>OIIB01000207.1_pt1 | contig 20270 bp, 16 predicted proteins | sample 1583171 | NCBI WGS metagenome assembly OIIB01 (sample SAMN02675049, study PRJEB24791) | human gut metagenome, SKBSTL061 | isolation source: stool | host: Homo sapiens | place: USA | reverse complement strand
CTGTATTTCAATTAATTCAAAGAGCGATTAGTCCACTTTAACGGGACAGTAGTGATGTTCAATCTTAATGTAAAATCAACCGTTTTATATTGAAAAAGATTAAATCTTTCTTTTATCTCATTTTTTTTTGTAAATTTGCCATCAATAATTGAACAATTTATGGCAAATAATGAAAAAACAGGGACATTAAATCGCATTCGAGTTGTCCTTGCAGAACAAGAAAAGACCAATCGCTGGCTGGCAGAGAAACTTGGCAAGACCGAGCATACTATTTCTCGGTGGTGTCACAACAAGTCCCAGCCTTCAGTGGCACAGTTGAATGAGATCGCTAACGTCCTAAATGTGGACGTCCGTACTTTGATGAATTCTAATTTGTAGTTAAATATGGCTATAACATATAAATTCTCAGGACATGAGTCGTTCCCTTGTAAGTCGCTTTGGCTTAAGAAGGGCTATGACTTTGTTGCCAATAAGAACGACTTCAATAGTCCTGATGCTGTAATAACCCTTGGCGTAGGCAAAAACATGGTTGCGTCAATCCGTTTTTGGCTCAGGGTTTTTGGTGTTACAGAGAACGAAAAAAAACAGAGCTTGGCAATTACCTTTTTGATGAGAGCAAGGGCAAGGACAAATATCTTGAAGACATCGCAACATTATGGTTGCTTCACTTAACTTGTTGTTTTCCAAATTTATAGCAACTTTGACATATTCGTAATAAATAGAATGAATCAAATAATAAACTTCGACTCTCGAGAGCTAATAAAAGCCGTAAGACTGGAAGGAAGAAAAGTACAAACGACAATAACATCACCGCCATATTTTGACATGAAAGATTATGGCGTTGATGGGCAAATCGGTTTTGGTCAAAAATATGACGACTATTTAATTGATTTGCAAAAAGTTTTTTCGCAAGTTTATGATATTACAAAAGACAATGGAACCCTATGGATAATTATTGACACGTTCAAACGTAACAATGCGGTTGTTACGCTCCCTTTTGATCTTGTTCAAAAATTGAAAGAAACGGGGTGGCTTTTACAAGAAATTATTATTTGGAAGAAGGATAAAACTGTTCCTTGGTCTTCCAAAGGTTTCATGCAGAGAAAATTTGAATATATTTTATTCTTTTCAAAAAATAAAGAGTATAAGACAAATAAAGATAATGTCCGTGTGTATGACACCTCACAACTAAAAAGATGGTGGGTTAAATATCCTGAGAGATACAATCCTCGTGGAAAAGCCTTAGACGAAATATGGGAATTTCCAATACCCGTTCAAGGATCTTGGGGAAATGAATATATTAGGCATTTTTGCCCACTGCCGAAAGAGATGATTGCTACAATGATCTTTATAAGCACTGATGAAAACGATATTGTATTCGATCCTTTTGCAGGAAGTGGAACCGTCATGTCTCAGTCGGCTTATATGAAACGTGAATATCTAGGTATTGAATTAAATAGACAGTATATCAGTATGTTTAATAAGTACTTAGAACAAACCTTAGACAAAGGGAGGAAAGAGTATCAGGATATTAAAAATGGAAAAGATCAAGAAACTTTTGAAGAAACAATACTTAATCTTCGCTCATTAAAATATGGAAGAATACTTGTTAATAGTTTAGAAAAAAGATTAGGAAATGATTCTTTGAAAATATATGTAGATAGACCTCAGATGATTGAAAGGGTAGGCATAGAAGTCAAATATACTCTTTTTAGTAGTATAGATGATGAAGTACTGAAAGAACAAATAAAGGAACTTATTTCCACTCCTCCTTTATCAAAATACGGCATTACCCCAATTTTTAGTTTTAAAAGTGAAATTGATTTGAATTGTAAAAATGTCTTTCTCTACTCAAAAACAAATTCTCATTCATATATGAGAAATGCAGAGATTACAAATATTAACACAAAAGTTATTAGTCCTATTGAAGTTGATATATATGAAAAAGATTATGAATAAGAGGGAGAAAAAGAGGAAGAAGAGAATGTCTCCAGAAGAAAAAGCTTTCAAAAAAGAGCAGCGTGAGCAAAAAAAGGAGATAAGAGATATAATGAAACGAATAGGTTTCTCTCGTTTGCTCGGCATCGATGGGAAGGAATTCGTTTATGACGGACGTACAAGCGAACTTGACGATTTGTTCGTTTGTGAAAATGTTATTGTTCTTACAGAATATACAGTTGGAGAGCCGCACTTGTTGAAGAAAAGTGTATTATATAATAAAATCAATAGTAACATTGGCGATTTTATTAGATTTCTTGTAGATAATAAAATATATGATTCATTTAGCAATGAGTTCAATGATAGAATAAAACCTAAATATACTGTTAATCAACTCATATTAAGGATATTATATTGCTCAAAAAAAACTATTTCTCAAGAACATAAAGATAATGTAAAAGACATTATCTACTTTGACTATCATATTGTTAAGTATTTTAAAAGCCTTACAAATGTCATCAAATTTTCTGCAAAATATGAATTTCTTGAATTTCTTAAAATAAATGAAAGTGATTTTGGTGATAACATTCTTAGCTCTACAACAGGAACTACCAATTGTTTCTCTGGTCATATTTTACCCGAAGAAAAGAGCTCTTTTAAAGAGGGTTATAAGATAATATCATTTTATATAGATGCAGAATCTTTATTAAAACGTGCATATGTTTTGAGACAGGAAGGTTGGCGCCAAAAAGAAAATGTTGGGTATTATCAGCGTATGCTTGATTCAAAGAAAATTTCAAGTATGCGAAAATACCTGTCTGAAGAAAAACGAGTTTTTATTAATAACATTATAACAACCATATCTGAAAATGACATAAAATTATATACTGATAAAAATAGACAGAATGAGATATCTATTGGTGAAGATGGAAAATTCAAAGGAAGTAGAAATCATACAAATATAACACCAGCCTTTATTGAGATTCAAGATAAGTGCAATATTATTGGAATTGTTGATGGACAGCATCGTACCTATGCCTATCACGAAGGTGATGATAGTTATGAGCAATATATTGCCCATTTACGAAAAATCCAGAACTTATTAGTAACAGGTATTATCTTCCCTAAAAATGAAAGTAAGGAGAATCGATTAAAATTCGAATCAAATCTGTTCTTAGAAATAAATGCAAATCAGAAAAAAGTAGGACAATTGATTCAACAAGAGATTCAGTTACAGACAATGCCATTTTCAAGCATTGCTATTGGTAAAAGTATTCTCAAAATATTAAATGAGCATGGCTCATTGGTAAATCTCATAGAAATGTACACATATGAAAAGGGGAAAATCAAGACCGCTTCAATAGTTAGTTTTGGTTTAAAGCCATTAATAAAAGTTGACAAACAGAAGACGGATACATTCTTCAGGATATGGGAAAATGAGAAGAAAGACGACCTTGCACAAAAGGATTGTCAGGATTATGCACTTCTTTCTGATTATCAAAGGTTTTGTGCGACAAAAATAAATGAGATGTTATCCGCATTTAAAGTCAGCCTCGACTCTACGATGTGGCAAACATATAATGCAAAAACATCGATAGGAATCCTAACTGTAACATTTATAAATGGTGTGTTAAACCTTATAAGATTACTTATAGAGAATAATAAGTTAGCGAGTTTCGAATCATATCGATCACGGCTTAATTCGATTAAGGAATTTGAATTCAAAAAATACAAATCAAGCCAATATCGAAGAATGGGTGAAGATTTATATAGCAAGTATTTTGTTGATTAAAGTTATGCAGATTCCCAATTCAGACATACTGTCCACGAACCGTCTTGGGAAGATTTTCTCTAATACGGTGGCAACATACAAATACTTCTGGTTTGTATCGATTATGCAGATACATGCAAAATCAGACAATCCTCGTATTGATGTATGGGACATCGTGATTCGGATGGTGGCCAATGCTTGGTATCCTATTCACTATTTCCGTCTGTCGTTTGGCAATAGCGATTCTCTTTTTGACATCGTTATTGAATTGCAGCGAATGACTCAGATTCCTATTGATGCCAATGCGGATACAATTATCAATGGCCTCAAAGAGAATCTGGCGAATAAGAAAATCAAGAAACTTTTGAACATCCTTACTTTGAATGTCCCATATCGTTTCCTTCGCCCTTGGATAGATACGTCTGATGATAAGGAAATGGTGCGGCGTTCACAGACTTTGGAGAACAACTGTCTATATGCATTATTTAGGAACGGGAAAGACTTTTATATCATGTTGAATCAGGGATGGAACAAGTATCTGCACAACCATTATAATATCTTGGTAGATTTTGCTTATTGGAACCTGACTTTGTTCTTGCAAGTGCGCAATCCAAATGTTCCAGCCATTCCTAATAAATTGATTCGCCCAGAAGTAAGAAACTCTCTGACGAAGCAGCACAATTACTGGGATATGGTGATGACTATTGGCGGGCCAATACATTGTATATATACAGACAAGGAACTTCATCCGATGGATTATGAACTTGACCATTTCATTCCCTGGAGTTTTGTTTCTCACGATTTGTTGTGGAATCTGATACCCTCTGATAGCAGCATCAACTCTTCGAAGAGTAATAATCTCCCTGACCTGAATATTTACTTGCCTAAATTGGCAAAATTGCAACATCATTCTTTGCAGCTGATGATAAAGAATAATAAGGAATCAAAAGTAATGGAGGATTTCATTTCTCTCGGCTATACTGCAAGGGAATTGGCAAACATGGACGGAGCTCTTTTCCGTGAACTATACGAAAGGACATTTAACCCAATTAACCAAATAGCCCTCAATATGGGTTTTGAAATATGGAAATACTGAAGCCTATGGAACCAGAGAAGATAAATCACCCTTACCTCACGGCCATCAAACGCACGGATTTCTCTGTACCCACGCGATACCTAATGCAGCACAATCTGCTGAAAGGCAAGATTCTCGATTTCGGATGTGGATTTGGTTTTGATACAGACGAACTCAAGAAACAGGGCTTTGACATTATCGGCTACGATTACTATTACCGCCCTGACTTCCCCGAGGGCAAGTTTGACACCATCTTTTGCAACTATGTGCTGAACGTGCTCGAACCCTACGCGCAAGCCGAGGTGCTGATGAATGTCGCCAACCTGCTTTCCCCAAAGGGAACGGCCTACTTTTCCGTCCGTCGTGACCTGACGGAAGAGGGCTTTCGGCTTCATGCCATCCACAAGCAATACACTTACCAATGTAATGTAAAACTGCCGTACAAGAGTCTTGTCGCCAACAAAAGCTACGAACTCTACCAATACAACCATTTCAACAAGTTGCCGCGTGTGGAAGGCGAAAAGTGTCCTTTCTGTCGCCTATCCCGCCGAGTGGAAATCATCTGCGAAACGGCAACTTGTGTTGCATTCTACGATGGCTATCCTGTTTCGCCCGGTCATGCTCTCATCATCCCCAAGAGGCACGTCGCTTCCTACTTTGATCTTACCAACCACGAGCGCGAGGCCATGAACGTCGTGCTGCAATATGTCAGGCAGAAGATTGACGAACGTTTCCACCCTGACGGGTATAATGTCGGCATCAACATAGGCGAAGCTGCTGGCCAGTCGGTCTTTCATTGCCACATGCATGTTATTCCTAGGTATAAGGGTGATGTCCCCAATCCTAAAGGTGGTGTGCGTGGGGTGATACCATGTAAACAGAAATATTAGAGTTAAACGTTTTTATGGAGATTCTTTCACATTTTAGAACCATAGAAGAGCTGACAAAGACACTCTCGCGTGAACAAGGATTGCTGAGCGAGATGTTTGAGAAGAGGAAACTAATGAAGTTTCCACAAGGGTTGGCTTTGGAACTGGTGGGAGGAAATGAAGCACGACTAAAGAAACTACTGGATTATGGCGTACTGGTGGAAACGGGCAATACGGTAGAGATAGAAAGTGACTACCTCAATTTCTTTGAGGAAGTACTGAATGTGAACGAGGAAATCAGTGTGCTAAGTGTTCAGGAATGTATCAACACGCTGAAGGAACATATCGGATATTTCTTGCAGGAGACGAATGCCAACCGTAGGGCTGGCTATCAAGATAGTGTGCGACAACTGCTAAAAAAGACGGGATTCAGAACGCTGAAGAATGTGGTTGACTTGAAGCGCAATATGGATAATGCGTATAAGCAAGAACCAAACTATATTATCAAGAAAAAGAAGCTGCAAAACCTAGATGAGAAGAGCCATAGCATCCGCTCGATGATACGCGAATGCGAAAAACTAATGGATACGGAACATGCATTCTTCCTGATGGCCAACGACCCGCATATGGCCAAGACATGCAGCGATGTAAAGCATGACTTTGTGGAGGCATACCATGCGCTGATGGAAATAGACAGACAGATTATCGTCTATATTAACCAGATTGAACAGCAGAACCTGCTTTATAAGAAGATACGCAAGCTGAAATATCTGCAAGACCAGTTACTCATCAAGACTGATACCAATATAGTTCAGGTGTTGGGAGATAGCAATCCACTATGGATGGAATCCAGACAATACAGCAAAATAAGACTCTCTTTGGAAATGCTGAGGGAGAACGACCAGATAGTGAGCATCCTGAGACGGATAGCCGAACGCAATGGTTTGAAAAAATCCGCAAAGACAGAGGCCGAACCGCTGACAGACGAAGACTTGCAGGAACACGTTCAGCGGTTGAAGGATGTCGATCCTAATGAAGTATGGAATGCTTTTTCTGCGTCAAGCTACAACCTGTTCGACTTTATTCTGAGATACGATTATAAGGCTAAACGTGATATAGAAGACCACGCAGCCCTCTTTTGCCAACTGGTCATCCTACATCCTGACGAATGTAAGATGACAGGGAAATATGCCACTTATCAAGACATTGAATATCCTATTATCTATGCGAAATAATACTCAACGAATTTACGAGCGACTGAGCCGTGGAGAATTCCTTTCGGTAGACAGCTCTGATACCTCAATCCGTCATCTGTATGAGGATATTGAGGAGAACTTAGACGATTATGTTGATTTCTTCAAGGAGATAGGTCTGCAATTGGAGGTAGGCAACGGCTACTTCTATTTCTCACGTATTGGTGAGGGAAAGCAGTCTATAGAACAGAAGTTGGAGAGTTTTTCCAAATGGCTCGACTATCTAGACTTCCTAAAGACCTACAACCAATCGTTTACGGCTGGCTATCAGTTTCGTAAGAGCCATCTGATAGAGCAGATCAGCCTGGATATTGAACTGAAGGAGAAAGCCGGACGCCTCTATAAAAAATACGGTGTGGCTTCTTATTTAGAGATAGTGAACAAACTGCTTCAGGAAATGCAAGCCATGGGATTTGCCGAATGCATCAGCGAACAGGACGAGACCTACAAGATTACCTCCGCTTTCCATTATGCCGAGGAACTGGTGAAAATTATTCAAATTGCCAACGAAGATGAAATACCTGAATAAAATCATATTTGTCAATAGCGCCAACATACCCTATGCAGAGATTTCTGTGGATGGCAATGTACATTTCACGGGTACTCAAGGCGTGGGCAAGAGTACGGTTTTACGAGCACTGCTGTTCTTCTACAATGCAGACAAGCATCGTTTGGGCATACAGCAGGCTCAGAAGTCATTTGACGAGTTCTATTTCCGTCAGTCAAACTCGTACATCCTTTATGAGGTGATGCGCGACAATGGGGCCTATACCATACTGGTGAGTCGTTATCAGGGACGAGCTTCATGGCGGTTTATCGATGCTCCTTATCAGCGCGATTGGATAGTTGACCAAGATAAGCAGGTATTGAGTGACTGGGTGAAGATACGTGAGCGTATTGATAAAAATGTGTCAGTATCTGCAAGGATAGACTCTGGCGTGGTGTTTAAGGATATTATCTTTGGCAATACCCACGATCACAAATACGTTCGCTATGCCTTAGTGCAGAGCGCCCACTATCAGAACATTCCGCGAAGCATTCAGAACGTCTTTCTGAATACCAAACTGGATGCTGACTTCGTGAAGAACACCATCATACAATCAATGGCAGACGAGGACTTACCCATCGACCTGCAGACCTACAGACGACTGGTGACCGACTTTGAACGGGAATATGACGAAATAGACTGTTGGTTCAGGCAGACACGTGATGGTAACTACCCTGTACGTCAGCAAGCATTGAAGATTGCTGAACAAGGCAGACGAATTGTGGCACTCGACCAGCAATTATTAGATGTGTGGCGCATGCTGAATCATGCTGTAGCAGAGAGTGAACAGAAGATTCCGCTATTGGAGGCAGAGGCTACAGAGTTGAAAATGAATATCGAAAAGGAGCGAAATCGTGAGAAAGAACTGACGGCAGACTATGACGGAGAAAAAGACAAACTCAATCAAACGTTGGGCGGCAAGAAAGAAAAACTGAAGGAGATAGCGCAGGCACGGAAAGATTTCGAGACCTTGCATATCGAGGAAAAACTGGCTTTGGCCGCCCGTGAGGATGCCATTAAGAGCGAAGCTGCTGACAAGCAGATACTGCTGGATGACCTGTTGAAAACACATGCATCGATAGAAGAAAAGTACAATATCGCCAGGGGCAAACTTGAGAATGCCCGTATGGCATTTGAAAATGCTCAAAAGGAGGCATACTATCAAAAGCAGGATGCCCTGCAGAAAAAGCGGAAACGTTTGGAGGATGAGCGCACAAAGAACAGAAATGCCGTGATGGATGCGTTCAACAGTTGGCGTCATGAGTCGGACGAGCGCTTGCAGATGCTGCTGGCAGAGCAAAATAGGGCAGACAATGCCGTGAAAGAACTGCGACAGTGGCATCCTAAGGCTGAAAAAACGAAGCAGGTACTGGAGCAGCTACGGCAGTTGGAGGTAGCAGAAAAGGAGAACACCGCTCAACAGACAGCTATCAAGAGCCAGATTTCACAACTGACTGCTGAGTTTGAGATGAAAGAGGCTGAGCTTAAACAAGCCTCTCAGCGTGAACAGGAACGGCTCGAAGCCAGCCGCGTTCAACACGAAGAACAGATAGCCAAGATTTATGAACTGTTATCCCATCTGGACGGCTCGTTGTATCAGTGGCTTACCGAGAATGCCGATGGATGGGAAGAGACAATCGGCAAGGTGGTGGACGAAGAACGGATTCTATATGCAGGGGGACTGGAGCCTCAACTCGGAGCGGCATCCGACAGTCTGTTTGGCATCAAGCTCAACTTGGATAATATTGATGCCGTACATCGTACGCCCGATGATTTTCGTGCTGAGAAAGAAACACTGGAAGAGAAGGTACAGCAGTTGAACAGACAACTCACACAATTGCCTATCACCTTGCAGGAAGATATATCAAAACTTGGTAAGAAATATGGTGATCTGCTTAAACCGCTTCGTCAGGAATACTCTCGCCTAAAAGTGAAAGAAGAGCAGATTCCCACAAAACGACAGAACCTGCAGAACCAGCAGCATCAGTTGGAGATGGAAGAGCAGGAAATGGTTGCAAAGGAAAAAGAGGTTCGCGGACGTGCCTTTAACGATGCCTTGTTGAAAGTACAGGCAGAGAAGGATGTCCGTGAAAAGAAAGAGGCCCAAAATAAAAAGGAACTCAACAGTTTGGATAATGCCTTTAACAAATCTTCAAAAATGCTCGATGAGGAATTGCGGGTGTTCAAGGAGTCTCAAAAGGCGGAGGCCTCTCTTCGCAATCAGGAGTTTGTCAGTCAGAAAGCTCAGCTTGACGAACAACAGAAAGCAGAACTGTCCGGAAAAGGCGTTGACGTTAACCTGTTGGAGCAATACCGCAAAGCATTGGAGATGCTTAAGAAACTGCTGGCGCAGATAGACGATGAGCGCCCCACGGTCATCAGATACCGCGATGCAGAGCAGAACCTGTTTGCGAAGGAACCTGAGATAAAAAAGTGCATCAACGACATTAATCAGCAACTCGCCATGATGCGTCAGCGATATGAGGACAAACGTACACGCATCGAAAAGAAACGGCAAGAACAGGAGGAGTGTCAGAAACAAGTCATCAAAGATTTGAATCATCGTCGCGAGGGATTGAACCAGTATCATCAGGTAGTAGAAAACGAACATTTGGTGCCCGATGCTTTCCTCTCTGATGACAAGCCGATGGAGTCCCAACAGGATTGTCAGCAGCTGATCAGTCAGCTTCGTGGAACGGTGAACCAGAAGCGGGAGACATTGGACCGATTAAAAGACATCGTCATCAACTTCAATCGCAACTTCAAGCCTCAGAATGCCTTCCACTTCAATACCATGCCTGTGACGGACAAAGACTATCTCGAGATAGCCGCCAACCTACAAGGCTTCATGGATAATAATAAGATTGAAGAGTTCCGTCGTCGTACCAGCGAGCATTACAAGGATATCCTGGGGCGCATCTCTACGGAGATTGGCACACTGATGAAACGCAGGTCGGATGTGGACAGTGTGATACTGGATATCAACAGGGATTTCGTGGAAAAGAACTTCGCAGGAGTCATCAAGAGCATTGAACTTCGAGCCAATGAGTCATCAGACCGACTCATGCAGTTGCTCATGTCCATTCATGACTATACCGTGGAAAATGCCCTGTCGATTGGCGAACTCAACCTTTTCTCCAGCGACAACCGCGACGAGGTGAATCGCAAGGTCATAGATTATCTGAAGAGTCTCTCCCATCAGTTGCAGGACGAGCAAAGCCGACCAACAGTTTCACTTGGCGATGCCTTCCGATTGCAGTTCCGCGTCAAGGAAAACGACAATGACACCAACTGGGTGGAGCGTATCAACAACGTAGGCTCCGACGGTACGGATATCTTGGTAAAGGCGATGGTAAACATCATGCTCATCAATGTGTTCAAGAAGAAGGCTGCACGCAAGAGTGGCGACTTCATCATCCATTGTATGATGGATGAAATTGGACGATTGCATCCCAAAAACATTAAGGGAATCCTGCAGTTTGCAAACTCGCGTAACATATATCTTATAAACAGTTCACCCACATCTTATAATCCATACGATTACAAATACACCTATCTGCTGAGTAAACATGGCGTGAAGACCAGAGTGGACAAACTTTTGAAACGGACAAAATAATTATGGTAATAAGTGCATCCATTCAGGCATTGATTTCTGGCGAGCAGGTTGCTAGTTCAAAGTTAAACAGCAAGTTGCTTGATGAACTGATGGCAGAAGGGTTGCTGTTGGTGACGACGCGTGGCTCTCGGAAATCATATCGTGCCCGGGATATTGAGGCACTGAAAAGATACCTCATTGACAAAGATGAGAATTATCGGATGCTTGATGTTACCACTGCGGATTCTCGTGCTTCAATGGCTGTAGAAACAGGGAATTCCAAGCTTTTGACGATTCGCTCATGTCCAGGATTCCCTATCAATAGTTATCAGTCTATTGAGTGTTCGCTAAATAGCGAACCGTTTGTGGTTAATCCTCCTGAAGGAAGTTTTGTGTTTATCGACAATTGGAAACATTTTGTCATTCCAGAGGATGTTGTAGTGGTGGGAATAGAGAATATGGAGAACTTCCGTATGATTCGTCAGCAAAGAAAATTATTTGAGTCTTTGCTTGGAAACAAACAATTACTTTTTGCATCCCGCTATCCCCAATCAACTGATTTGTGCAATTGGCTTCTAACGATTCCAAACAAATACGTTCATTTTGGTGATTTTGATTTGGCTGGAATCCACATCTTCTTAACGGAATTCCATAAACATCTTGGTGACCGGTCCACATATCTTATTCCATCAGATATTGAACAACGGTTGGTCAAAGGATCATTAAGTCGTTACAACGAACAATATGACAAATATCATACTCTTCAGTGTGATATTCCCTCTTTACAGTCTCTTATAGATATGATCAACAAGCACCGCCGTGGATATGACCAAGAGGGATATATAAATATTGAATATAAGAACGATTAGGTCGGTTTGTAATACCCAAAAGACTAAGCATGAAGAAGTGACAATAATGTAAAGAATAAAGACGTTATAAGTATATGGCACTTACAATAGAAGAACTGAAAAAACTGATTCAGAGTGATGAGCACCGTCAGCTGGAGTTGAAGAAAACCACAGGTGAACTGAAGGATGGTATGCATTCTGCTTGCGCCTTCTTGAACACGGAAGGTGGTTGGCTTGTCTTTGGCATTGCTCCAACATCGTTGAAGATTCTGGGACAACAGGTTACTGACAATACTCAAAAAGAGATTGGCCAGGCTCTGAGCTACATGGAGCCTCAGGTTGATGTTCGGGTAGAGTATATCGACGTGCCTGATCGACCAGACCATAAGGTGATTGCCATGCACTTTGAAGGATGGGCATGGGGAATGGTGCCTTATACTTATCATGGTTGTCCTTACTACAAGGTTGAGAGTACAACGAAGGAGATGCCACGCGACATGTACGAAGAGCGGTTGCGCAGAAGTAAGCCAGACTTGTTTGCATGGGAACGGCAACCTTCGGAGTTTACGGATATTAGTTCTTTGGACGAGAAACTGATACGCGGCGTTGTACGTCTTGGCGTTGAGCGAGGTAGATTGTCAGAGCTGGCTCTTACTGAATCCATCGGAGATGTGTTGGGTAAATGGAAGTTGACCACTGGTGAAAGGCCTCTGAATGCCGCAACTGCACTCTTCACAAAAGATACTGGTATGTACACCCAGTTCACAATGCGTCTGGCTCGTTTCCAAGGAACTGACAAGAATGAGTTTATCGACAATCAGCGAGTGGAAGGGAACATCTTTGTGCTGCTCAACGAGGCAATGAACTTTTTTCGCAAGCACTTGAATATGCACGGAAAGATTGTCGGACTAGTTCGTGATGAATATCTGGAGGTACCTGCCGAAGCTTTGCGTGAGACGGTCTTGAATGCACTTTGTCATCGCCAGTACGAGCGGTATAACTTGACAATTGGCATCGCCATCTACGATGACCGTATCGAAATCGAGAATCCTGGCGTACTGCCCCCACAGATTACACCCGAAAACATTCGTCAACCTCACATATCATACCCATACAATCCTCTAATAGCTAATGTGTTGTATAGTACAACCTATATTGAGAACTGGGGTTCAGGTGTGAAGCGCATCATGGAGGCTTGTCAAAAGAGAGGAGTAGCAGCACCTACTTGGAGTATCAATGGCGGTTTTGTTGTGGTAACATTCATTAGACCATCAAAGGGTGATATTCAAGGTGTCCCTCAAGGTGTCCCTCAAGGTGTCCCTCAAGATGTCCCTCAAGATGTCCCTCAAGGTGTCCCTCAAGGTGTCCCTCAAGATAAAGAACTTGATGATTGGATAGAGAAACAAATCCGAAACAATCCTCAAATCTCGACAGAAGATTTGGCCAAATTGAGTAATCGAAGTTCAAAAACCATAAAACGCCACCTTGCCAAAATGCCACATATTCGTTATGTGGGTAGTGGCTATAGTGGTCATTGGGAGGTACTTGACAAAGAATAAAACCACCGTCGCGAAATGCGACAGTGGTTTCAACGTTTGTCTATACCAGACAAGACTCGATTAGCACTTCAACCATTGAAAAATCAATTGAAAAAGACACCAGAGTGAATATAGCGAAGTGAGATACGAGATGCCTGCCCACCACCAGAATACTTTGGGTGACAGGTATACCCCCTTGCCCGACTTTATGAGTGACAGAAATTCTTCATTCTGATTACGATATTCTTGTAGCAGCATCCGTCGATGGTTGGCAAGAAGTGTGGTCTCTGCCTTGATTAGTTCCTTTCTTGCAGATTTGATGGTATTCAAACACTCATCGGTCATTTCAACTTTTAGCACAGTTGACTCGGCTCGGGAAACTGCACGACAGAAAGCGGAAACAGCAGTGTCCATGCTGTCTTTGGCTGCATTCAATGCTTTCACCATATCCGTTCCATCTTTGGCCGCCTTCTCAACTTTTTGAACGTTATCGTGCAAGTCGCTCATGGCTTGCTTAAGAAGTTGAAGTTCATTATCAAGGTTAACCTTTTCTTCCTTGACCTCTTCCTGCTTGTTGATTTCCTCAACAAGGCTATCATATTTATTTCCCATAATGTTTAGTTTTTAATGTCTATGTCCTTTATATCTCCTGATAGGCTTGCATAGCCAGTTAGCGAGTTGGGCGCAACGTCGTGCCCAGTCACGTTCATCATCATCCTTGTCTTTTCCCCAGTTTGATGGGGTGGAACCACCGCCACCACAGGATTCAGACATGGATGTGGCAGCATCAACGTAGTTCATGAACAACAGCATAGCCACATTCATGACGTTCTCGAAGGGCACAGATTCATCAGGCGCTTCAATGGCATCCTTCATAGCCGTGTATGCTTCCATCGGCATTGCGATGGAATAACGCTTACCATCAACAGACAGTATTTTCCAGAAGACAGATGGTGTTTCCGGCATGGTCTGGGCTACACTCTGACTACCTGAGTTACGCTCTGTAAGGGGCTTCCTTTCAGTAGCCTGGGAGGTGCCCACGGTAGAACTGGGTTTCACAACACTTGGAGCGACGGGGTGAAGTTTCTTCCATGTGGCTTCCAATTTGGTTGCGGTCAGATTACGACCTTTACCCAAGGTGGATGACTTAAAACGGGAGTTGCCGCGAAGGACGGTGTAACCATGCAAGACACCATGTTTATCTCGTTGCTCATGGACATTGTAACCACGACTTTCAAGGGCGTATTTATAGCTGTCCCAATCGTATCTTGACATTCCACGAAGGATGTCATAACAGGCTTCCGCTATTTCCTTCTCGTGAGCCTCGTGAATATCCTCGGGCAGCTCCCATCCACGTTCAATGTTAATGGCGTGGGCAGCCTTGACAGCACTATCCCCGATGAAGGAGTCATTCATGAGATTACCATCAAGGTCAATGCGGTTGATGAGGATGTGAAGGTGAGGAATGCAGGACTTCGCATCAAAGTGAAGACAGGCAAATAACTGTGCCCTGTCCAGATTGAACTTGCCAGCTCCCTTCTTCTTGCCTTCTTTGGCTTGGACATCCTTTTGGAGCTTTTCAAGAAACTGCAGCGCATACGCGTACCAGTCATTGAGTGCCCATCCCTTTGTCTCTTCAAGGGATGGGGAAACCTCCAGTCGTAAGGTCGGGTTCTTGACGGGTTTGCGCCTGAATTTGGGTTCATACTTTTGGTGAATGGTTTCCATCGCTCCCCACATGGCGAGAGGAGTAAGCCCCTCGTCAAAGTTGCGTGTCAACACAATGTCTGCACGGTTATGCTTGGTGGCATAGTTGGTCATGGCTGCGCCATGCGGTATAGATATTGCTTTTGCTATCATAACATTATCTTTTGAACATTCCTTCTATTTCTGCTAATCTGCGGATAAGGCTGTTTACGCCCTCTATCCACTGCCGCATAAACTGTTCGTTGCGGAAGTACTTCTTACGCTGTTCCTGAGTAGTGCCATGAAGGGCATTCTTAATCAGAACAAGTTCACCTCGGGCAGCTTTCAGCGACATCAGGGCATCAGCCTCTTTGTCGCTCATCATTACCTTTGGTTCTTGCCCAAGGGAAGTGTCATGGATATACTGGCTTTTCTTCAGTCCACAGGCTGCAGCCAGCTTTACAATCTTTTCGTTTTCGTCGGGTGTATAGCACACGGTGATGCGTGGATTGCGCCCTTTACGTTCTATGTTCTTTTTCATTTCTAAATGGTTTTATCTGTAGGTTTATAAATGGGCTTGGTCAACCCAATGCGAGCCTGCGAGTATTGCAAGAAGTCAATAAGCCGGGCAAGTAGCGGAGCGGATTGTCTGACATTGACACTTCTTGTTTAGAGAGTACGAAAATTCAGGCTCCCTTCGGGCGTCCCAAGCCCTTGATGGAGTTAAACGGCATTGTCGGAAACCGTTTCGGTTGCTGACATGGCGGTAGCATCCGTATTGCTCTCGTCTGGGATTCCAAAAGAAGGCTGCGCCACATTCTCTGTGCTGTTGGTGCCAGAGATTGCATCTGTCAAGGTGATGGATGGGGAAAGACTTTCTTCAATCCGAGTTGCCGGCTCGGCATCATCATTGAATAGTTCCTTTTCCCTGCCGTTTCCATCATTGGAATTGTCACAACTAATGGGGGGCGTATGCTTGGTAGTGTACACATCCCTTTGTTCGATGGTTTGCCCAACTGATTGATGTGCGATATTCGCCTTATCAGTCTCATTTGAAGAAAGGGATAAGGAATTGCCCTTCATGCTATCTTCTGTAGCAGTTCTATTGGTAGTGATTCCATCGGTAGCACCACCATTAGCAGAAGTTTCGTTGGCTACTGTTCTGCTGTCGGTGATTCCATTGGCAGCATTCTGGTATTTGTGGTTAGCCTTGATGCGTTGCTCGACCTGAGGATGGCGTGAGTAATGCGCATTTCGGATGACTTCATTACTGATGTACCAACTGGCTACACAATGGACTGTGAAGACAGTGGTACGGCAATTAGGAATAGATGATACCAGTCCCACCTCATGGAATAGGTCAACCATCTTGGATGCAGTCTTGCGGTTGCACTTCCAGAGTTTGGCAAGTTCCACTTCCGAAATAGCAAACTGGCCTGGGGTCAGGTCAACTGAATACTCCTTCTTCTCATAGTGCGTCGGCTTCTTCACTGCCATTTGCAAGAATGTGGCAAAGCACTTCATGCGGTCAAATCCCTGTGGATAGTTAGACAGGAAATCCAGCTGTCGGTCTGATAGAAACAGACCATAAGATAAATTTTCTTGATACATGTTCTTTTACTTTAATTGTTATAGGCATGGACACCCTTCATGTTTATTTCTCATTCTTGGGCTTACTAATCTGCCAACCCAAGGCGTGTAGATGTTTGTTTCACTTTGTAAGAACTCTTTTTATAGAGATACCATATTGATTATTACCATTGTAGATATTGTAGAAGATGTATGTGAATTTTACGAATTGTGAGCCAAGTCAAATGCCATGTAATCAGAATAAAGACTGATTCCATAGGCAGCTTCCACAGCTTCATAGTCAAGGCAGAATGCCTGTACTGGCTTTTCGCTGAGACGTGGCTGGCATTGGAAACACTTGGCTTCGAACTGCCGTGGCCAGTCCTTCACATTCTCTACAGAAGCAAATCTTACGCTGTTTACCTTACCTATGTATTCGGGAGAGTTTTCAAGATAATACTTCAGTGTATTCTCAGGAATGACTTTCTCACGGGTCTTTTGAAGATGGAGAGCATAGAGGGCAAACATACGGCTGTTGGTAGGAATAATGAGAATCTTCTTGGCATTGCCGTATTCTCTGGTTACAGTCTGCCGTCTGCCATCCATCTTGATGTCAACCTTCAGACTGGTATATTCGTGGATGCGATAATCGCAAAGGCCGTATATCTGATTGTCGTGTTTCAGATAATCAACGGTCTTCCAGAAAATGCTCAGTTCGTTGCTGTGCAAACATTCTTCGTTCTGGTATTCCACACCATTCAGTACTGTCTTGAAGACCTCATTATAGGTAAAAGGAAACTGAATATGATGCTGCACTGCCATATAGGAAGCCAACACAACAGACCAGTTATGAAGGATTCTCTCATCAATGCAGAATGCCAACGATGTGCAGATGTTCTTGACAGCCTGCTCATAGCAGTCTTTATAGGACTGCTCAAACTGAGTTCGAACCTGCAATAGTTCCAAGACGATGTAGGAAGTTCCTTCATACTCCCAATCTTTCAGGACACGAAAGTTCTCTTTTTCTTCGGTAGTATGCGTGTCTTTGTGGAAGGGTAAAACACATTGGCGAGAATACAAGGCTATATCAACAGTCGGTTTCTCCTGTCCACTGACAATGACACCACTGAGTACCTTTGACTGTTCTCGCTTGCGAGTCTCAATGTCAAGCTTACTGCGTCCCTGGCAATCCCAGAGTCCCTTTAGAAGTTCTATCTTCTCCACATCGATATCGTTCTTGTATTCGTCAAGATGCATGATGGCATTCTCGGCTTGTGACAAGACGGTAGCAAGACTCGGCATCGTAGATGTACGAAGGTTCGGATGGTCACCATTATAGACGAACACGCTTTGCAGCAGTTCCCCGAAGGCAGTCTTCCCAGTTCCCTTTGGGCCAAACAGAAAGAGTGTAGGGAACTCTCGACGATGACGAATGATAATATCACGAAAGAGGCATACCACTATGAAGCAGATGCCGATGATGGCATTGTCGCCATAGACCAACCGCATTTGTGTGGCAAACTGGAAGAAACGCACTTTGCTCTCTGGCAGATGAATGAACTTCTGTTCAAAGAGGAACTTCTCGCTATTATCTTCATTCATCTTAGAGAAGGCAGGGAGATAGAATGAGCCTAACGGACTTCCCAATCGCACAATGCCTTCTTCGTTTACAGGGTGCCATTCACCATTGAGAATGATCCCGTTTCCAAAAGCGAAGAAGCCTATCTTCTGCCATCCGAGAGTGGAAATCTTAGTAATGACCTCCATACTGGAGTAGAGAATGCCTCGCAACTTGTTGAACTTGGCCGATGTGCCATACCACATGAAGTTTACTTCACGTTCAATGCGATTGCGGAATTTCTGCAACACGGTCATTTCCTCTATACTGAACTCTATACGAACTTCAAAGCCCATGACGTTTCGCAGGATGAATACACGGGAAGCAGATGCACCATCACGAATCAGGTAGAGTGGAATCATGATGAAGTTGGAGATTTCCTTCTCGCCCTCTTTGGTATAGCCATAATAGCAGTTGTTGCCAACCTTAATCTCTGTGCCTTTGAAAAGAGCAGCATATTCTTCATCACTTATGGCAGAACTGACAACTGGGGCTGGCATGGATTGAATTCCCATAATTTCACGCTTCCACATGTCTTCATGTCTATAGACACTGATGAGTTTATCCGTGTATGATTCCTGAAGGACTTTATCTGGAATCGTCTTCACAAGATCAACGACCTCATGGATAGCTTTTGCCAGTTGTGGAATGTTTTCTCCATCAGGATTTATGACTTTTGAAGCATACCACATCACAAAGTCATGTATGGCTAATTCATCCAGTTTATCTTTTGATACCAGGTATTCATCCGGGTCGTTTTTCCTATCACCGATTGGAATTTCCTGTATGGTCATAGTAAAGCCCAGGGATAATGCCAATTTCCCTGTGCGCATGGCACTTGCAAATCCAACGCCAAAGTGCTCTCCTTCTTTTGGAATATCACTATCCGGGATGATGTTGAGTCTGCTCGTTATGCGTTTCAGCATACTGAGTTGTGCCTCTGTCCATGAGGAGCCGAGAGGCGCAACAGTATTGGAAGCACCAATAACCTGCAAGCGCATTACATCTGGCGCACCCTCTACTAGATTCATCACACCTGCTTTTGATGCTGCGTTCCAGGCCACATCAATACTGAACAGGCTATTACCCTTATCATATATAAGAGATGTAGAGGAGTTAATATACTTGGGGGCATTAGGGTCTTGGGCAAGGATGTCGGGCAGGATCCTTGCAGTGAAAGCAATGATTCGATGTTGCTTGTCACGGACGGGGATCATTATGCGGCCACGAAATGTGTCATAAACATCATCGCTCATGCTTTTCTTCTTGACAAGTCCTAATTCAAGCAAAAGGTCTTTATCGAGTCCCTTCGCCTTCGCCCACTGGGAAAAGGTGTCCCAACTATTGCTGGCATAGCCGATACCAAATGAACGGATATACTCAATTGGCCATCGACTGGCAGCATAGTCTAAAGCCTTGCGCGACTCTTCTGTGTCTTTGAATAGAGTTTCGGCAAAGAACTTGGCTGCATAGTCATTGATGATGAGCATTGACTCTCGCTTGCGTTGGTCAGCATCATCAGCCATAGAGCATGAATCCTCAGGAATCTCTACACCATACTTCTTTGCCAACATCTTCACGGCTTCAACGAAGGAGATTTTAAGATAATCTTGCAGGAACTTAATCACGTCGCCAGAGGCATCACAAGCAAAGCACTTGTAGATGCCTTTAGCAGGACTAACGGTTAATGACGGTGTGCTGTCATTATGGAATGGGCATAGTCCTGTATAGTTCTGGCCCTTCTTGGTCAGGTGAACATATTCACCAATGACCTCAACGATGTCGGCTTTTGCCTTAATCGTTTCGATGATGTTAGAAGCGATTCTCATACCTTATTACAGTGTAGGTTGTTTTTTATTACTGTCCGCTAAACATAGAAATCCTCATTCCAACTCATTGAGACACAATAGTTCGGATAACAGCATGTTAGTGACAAGCCCCCTTATTCATTTTCTGTTACCTC
>OIIB01000182.1_pt1 | contig 21755 bp, 19 predicted proteins | sample 1583171 | NCBI WGS metagenome assembly OIIB01 (sample SAMN02675049, study PRJEB24791) | human gut metagenome, SKBSTL061 | isolation source: stool | host: Homo sapiens | place: USA | reverse complement strand
ATGAAGGAAGCCTCACGACCGAAGAGTTCCGGTATGCCGTAACGGTTACTCCCGAGCAGGCCGAAGCGGACGGTGAGTTGGTATTCCCCCTGCAAATGGTTGCACAGGCTGCGATCATCGGAATCGAAAACGCCGATACAGATGCTGATGGAGGAGTCGCACCTATGAGCGACGACGGACGTCACACGGGGGATTTAGGCGGCGATGTTTTAAGACGAGAATATGTTTATGTCACTCAAGAAAAAGTCGGACCACTGATCCCGGTGAAATGGGGACAAGGGTATCCTTTTAATGCAAGTGTCACACAAATCAATGGAAAATGTTGTTGGGCAGGATGTTCGGCTATTGCTGTGGCACAGGTTTTAGTATCAAATTATTGGCATTATGGTTCTGTAGTCGGGTCGATCAAAGGAACTCCGATCGATTGGACATTGATCAGACGTGCGATTCAGAATCCTAATCTTCTTATAGCCACAGAAGGAAAACCGTCCACTCTTACTCCTGAAGCCAAAGCTGTGTCTATGTTAATATACGCAATCGGCGTTGTCCTGAATATGGATTATGGTTTGGATGGAAGTTCTGCGAGTCTAAAAGATTCTCGAGATGGTTTGACTTATGTCCTTTATAAGGGAGTAAATGATCACACTTACCGTGATAGTTATGTACGTACGATGATGTTGGATCGAAAAAAAACAACTATAGTAAGAGGACATTCTAGTACTGGCAGAAAACTTAATCATCAGTGGAATATAGATGGTTGGTTATATCGAATGCGTTATATAAAAACTTATTATCGTAACGGTACTACATCAATCTCTTCAAAGGAGCAGGTTCCACAAACGCTTATTCATTGTAATTTCGGATGGAATGGACTATGTAACGGTTATTATTTTAGCGGTAGTTTTAACACGACGACAAAGCCTGTTGATCAGGAAAGTGGGATAGATAATGTAGAAGGTACCCAAGATGGAAATTACACTGACGATTTGCGAATGATTACTTATACGGAAATACCTTAAAATCTCCTATTATGAAACGAATCAAATATTTGGGCGTGCTGTTGTCGATCGTTACATTATGTGTCGCCTGCGAAAAATCGGAAAAGGATGGACTAGGTGGGTTCCATAAAAATTTTGTCGAATTGTATGTCGATGGGCAGATCATGTTGACTGAATTTCAAAACGAATGTTCGGGGGATGCACATAGGTTATCGAAAAAACAGATTGCGGGATTTGTCATATGCATACCATCTCCCAAAATGTATTTTTTTTACGGACCAGACATCGAAAAATTCAACCGATGGGCTGCAAGAAACAACGATATTGATTTTAATCAGGTATTAGCTAACGGTGCTTTACCTATGGTCGCCACTTTTGCCGATAATTTCAGTAAAATGGTCGTTACAAGCAATGCCGACTGGGATGAAGCACATCCCGCCGGGACATCGCTCGACGATGTTTTGCAGGTGCGCATCAACTCTTCCTCCGATTTCGTACACGACGGTTACGATATGGGAGAATATAAGTATGAATTTCTGCAAAATTACGATTATCTCAAAACCATCGAAAAGCGTCCGTCGGAGTTGACTGCTGCCGACATGAAAATGGTTTACTATTCATTGACAGATTTCAGTTCACAGACAAAATCCCCTGTAATCGTCTTCACCAGTGCCCCGACGCTCGAAAAAGAGCATACGCTGACGCTTCGCTGGACGACCGTCGAGGGCGATGTCAAGACTGCCTCGGTCACCTGCACGCCGGAGGTCGATCCTGCGTTGCAATAAATAGCCGACAGGAACAGCATAATATAAGGTCGAACTTCAATACGGGCTAAAATTCTTGCCGCTCCAGTCCTGTTTCGCAAGAAAGACGCTCTAGACAAACGTTTGATCCATTGCAATTTCGGATGGGGAGGGACAGCCAACGGGTATTATTACTACGGAGCTTTCGATCTGCGCAACGGACCGGAGGCCGGTTATGACGGTGAGGACACGAGTTCGTCCAGCGACAAGTATTACGATATGGAATTGATAGTCACTTACACCAATTGTCCTTAAAAAAACGTATGATTATGACACGAAAAAACTTGATATTATTGTTGTTCTCACTCCTGACACTGAACTCCTGCAACAAACATGAAGGTCCGGAGTTGAGGTTTTGCGAGAACTACATCCAAAACTATTGTCAGGGGGATTTGGTATTGCTGTCCCGAAGTCCGGACCGCCCCCCGCAAATCCCGGCAGACCCGCAAACCCCCATACGCAATTTTTGGATAGAATTGACCGATTGCGAGTGGATTTCCCCCGAAAGCGACCCTCAGGAGTTCGAACGCCTGGCGATTCGCAACGGGGACGTCGGTTATAACCGCTGGCTCGAGTTTTGGGAGTACCCCTCTGCTTTTGCCGATAATTTTCAGACAATGCATATTACCAGCAATGCCGACTGGGATGAAGAGCATCCGGCGGGGACATTGCTGGACGATATCCTGTGGGCCGAATTTTGGTCCTACGCCGATTATATCCGTAGCGGATACGAAACAGGGGGCGGCAACAATGTACAGATGCTCGTCGAGGATTTGAAAGCCGACGATATGCAGATGATACGTGACTATGTGATTATCTATTTCACAAAGACCCCGACCATTGATCCCATTCACACGCTCACTGTCGAATGGACCACCGTTGAGGGGGAGGTCAAGACCGCCTCGCTCACTTGCCGGCCGCAGGTCAATGCGAAAGAATAACCTGCGTGCAGTCACGTACGATTTAACAAGATAGAAGAGCCATGAAAAAGAGTTTATTGCTATTGTTGCTGCCGTTTTTATGCGGATGTTCGGAAAAGGAAGAGCCGATCGGAGGACCTGTCATCGGACGTACTTATTTGATAGCCCGTTACGTGGAAGGAGATATGAAGCTGGACTATATTCCCCGGACCGCTGCGACGGACGGCAAATCGAATACGCTTTACATAGACTGGGCCGACACCGAAGAGTATTATAATCCGGATATGGAGAAATACAATCTTGGCCGGCAAGAGTTCTGGACTCCCGAAAACAAGGCGAAATATCTCGAAATCGCAAAAAGAAACGGGGATGAAATCGGTGCGTACGAGGGCGGCACGCCTCCCGGTCTGTATTTCGGCGATCAGATTGCCCTTGCCGATAATTTCACTTCGATGCATATCACGAGCGATGCCGACTGGGATGAGGAGCATCCGGCCGGCAAACCGCTCGACGACCTGTTCCGGGTATCGGTGCGGAGTTGGAAACAGAGGGACGAATACGGGGCCCCGCTTCTTTGCCGCGAGAGGATGGATCGGATCGGGCCGGAACATTTGCAGATGATCCCTTTCAATCCGAAGAATCCGTGGAACGGCCGGAAGAATTTGCGGCCGATCGAAATCGAACCGCTTGCCGAGCCTGCGTCGGAGCAACATCACCGATTGACGCTCACGATGACCACCACCGACGGACGTACAAAATCGACTTCGATCGACTATCCGCCGAAAACGGGACTATAGCCGACCTTATACTGTAGCCCGATCAATCGGACCGGCGGGAACAGGTAACTTCAGGTAATATTAATTGCTGCCGGGGGTTGTCTGTATGGGGAAATTATCTCCGAGGAAACTTGACTGTACCTGTCGCCGGGAACAGCGGCGCAACGTCCGTTGCAAGCAAAATTTCGGGACATGAAACAGAATAATCTGATGTCAAGTCGTATTCAGAGCACGAAGGAAAAGGAGAACGGAAACGATCCTCATACAGGAATCGTTTCCGTTCTTTATTACATCCGCCGGTCGCTATTTCTCCCCGGTTTCGTCGATGATCTTCCGAAGGGCGGCGGTAAACTCTTCGGCCGGCATGGATCCTGTTATCTTACCCAACAGATCACCCTCGGTATTGAATACGAGGTAGGTCGGGATCGACCGTACGCCGTGTTTGCCTGCCAGCGCTTTCCCGGTCGGCTTGTCGATGTCGTATTTGGCCGCGACGAAATATTCGTCCATAAAATCGCCCACCTCCTTTTTCGAGAAGACGTCGCGCTCCATCGCCTTGCAGGGGCCGCACCAAGTGGCGTATAAATCGATGAAAACCAATTTGTCTTGAGCGATGGCCTCTTTGCGGACCGCATCGGTCGAAGAGTCCAGGAACCGTACCTGCGCGTCGGCTGCGGCACTGATGCCCAGTACGAGTAAAAGGGTAAAAAGAATCTTTTTCATTTTCGTGTTTTATAGAGTAACGAAACGGTTGTAGCTAAAATTGTGCCGTCTCGTTCTGCGCCGTACTCAACAGGCCGCAGGCCGCTTGGATATCTTCGCCGCGGGAGGTGCGGATGGTCGTGTGTATGCCTTTGGCGGTCAGAGCATCGCGGAAAGCGATCATGGCCCGGTCGTCGGGGGAGAAGTAGGGCGATCCGGGAATTTTATGGAAACGGATCAGGTTGATCCGGCACTTGATGCCGTCCAGCAGGCGGCATAGCTCGCGGATGTGACGCGGGGAGTCGTTCAAGCCGCTCATGACGATGTATTCGAACGATACCCGCCGCTGGTGCGTGAAATCGTATCGGCGCAGAATTTCCACGACTTCGCGGATCGGCCATGCCTTTTCCACAGGCATGATTTCGGCCCGTTCGTGCGGAAAGGGGTTGTGCAGGCTCACGGCCAGGTGCACCTGGGTCGCGTCCAAAAATCGTTCGAGCCGGGAGGCTACACCGGCGGTCGAAACCGTGATTCGCGTGGGCGACCAGCCGAATCCCCACGCCGAAGTGAGGATTTCGAGCGTCGGCAGCAGACTGTCCAGGTTGTCGAGCGGTTCGCCCATGCCCATGAAAACGACGTTGGTGAGCCGTTCCCGTTCGGGCAGCGACCCGATCTGGTTGAGGATTTCGTTCGTCGAAAGGGAGTGCTGGAGCCCCTGTCGTCCGGTTGCGCAGAAACGGCAGCCCATACGGCAGCCCGCCTGCGACGAGATGCAGAGCGTCGCCCGGTCGCCGTCGGGGATGTAGGCCGATTCGATGAAATGGTTCTGCGAGGTACGATAGAGGTATTTTTTCGTGCCGTCGGTCGAAATGCTGACTTTTTCGGGAGCGGTGAGTCCGACTTCGTACGTTTCGGCGAGCAGGGCCCGGTGCCGGGCGGATAGATCGCTCATCGCCTCGATCGTCGTCGCGTGCTTGTCGTAAAGCCAGCGTGCGATCTGTTTCGCCGCGAAACGGGGCATCTCCAACCGGTTGCAGAGAGCTTCCAATTGGGGCAGGGTTTGTCCGTAAAGATATTCGTGTCGGGGCATGGAAAGCGGTCGTGAGGGAGTTTTCGGGAACAAAATTAGTCAAAAATAAAGATTTTTCAGACCGAAAGCGCTGTTTTTGATTTTTTATCCCTATATTTGTCGGTAGTTAGTGTGCCTTCGGGTCACTTGAAAGGATAACAATAAACAGGAACAATAATGGAAATTAAGAAATCACCGAAAGCCGACCTGGAGAACAAACGGGGTCTTTTCCTTGAAATCGGTTTGGTCGTGGCGTTGGTACTTGTTATTGGTGCATTCGCCGTGACTCCGAAGGAACATCGTATCGAGAAAGTCGATCTTGGCTATGCTCCCGTCGAAGTGGAAATTGTCGAGGTTACCCGCGAGGACCAGAAGCCGCCCGAAGCTCCCAAGAAAGTCGATATGGCCGTCGTGAGCGACATGCTGGAAGTCGTAACCAACGATACCAAGATCGAAACGGAGATCGATTTTGCGGAGTTTGATATGAACCAGGCGATCGAAGTGGCTCCCGTCCAGACCGAGGAGGTTTTCGAAGAGGAGATTTTCATCGTCGTGGAGGAGAAAGCGTCTTTCATGGGCGGCGACGAAGGTACTTTCCGCAACTGGGTGCAGCAGCGTGTGAAATACCCCGCGATCGCTCAGGAAAACGGTATCCAGGGGAAGGTAATCATCTCGTTCGTGGTGAATACGGACGGTTCCGTATCCAATATCGAGGTGTGGAGAACCCCCGACAGTACCTTGTCGGACGAGGCGGTACGTATTATCAAATCTTCTCCGAAATGGACCGCCGCCAAGCAGCGTAACAAGTCGGTTCGTCAGAAGTTCGTCATTCCGATCGATTTCCGTATTTCGGATTAAGGTTTGTTTGAAACATTTGATAAGGGTATCCTGCGTGAAGCCGGGATACCCTTATTTTCACCGTGCAGGAAGATGTGTCTTTCCGAAGGCGCATAGTCGTGCAGAAATCGTATGGCAGATTGGAACAGAATAAGAATAAAGAGATTGTAACGAAGAACGATCAACCCGCTTCCGGGGCCGGGTTCGAACGGGCCGTACTGGTCGCGGTCATCCGGGACCAACAGGATCCGCGTCAGGCGGAAGAGTACCTCGCCGAATTGGAATTTTTGGCCGAAACCGCCGGAATCGTGGGTGTCCGCCGGTTTACGCAGCGCCTTCCGCAGCCGTCGGCCCGTATTTATGTCGGTCCGGGGAAACTGGAGGAGATCGCTGCCTATTGCAAGGAGGAGGAGATCGACGTGGCGATTTTCGACGACGAACTCTCTCCGTCGCAGACGCGCAACATCGAGGCGGCCATGCCCTGCCGGATTCTCGACCGCACGCGTCTGATTCTCGATATTTTCATGTCGCGGGCACAGACGGCCTATGCCAAGACCCAGGTGCAGTTGGCCAATTACCAGTATATGCTCCCGCGTCTGTCGGGTATGTGGACGCACCTGGAGCGGCAGCGGGGCGGTACGGGAACGCGCGGCGGTGCCGGCGAGCGCGAGATCGAAACCGACCGTCGAATCATCCGCAACCGGATCAGCAAACTCAAGGAGGATCTGCAAAAGATCGACCGTCAGATGGCTGTCCAGCGATCGAACCGGGGTTCGATGGTGCGTGTGGCGCTGGTGGGTTATACCAACGTCGGCAAATCGACCCTGATGAACCTGATTTCGAAAAGCGAGGTGTTCGCCGAAAACAAACTCTTCGCCACGCTCGATACGACGGTGCGAAAGGTGGTTTTCGACAACCTGCCTTTCCTGCTGTCGGATACCGTGGGTTTCATCCGCAAATTGCCGACCGAACTGATCGAGTCGTTCAAATCGACCCTCGACGAGGTGCGTGAAGCCGACCTGTTGCTGCACGTGGTCGATATTTCGCATCCGCAGTTCGAGGACCAGATCGCCGTGGTGAAGCAGACGTTACAGGATATCGGTGCCGGGGATAAACCGGTTTATCTGGTTTTCAACAAGGTGGACGCTTATACTTATGTGGAGAAGGAGCCTGACGACCTGACGCCTTCCACGCGTGAAAATCGTTCGCTCGAAGACCTGAAACAGAGCTGGATCGCCCGGGCCAATACGCCCTGCATCTTTATTTCGGCGGTCGAGAAGATCAATATCGAGAAGCTGCGTTCGGATCTGTACGGCATGGTCCGTGAAATCCATTCGGGCCGCTATCCATTCAACAACTTCCTCTATTGACCTGAAACAAAAGTTAAATAAATACAACCTTATGTTGCACATTCTCAACAGTCAGAACACCGTTCTCAACAAGTTTGTCGCCGAAATCCGCGACAAGTCGATTCAGAAGGATTCGATGCGTTTCCGCCGTAATCTGGAGCGTATCGGAGAGGTCATGGCCTATGAAATATCGAAAACGTTCGAGTATGCGGTGAAAGTGGTCGAAACTCCGCTGGGCGAGGCTTCGGTAGCGATGATCTCCGACCAGGTCGTGATCGCTACGATCCTCCGGGCGGGACTTCCCTTCCATCAGGGATTCCTGAACTACTTCGACGACGCGCAGAACGCTTTCGTTTCGGCTTATCGCAAGAGTACCAAGGACGGCAAGTTTACCGTCAAGGTCGAATACATCTCGTGTGGCGAGCTGGAGGGCAAGACTTTGCTGCTGGTTGATCCCATGCTGGCTACCGGTTCTTCCCTCGTGCTGGCCTACAATGCGCTGTGCGAACGGGGCGGGCAGCCCGCGCATACCCATGTCGCGGCGGTTATCGCCAGCGAACAGGGGGTCGAATATGTGGAGAAGAATATGCCCAAGCGCACGACCACGATCTGGTGTGCTGCGGTGGACGAGGAATTGACTTCGCGGGCTTATATCGTGCCGGGTATCGGCGATGCGGGCGATCTGGCTTATGGTGAGAAGATCTGACGTGCGACGCCTGTTGTTTCTGGGGGCCGTTTTCTGTACGACAGTAGGTTGGATGCTGTTGCAGAAGCCGGCTTTCCTGCTTTTCTACCATGCCCGGGCAGCAGAGGCCTCTTTCGGGGAGTGGCTCGGAGTTCTTTGGCACGGACTCTCGCTCGATTGCACGGTGGCGGGTTACGTCACCGCTTTTCCGGTACTTGTCGTGCTGGCATCGTTCTGGATTCCCCTTTCGCAGCGGGTGTGGCGGATCGTTCTGACGGTCTATTTTTCGCTGATCGCACTGGTGACGGCCGCGATCTTCGCCGTCGATCTCAACTTGTACGGCTATTGGGGCTTTCGGCTCGACGGTTCGGTGCTGATCTACCTTTCCGATCCTGGGGAGGCGCTTGCGAGTGCCAGTTGGGGCGAAGTTCTGCGGCAGATTTTAATCATGCTGGTCTATGCCGGGGCGATGATCTGGAGTTACCGGTGGATTTTACGGCTTTTCCGGGTCGAACCCGTTCCCCTGCGGGGCCGGGTCGTCCCAACGGTTGCGGCGCTGCTGATCGGCGGCTTGACTTTTCTGGCGATCCGGGGTGGCGTGACGGTCGCCACGGCGAATGTCAGCAAGGTCTATTTCAGCTCGAACATGTTCCTGAACCACGCTGCGACGAACCCCGTTTTTTCGTTTCTCTCCTCGGTCGGGGACAATGAGAACTATGCCGAGGCTTATCCGTTCTTCGAAGAGGAGCGGCGGAAGACTCTTTTCGAAGAGTTGCGGGGCAACCGTCCCGGGGCCGATGCCGGTACGCCCCGACTACTGCGCAGCGACCGGCCGAACGTCGTACTGATCCTGCTGGAGAGCTTCGGCCGAACGATCATGGACGAAACGGTGAACGGCGAGCCTGTGATGCCCAACATGCAGCGTTTCAAGCGGGAGGGTGTCTGGTTCGAAAACTTCTTCGCCAATTCGTTCCGTACCGACCGGGGACAGGTGGCCGTCCTGTGCGGATTTCCGGCCCAAACGACCATGTCGATCATGAAGCTGCCGCGAAAAAGCGCCACGCTGCCTTCGCTGGCCCGTTCTCTCGGCCGGGAAGGTTATCGTTCGGTATTCATGTACGGCGGCGACCTGAACTTCACCAACCAGGCTTCGTTCATGTATTCGACCGGCTGGGAGGAGCTGATCTGGCAGAAGGATATGCAGCTCGATGCCCCGACTTCGAAATGGGGCTATGCCGACGACGTGGTGGTCGATCTTTTCGGGGACGAGGTGGAAGCGCTGGGCAGAGCGGAACAACCGTTTCTGGCGGGTCTGCTGACCCTTTCGAGCCATGAGCCGTTCGAGGTGCCGTTCGCAAAATTCGATGACAAGCTGTTGAATGCCATGGCCTTCTCCGATGCACAGATCGGACGTCTGATCGACCGGCTGCGGGAGTCGCCCGTGTGGAACAATTTATTAGTGGTGCTGGTCGCCGATCACGGCTACCCCTATCCGTACGATCTGGCCTACAACGCTCCGCTACGACACCGGATTCCGATGATTTGGCTCGGAGGCGCACTTGCGACCGCCTCCCGAACAGTAGATACGTATGCCTCGCAAATCGACATTTGCGCTACGCTTCTGGCGCAGATGGGCCTTCCGCACGACGAATTCGATTACAGCAAGAATATTTTCGGAGCGACTCCGCCCCACAAGTTCGGTTATTACTGTTTCAGCGACGGGTTCGGCGTGATCGACGCCGACGGCGAAACGGTCTATGACAATACGGGCGAAACGGTGCTTTTTCAAACCGGCCCGCAGTCCGAAAGGTTGGAGTGGGGCAAGGCGATGTTGCAGACCACTTACGAAGATATCGGGCGGCGCTGATCCGAAGGGATCGGTACGGAAAAGGTCATCGCGGGAACGATGACCTTTTTTCGTGGGTGGAAACAGGCTTATTTATCGCTTTTGGGCATTAGGGAGCGGGCTTCCAGAAATGCGTAAAAAGCCTCCTTGTAGCCGTCTGAAACGGGGATATACGTTTTGCCGAAGACGATCCGGCCCCGCTCGATGATCCGGATTTTGGAGGGTTGGACGATGTAGGAGCGGTGTACCCGGACGAAACGCTCGGCGGGGAGCTGTTCTTCCAGCGATTTGAGGCTTGCGAGCGACAGCACGGGGCGGGGTTCGTCCTCGACGTAAATTTTTACGTAGTCCTTGAGTCCTTCGATGTAGAGGATTTTATCCAGTTCGATCTGCCGAAGCCGGTATTCGGTCTTGACGAAGATGCTTTCGGGGCCAGCTCCTGCAGGCGATGGTTTGCCGACGCTGCGGCGCTTGAGTTCGAACCATTCGAAGGCTTTGTTGGCGGCCGTCAGGAAGTCGGCATAGCTGATCGGCTTGAGCAGGTAGTCCACCGCACCCACGCGGAATCCTTCGACGGCGTATCGGTCGAAAGCCGTCGTGAAGACGACCCGGGTCCGGGTCGGGAGCATCCGCGAGAGCTCCATGCCGCTGAGTTCCGGCATCTGGATATCGCAGAAAAGCAGGTCCACCGGTTCGGTTTTCAGGGCCTCGAGTGCCGTGATGCCTCCGTTGTAAGCTCCCTTCAATTCCAGAAAGGGGGTTTTCCGCACGTAGCTTTCGAGCAGTTCGACCGCCAGCGGCTCGTCGTCGATAATGGCGCAGGTCAGTTTCATCGGTCGGTCAGGTTAATGCGGAGCAGGGTTTCGTACGTGTCGCCGTGTTGTCCGTATTTCATTTCGTAACGCCCGGGATAGATCATTTCGAGCCGCCGGCAAAGGTTCGCAAGCCCGATGCCCGAGCCGCTGCGGTCGGCCTCCGATTTGGGGAAGAAGCTGTTCTCGATCCGGCAGGCGAGTACTCCTTCCTCTTCCCGGATGTCGATGTCGATGAACGAAGGGCGGTCGTTGCTTACGCCGTGCTTGAAAGCGTTTTCGACCAGCGAGATGAAGAGCAGCGGCGCCACGAGGGTATGCGACGGATTTTCGGGCAGCGAAACATCGAGCCGCACGTGGCGCGGCAGGCGGATGCGCATCAGTTCGATGTAATTGCCCAGGAAGTCCATTTCGGCCTTGAGAGGTACCGTCGGTTGGCTGCTGTCGTAGAGTACGTACCGCAGCAGGCGGCTCAGGTCGTGCACCGTTTGCTGGGCCCGGTTGGGATCGAGCTGGATGAGCGAATAGATGTTGTTGAGCGTGTTGAACAGGAAATGGGGATTGAGTTGGCTCTTGAGGTTTTGCAGTTCCGCTTCGGAGCGGCTCCGCTCCAAGTCCTTGCGGATGTTTTCGGCTCGGTACCACTGTCCCGTCATCCGGATGGCGACGCTTACTCCGACTACCAGCAGGTAGAGCATGGCATTGCGCAGGAAGAAGAACATCGTATCCTGCCACGGACGCTCCATCGGCGGATGGTGGGGCCGCGGCGGTATCCCGAAGCGGAAGAAAAGGTGTACGAGCAGCATGACCCCGGCCACGAGCAGCGCATTGGCGAGCAGGAATCGCCCCACGTGCCGCGTGAAAAGGTAGCGGTCGATCAGCAGGAGATAGTTCACGTAAAATACCGCCATGAAGGAGAGGGGAACCACCAGAAACCGCACGTATTCCTGCATGTTCATAACGGGCTCGCGGCCGCCCGGTACGAAAAGCGGAAGGCCGAAAACCACGCTCCAGGCCGCCAGGTGGAGCCAGAAGCCCGTATGTCTGGATTGCAGGGATGTCATCCTGTTGCAAATATAGGAATTATCCGGGTATTTCATGCTTCTTTTTCTGTCTGGCGACGGCTGTTTCGGATTCGGCCGGTTTTCCGAAAAATAGGGTCGGCACCTTATCCCCCAAAGCGGTTATTCGTAGCGCAGTGCGTCGATGGGGTTGAGCATCGCGGCTTTCTGGGCCGGATACCATCCGAAAAAGATGCCCGTAAGGGTGCAGACGGCGAACGAAAGGAAAACGCTCCAGGGCTGGATATAGATCGGGAATGCCGCGAAGATATTGACGAGTACGGCGGCGCCCACGCCGACGAGGATGCCGATCACGCCGCCCGTGACGCTGATCAGGATCGATTCGATCAGGAACTGCGCCAGAATGTCGCGCCCTTTGGCTCCGATACTCATGCGCAGGCCGATTTCCCGGGTGCGTTCGGTCACCGAAACGTACATGATGTTCATGATGCCGATGCCGCCTACGAGCAGCGAAATGCCCGCTACGGCCGCCAGCAGCAGGGTCATCATGTCGGTCGTCGAAGTGAGCATCGACGAAAGCTCCTGCTGGGAGCGGATCGTGAAGTCGTCTTCGTCGGTCGCCTTGAGCTTGTGGTTGGTCCGCAGGATTTGCGTGATCTCCTCGATGGCCTGGTCGGTATATTCTTCGCTCAATGCCGAGCAGGTGATCGATTGCAGGTGGGTGATGGCGAGGATTCGCTTCTGAACCGTGGTGTAGGGGGCCAGAATCAGGTCGTCCTGGTCCATACCCATACTGTTATAACCTTTGCTCTCGAGTACGCCGACGATACGCAGCGGAATCTTTCCGAAGCGGATCACTTTGCCCACGGGACTTTCTCCGTCCGGAAAAAGCTCGTCCACGACCGATTTGCCCACCAGACATACCTTGGCGGCGGTCTTGACGTCCTGTTCCGAGAAGATATCCCCCTCCTCGACCTTGTAGCGCCGGATGTCCAGGTATTCCGGGCTGATGCCGTAAACGGTCGTCGGCGTGTTGTTGGCGCCGAAGATGGCCTGTCCGGAGCTATTGACCGAAGGCGAAATGTAGCTGATATAGCGTGCTTGCGTCTGAATGGCTTCCAAGTCCTTGAGTTTGAGCGACTCCATATCCGCCGCGTCGAGCCGCACGCCGCCCCGCCGGTCGCCGCCGGGATGGATCATGATCATATTCGATCCCATTTCGCTGATCTGGGCCTGAATGCTCCGCTTGGACCCCTGCCCGATTGCCAGCATCGTGATTACCGATCCTACGCCGATAATGATGCCCAGCATGGTGAGAAATCCGCGCAGCTTGTTGTTGCTGAGTGCTTTGAAGGCTATTTTGAAAAGGTTCGTGAGGTTCATGGTCTGCTCGTGTTTCCGTGCTCGGGTTCGGATGGATGGTTTGTTTTAGTCGTCGGTTGCGGGCAGTTTCGCCAGGGCTTCGGCGGCGCTCAGGATCTGTTCGTTGCGGACGTCGCTTATGATGTGTCCGTCGCGCAGGGTTACGTTGCGGCTGCTGTAACGGGCGATTTCGGGGTTGTGCGTCACGAAGATAATCGTGCGTCCCTGGGCGTGGAGCTGCTGGAAGAGTACCAGTACTTCGAAGCTGGTGCGGGTGTCGAGGTTCCCCGTCGCTTCGTCCGCGAGGATGACGGCCGGATCGTTGACCAGCGCCCGCGCGATCGCCACGCGTTGCATCTGCCCGCCCGACATCTGGTTGCTCTTATGCAGCATGCGGTCGCCGAGACCGACGTTGCGGAGCGCTTGTTCGGCCCGTTCCCGTCGCTGTGCGGCCGAGTAGGTCGAGTTGTACATCAGCGGCAGCTCGACGTTCTCCAGCGCCGTAGTTTTGGGCAACAGGTTATAGTTCTGGAAGACGAAACCGATCTTGCGGTTGCGCAGCGTGGCACGGGCGTTCTTGTCCATCGAGCGCACGGCGATTCCGTCGAGGTAGTATTCGCCCGAGGTAGGCGTGTCGAGGCAACCGAGCGTGTTCAGCAGCGTCGATTTCCCCGATCCCGACGTGCCCATGATCGTCACGAACTCTCCTTCGGTGATCGTCAGCGAAATTCCGCGCAGTGCGTGCACCACCTCGTCGCCGACGACGAAATCCCGTCGTATGCGGTCCAGTCGGATGACCTCTTTCATCATCGCTCGCTATTTTTTCTTGTTGTTGCTTCCCGGAGGTCCCGGCATGAAGGGGCTGCGCTCGATGGCGGCAGCTTCCTCGCGGGGTTTGGCCGTTACCAGTCCGGTAACGATCTCCTCGCTGCCCGTGAGCCCTTCGGTGATTTCGGTCATATCGCCGCTGGCTGCTCCTGCATATACCCGGCGAGGGCGGAGCGTCGTTCCCTCTTTCACCCACAGTTCCCTGCTTCCCGGGGCCGCCTGTTGCTCCGTTTGATCGATAGTCAGCCCGAGTTCTCCCAGCAATTCCGCATTGGGAACGAAGCGCAGGGCTTTGGTCGGGACGGCTGTTGCGTCGTCTTTTTCGAGCGTGAAGATCGTCACGTTGGCCGTAAGTCCCGGTTTGAGTTTCAGGTCGGGATTCGGAGCGTCGATGACCACTTCGTAGGTGACCACGTTCGATTCGGTCGTGGCTTCGAGCCGTACCTGGAGGACCGTCCCCTCGAACGTGTCGTCCGGATAGGCATCTACGGAGAACTGTACCCGCTGGCCGTCGGCGACCTGGCCGATGTCGGCTTCGTCCACATCGGCCACGACCTGCATCTGTGTCAAGTCGTTGGCGATGGTGAAGAGCGTCGGGGTTTCGAATCCGGCAGCCACCGTCTGGCCCTCTTCGACGGCACGGCTGATGACCACGCCGTCGATCGGCGAGGTGATGGTCGCATAACCCAGGTTGCGCTTTACCTTGACCATTGCCGCCTGGCTCTGCTCGTAGGCGTTGCGGGCCGTTTCGTAGAGGTAAAAAGCCTGGTCGTACTCTGCATCGCTCACCAGTTGTTTTTCATGCAGGGTCTTGGTGCGGGCGTAGTTCTTGGTCTGGTATTCGTATTCGGTTTTGCTGCTGGCGAGTTGTGCCTGAGCCGATTCGAGTTCGGCCTGTAGGGTCACCTTGTCCATTTCGGCGATCAGTTGTCCGGCTTTCACCTGGTCGTTGTAGTCGGCATAGAGCTTGTCGATGATGCCCGATACCTGCGTGCCGACCTCGACCTGCGTAACCGGCTCGACCGTTCCGGTCGCCGTCACCGAGTTGCGGATGGTGATATGGCTTATGGGGGCGGTTTCGAGCAGGACTTTCGGCCCTTTCGAGGGGCGTGCGATCAGCCAGATGCAGACGCCTGCGGCTACTACGCCCGCCGCTATGAGCAGATTCCGTTTTTTCATATCTTCGATTATCGATTTATCCGGTGCGGCCCCGCTTGGCGGAACCCGCTTGTGCGGATTAGTAAATGTCGCTCGCAGGAAGCCCCTGATAGATGTTGAGCAGTTCGATACTCAGCAGGGTGAGGTATTTGGCTTGCAGGACCTGTTGCTGTGCCGCCGAATATTCATTCTGGGCGGTGATCAGTTCGACGGTATTTTTTACCCCGACGCGGAACTGTTCGCTGGTCAGCTCGTAACTCTCCCGGGCGTATTTCTCCTTTTCGCGGGCCGAGAGATACTGGGCCTGGGCCGATACGGCGTCCAGGTAGGCCGATTCCACGTTCCGTAACAGCTCTTTTTGCAGCGATGTCCACTCCAGATAGCTGTCGTTGAGGGCGATTTTCGCCTTATTGACGGCCGTGCGGTTCTTACGGTTCGAGAAAATCGGGATGTTGAGCGTGAGCCCTACGTTTTCGTTGAAGCGGTTCCATATCTGGCTGCCGCTTTCGAAGTCGTTATTCGACATGTGTCCCGTTCCCACGCTGGCGGATAGGGATATGGAAGGATAGAATCCGGCACGTGCACTTTTTTCCTCCAGCTTCGCCGCCTCGACGCCCAACTCTCCCCTACGGATCTGAGGCATGACTTTCAGAGCCGTTGCGTATACCTCGTCTTTGGACGGCAGAGCCTTCAGCACGTTCTCTTCTTTAACCCCCGGCACGGCCGGATTCATCTCTTCCATAATATCTAATTCAAGCAGTTGCTTGAGTTGCAGTTTGTAGTTGTCCAGTGTCGAGCCGGCTACGACTACCTGGTATTCGTCGCTCGAATACTGGCTTTGGAGCTGGGCGAAATCCACGCGGCTGATCGAGCCCGCGCGCAGCATCTCTTCGGCCCGGTCGCGCTGGGCCTTCGAGGCTTCGGCCGTGCTGCGGTTGATTCGCACGGCATCGGCGGCGTAAAGGCACTGCATGTAAGCCTGTACGATGGCGATGCGGATGTCGTTCACGGATTCCTCGACCGAGAGAACGTCCATTTGATTCTGGACTTTCTGCCTCTTGACTTCCGTACGGAGCTTGCCACCTTCGAAGATCGTCATTCCCGCCGTTATGCCGTAGGTCCCCGTATAACTGTTGTTGTCCGTGACTTCGGACGAAGGGTAGTTCGTGTAACTTTGCGTGGTCGATGCCACCAGCGACGGAAAGAGGGCGGCTTTCGCCTGTTTGGTATCCTCGATGCCCGAAAGTTGGTTGTTGCGGCTTTGCCGTACCTGGATGTTGTTCTGGTAAGCGTAGTCCAGACACTCCTGCAAGGTCCATGTTTTGGACGCTTCCTGTGCGGTTGCATTCCGTAGCCCCGACAGAAGAAGGGAGCAAAGCAGTATCGGCAGGAGTCGTTTCATGGTTTTGGTTTTGACGCAAAACTAACGACGGCTTTCCGTGCGTGCAATTGAAATAGACGAAGAGGGGAATTTTATCGACGAACGGCCGGTTTCGGGAAATAACCGGAATAACGAACCCTGCGATCCGCTCGGATTTCGGGATGCAGGGTCGGATACGAAAAAGTCCGCCGACCTTTATTAGGGTACGGGGTCGTATCCGCTGCCGCCCCAGGGATGACAGCGCGAGAGTCTTTTGAGCGTAAGCCACGTTCCTTTCAGGGGACCGTACTTGCGCAGCGCTTCGAGCGCGTATTGGGAACAGGTCGGCGTGTAGCGGCACGAAGCGGGAGTGAAGGGCGATATGCAGCGTTGATAGAACTTTACCAGCACGATCAGCGGCAGCGTGCAGACCCGCCTAAAGCCTCGCCATAATTTGTTCCATGATTTTCTGTACGGCATGTTCTATGACCCGGTAGGGGGTGAGCTCTTTGGATGAATAGATCAGGGCGAGATCCAGTGCGACGGGATTTCCCTCCCGGTCGAAGATCTCTTTGTTGAGCCGGTAAGCCTCCTTCATACGACGACGCTGCAGATTGCGCTTGTTGGCCCGTTTCTGAAACTTCTTGGGAACCGAAAAGAGTACTTCGACCGAAGGAATTTCGTCCGCTTCGGCGATCCAGACGTAGCGCAGCGGATAGACGAATCCGCTCTCCCCGCTTTCGAACAGGCGGCGGATGGCCCCGAACGAACGAAGCCTTTCCTGACGGGGAAGCGAACGGTCTGTCATAGCTGAAACAGGTAACTGTATGCGGTTTTAATGCCGTTTTCGGTCGGTGTCGGCGAAATCGCGACGGAAATAGCGTCGTCCGCTTCTTGTTTGCCGGATGGAATCCTTCGGAATCGCACTTTGAACCGGTGATGGTCGCACGGAGCCGTTCCGTTATTTCTTCTCCGCCGGAGTCGTGCGCCGGGTACGGCTTTTCTTGGCTAACTTATGCTGTTGGGTTCGGATGAACTCCTCTTTGTCGGCGTCGTGCGTGACGGCGACATCTTCGATCTGTTCGCCTTTCGCCAGTTTCGAGAGGTAAATATCGACGGCTTTGGCCATCGAAGGGACCGTAGGGGTCGGAGCCATGGCTTTGACCTTGATGCCGGCATCGACCGCAGCACGCAGCGTGCCTTCGCCGAAAGTGGCGACTGCGGGCAGCTCCTCGGCGGGGAAGCGTTCGAGAATGGCCTTGACGTCCGATGGCGAATAGAGGGCCAGCAGATCGAATTTCTTGATGTCCAAATCGTTCAGGTCGGCGGCGACTGTGCGGGCCAGAATCACCGGAGAGAACTGTAATTTCAACTTGGCGAGCGTTTCCGGCAGTTCGGGTTTATGGGGTTCGCTCAATGCCAGCATGAATTTTTCTTCCTTGTGCTTTATTATCAGCTCGATGAAGTTGGTGAAACTGCCGTCGGCGAAAGAAATTTTGCGTTTGCGATATACGATGTATTTTTGCAGGTAGAGCGCTACGGCTTCCGTCTGGCAGATGTATTTCATGGTTTCGGGAACCGTAATCCTGGCCTCTTCGCAAATGTGGAAAAAACTATCGACTGTCGTGCGCGAAGTGAAGATGACGGCCGTATGAGCCAGTATTTCAACACGCTGGCTTCGGAATTCCTTGAGCGATACCCCTACTACGCGGATGAACGGCATATATTCGATTTCAGCCTTGTGTTTCTGGGATAATTCGTAGAAAGGAGATTTTTCGACCACGGCCGGACGGGGCTGTGAAACCAATACTCTATGGGCTTTCAAATTCAGAACGGTTTTATCGGGTTATCAAATTCTTGTCAGCGAGAGCCACACGAAGCTCACGGGAAAAATTTCGACGGCACAAAGGTACAAAAACCAATGCAAAATCGAAATTTTTTTCGAGAGAAAGAGCATGAGCGACTCTTTCAGGTAGAGCAACAGCAGTGCTCCGCCGAGGATGAGGATGCCGAAAGAGAGGATATGCCCGGTGTCGGGCGAAGTCAGCAGGAAGAGCAGGATCAACGGGCACAAAAAGACGACAGAAAGTGCTAAATAGTTGAATTTTAGCGCTACAAGCTGATCTGTGATCGGTCGGGAGAGGGTGACGTAACCTGTGATCCGGAGCAGTCCTACCTGGAAAAGCAGGAGAACGGCCAATCCGACTGTGGCGAGGAGGCCCAGTACCGGGATCCAGGCTTCGGGGACGACCTCGGGGATGGGGAACCAACGGTCCGTCAGTCTCAGGGTCAGTAGAGCCAGCATGGGAAGTCCTATTCCGATGGCCGCCCACAGGAACCGGGTGTAGGTGCTGCCCTGCGTGTCGGTCATGCGTCCCGGCTTCGACCGGTCGAGACTCAATTTCCGACAGAGGATATAAACTTCCCGCAGGTTATGGTAGATGATGACCAGATAAGCGAAAACCAGGGCCAGTACGATCCCTTGGAAAGGGGCCGATTCGTATATGGGACGGACGGATTGCGTCGGAAACGGTTCGATCGTGAGTGTCGAACCGGCTCCGAACAGCTCTTCGGCCGTGACGGGGGGTGTCGCCTGCAGGGTGTCGGGGGGAATCGTCGCCAGCGAATCCCGCAGCCGGAAGATGGATTCCCGAAGGGCCGTTTCGGTTGTCGGCAGGCTGTCGGACAGTTGCCCTGCCAGCGAATCCGTGCGTATTTCGGGTTGCAGGGCCATCAGTCGAAGTAGCGTTTAAGGGTGATGCGGATGTCGGTGCCTTTGCCCAGTTCGGAGTAAACGACGCCGATCCGGCCCTGGTGATACTCTTCGATCACGCGGCGGGAAAGGGAGAGTCCGAGGCCCCATCCTCGGGTTTTGGTCGTGAAACCCGGCTCGAAGATCCGTTTCCAGTTGCTTTTGGGAATCCCCTTGCCGGTATCTTTGATGTCTATCATCACGTATTTTTCGTCCGAGGAGATCTCTACGTCGATCCGTCCGTGGCCCTGAAGGGCGTCGAGCGAATTTTTGATCAGGTTCTCCACGACCCATTCGAACAGGGCGGCGTTGATCTGGGCCTTGACCGGAGCGATGGCCAGGCCGTTGTAGTCGATGGTGACGTTGCGGGGAGCCCGGGTCCGGAAGTACATGACCGATCCGCTAACCACTTCGTTGATGTTCTCCGGGGTGAGCGGAGTTTCCGATCCGATTTTCGAGAAGCGGTCCACGATCTTCATCAGGTGGCTCAAGTCCTTGTTCATCTCTTCGACGGCAGCCTGATCGACGGGCTGCGTGCGCAGGTATTCGATCCATCCCAGCAGCGAGGAGGTGGGGGTGCCCAGTTGGTGGGCCGTCTCTTTGGCCAGTCCGATCCATACACGGTTCTGTTCGTCCTGTTTGGTCGAGCGGAAAGCGATGAAACCCAGCAGGATGAAGATCGCAATAACGGAGAGTTGGATGTAAGGGAACCAATAGAGGGTTTTTAGCAGTTGGGACTGGCCGAAGAAGATGATGTGCTTGTGGTCGTTTCCCCAGTAGTATTGAATCGTGATCGGGGTGTTCTCTTCGGTGAACTGGTTGATCTTCTTGCGCAGCCGATCGGGATGATTGACGATCTCCTCGGGGATGAGGTGCGAATAGAGGATCTTCAGGTCCTGGTTGGTGATGATGAAAGGGATGTTGTTGCGTTGGCTCAGGATATCTTCGACGAAAGGGTCGTTGCTCGAGTCGCTCATCACGCGCTCCATGGCATGTACCCAGAGGGCCACTTCGTGCTGTTCCTTCTCCCGCAGGCGGCAGGCCATGTCGTTGGTGAACAGCAGGGAGAGCGTCACCAGCGTTACTCCGACGACGATGGCTACGATCCTCTTGCGGAACGAGAGTATTTTACGGCCCAGTTTGAGCATAACCGGTTAATTCTTTTCGGGCTTCTGCACGGTCGTGATTTCCCGGTATTCCGTCGGATTTTCCAACACTTCGGTAGCCCGTAGAACTTCGATGTCATCACCCAGATTATGTTCGATCACGCCGGCTTGGTAGCTGTGGCGCAGAACGATGTCGTTGTTGATCGTTTCGACGATCTCTTTCCGGTAGGTGTGCAGGTTGGTCTGCGTGTCGTCCTTCAGGCCGGCCTCGATCGTTGCGATTTTTCGGGCCAGATCGCTGTAAAGGTCGTTTTCGGCCGCTTCTTTCAGAACTTTGAGCACCCGGCGGGTTTCCGATTCGTAAGGGACTTCCTTGTCTTCCATGAACTTGACGAAAGCGTCGTAGTCCGCGTCGGTGATCGAGAACGTGCGGTTGTCGATCGTATCGGCATGGTGTTCCTGCATGTATTCGTCCACGAAATCCTCGATGAATCCCATGGCCAGCAAGGTCACGGCGAAACGGCTGATGTATTGAGGTTCGGTGGCTATGTCGGGCGAAATGCCGCCGCCGTCATAAACTTTGCGGCCCCCGCGAGTGGTAAATTCCCGTACGAGCGAATCGGCTACCTTGCCGACCGTGCCGTCCTGCTTGCGCGAGGAGTAATCGATAGCCTGGATGCAGCGCCCCGAGGGAATGTAGTATTTGGCGGTCGTGAGTTTCAGCAGGGTATGGTATCCCAGCGGACGGGTCGTCTGCACGAGGCCTTTCCCGAAGCTCTTCTGTCCGATCAGTACGGCCCGGTCGAGATCCTGGAGCGAACCGGCGACGATTTCGGCCGCCGAAGCCGAATTGCCGTTGATCAGCACGGCCAACGGCAGATCGGACAGGATCGGATCGTTCGCGGTGCGGAAGACATTCTCCTGCGTAGCGGCCCGTCCTTTGGTGCGGACCACCTCCGTACCTTTGGGAACGAACATCGAGACGATCTTGACCGCTTCTTGCAGAATGCCGCCTCCGTTGCTCCTGTAGTCGAGGATCAATCCCCGCAGGGTATCCTGTGCGCGAAGTTTCTCGATCGCGGTACGCATCTCTTCGTACGAACCTTCGGTAAAGTCGCTGTGCTGGATATATCCGATCCCTTTTGCAACGAATCCGGCGTAGGGGACGCTGGGGATGGCTACCCGTTCGCGCGTCAGAGTGAGAGTGTCGTGCCCGCCGCCGATCAACCGTTCGATGACGATTCGGACGGTGGTGTTGGGCGTGCCTTTCAGGGCGGAACTTATCTGTGCGGGGTCCCAACCCTTGGTGTCCTCGCCTTCGATCGAGAGGATCTTGTCGCCGATGCGGATGCCGGCTCGGTCGGCCGGGG
>OIIB01000172.1_pt1 | contig 22467 bp, 12 predicted proteins | sample 1583171 | NCBI WGS metagenome assembly OIIB01 (sample SAMN02675049, study PRJEB24791) | human gut metagenome, SKBSTL061 | isolation source: stool | host: Homo sapiens | place: USA | reverse complement strand
TCTGCATCTCTCGGCGAGGGGTACTCTTTTATTGCACTTCGTTTTGGAACTTGCACCAGCCTGTCTTTTCAATGCCGGGACATACATCGCATGATGAAGAAAATCGTTGTTGTTTTTGCCGTTTGCTGGGGAAATTTGTTGTATTTGAAAACATAATATATAGTGTTGGGTTATGGAAAGACACATAAGGCTTGAGTTGGCAATGAGGCGGTCTATGCCCGTATTGCCATATATTATTATAATGTGAACGGCCTAACCCCAGATCGCTCATCAAAACCGGAACTGACTGCAGACGGGGAAACACACAGTGATGCAGTGAAAATCATCATCGCCAGACTTCATGTTATGTACAGACAAGGCGTGGATGGCAATCTTATGACATCGGCATTATTCATTACTCATGGACAAAGGAGCGCGGTATTTCAGGCAAGAAAAAAGGTGCTGGCAGGCAAGGCGGTTGTCTGTTGACTATTTAAACTTTTGGGATAAAAATATGTGAAACGGTTGCCCGTGTCGAAATTTGTTTGTAATTTTGTACCCATATTAAATAAAAATCAACCTATTAATAAAATAACCAGACTATGGAAATACCATTTGCAGAATCTTGGAAAATCAAGATGATTGAACCGATGAGGAAGAGTACGCGCGAAGAGCGCGAACAATGGCTTCGCGAAGCACACTACAATGTGTTCCAACTGAAGGCCGAGCAGGTTTACATCGACTGCCTCACAGACAGCGGCACCGGTGCAATGTCCGACCGTCAGTGGGCAGAACTGATGCTCGGTGACGAGAGTTACGCGGGAGCCACCTCGTTCTACAAGTTCGAGTCGGTCGTCAAAAGGATTTTCGGTATGAAATATGTAATCCCGACCCATCAGGGACGCGCAGCCGAGAACGTACTTTTCTCATATCTCGTCAAGGAGGGCAACGTCGTTCCAGGCAACGCCCACTTCGACACCACAAAGGGACACATCGAGAGCCGCAAGGCAAAGGCCATCGACGTAACGACCGATGACGCGAAGGACACACAGAAAGTTGTGCCGTTCAAGGGCAACGTTGACTTGGAGAAACTCGAGAAAGTGCTGAAAGAGAACAAGGGCAACGTGCCTTTCATGGTGCTGACCGTCACCAACAACACCGTAGGCGGGCAGCCCGTCAGCATGCAGAACATACGCGAGACATGCGCGCTCTGCCACAAGCATGGCGTACCTGTAGTGATGGACTCGGCGCGTTTCGCAGAGAACGCTTATTTCATCAAGACACGCGAAAAAGGCTATGCCGACAAGACCATAAAGCAGATTGCCCTGGAGATGTACAAGGACGCCGATGCCATGACGATGTCGGCAAAGAAGGACGGCGTTGTTAACATGGGCGGCTTCATCGCCACAAACAACGAAGAGTGGTTCGAGGGAGCCAAGTTGTTCTGCATACCTTTCGAGGGATACATCACATACGGCGGAATGAACGGCCGCGACCTCAACGCGCTTGCCGTGGGCCTCGACGAGAACACGGAGTACGACATGCTGCACACGCGCATACATCAGGTGGAATACCTCGCATCGAAACTCGATGAGTACGGCATCCCTTACCAGCGTCCCGCAGGCGGGCATGCAATCTTCGTTGACGCCGACCGCGTGCTGACACATGTGCCGAAGGAGGAGTTCCCGGCACAGACCCTGACGTGCGAACTGTACCTCGAGGCTGGCGTGCGCGGCTGCGAGATTGGATATATACTTGCCGACCGCGACCCGGTGACGCGCGAGAACCGCTTCGGAGGCCTCGACCTGCTGCGCCTCTGCATACCGCGCCGTGTATATACCGACAACCACATGAACGTCATCGCCGCTGCGCTGAAGAACGTTTACGAGCGCCGCGAGCAGATAACGCACGGCGTGGCCATCGAATGGGAGGCTCCGCTGATGCGCCACTTCACAGTGAAGCTGAAGAGGCTCTGACGTAAGGCAACAGGCGTTGAGACCGTACAGACAGGTCCGGCTCTCAACATAATAAACATAAGGACACGTGGGATTTGACAATCTCATTGTGTCCTTTTTTTGTGGCATATACATTTACATCGCCGAATTAATAGCAAAAAAACGTCAGAAAAGTCTCGGAACAAGAAGAATGTTGTAACTTTGCAGCGAGAATCTAACAACCCGCCGGAAACGCTTCCGTCGGAAAAACATAACTGGTGACAATGGATATTATAGTCGAACTGCTGACAGGACACGGCATCGGTCAATCAATTTTCGTACTTGCGCTCGTGGTCACCGCCGGGATACTGCTTAGCAAGATAAAGCCAGGTGGACTGTCGCTCGGCGTGACATGGGTGCTCTTTTCCGGAATACTCGCCGGGCATATCGGACTTAGCATCGACCCGATGGTGCTGTCGTTCGTCAAGGAGAGCGGCATGGTGCTGTTCATTTTCGGCATTGGCATGATTGTGGGGCCGGGATTCTTCTCCACCTTCAGGCAAGGCGGGGTGCAGCTTAACCTGCTGTCGATGGCCTCCGTGGCACTTGCCATAGTGATAACATACATCATATTCTATTTCTCCGGGACACCGATTTCCACGATGATGGGAATCGTTGCCGGCTCGGTGACAAGCACTCCGGCGCTTGGCGCGGCGCAGGAGGCGGCCAAAGGCATGACGGGGGCGATACCTTCTGACATCGGCATAGGCTACGCACTGGCCTACCCGGTAGCGATAATAGGGATGATACTGATCACAAGCACCATGAAATGGGTGCTGAGGATAAAGGTCGACAAGGAGACAAAGCAAATCGAGGAACGCGAGAAGGCGAAACGCGCGGAGGCACTCGTGTTCTCAATAGAGGTCACCAACCCAGCAATCTTCGGCAACACAGTATCGCACGTCAAGGCGCTGCTCGACAAGCACGAGTTCATCATATCCAGAATACTGCACAAGGACACCGGAGAGATAGAAATGGCTCATCCGGGGTCAGTGGTTAACGAGGGCGACAAGGTTCTCGTCATATCCGAACAAAACGAGGTCGAGACGATGTGCGCTTTCATCGGCCACAAGATAGACATGTCAGACACGCAGTGGTTCAAGCTGGACCACAGGCTGGTTTCGCGGCGGTGTCTCGTCACGCAGGGCGCGGTGAACGGCAAGAGCATCGAGGAACTCAAGTTCAGGTCGCTGTACAACGTCAACATCTCGCGCGTGCTGCGCGCCGGGGTACACCTCATCGGCAAGGCAGACCTGCGCCTGCAGACGGGAGACACCGTGATACTTGTGGGCGGTGAGGGCGACGTCAAGCGCGTGGAGAAAATCCTCGGCAACTCGGCAAGCACGCTGCGCAAGCCCAACCTTTCGGTAATATTCGTAACGATACTCGTCGGCGTGCTTGTCGGCAGCGTCGAAATCCCCCTCGGCGGCATGCCGATGCCTGCCAAGCTCGGGTTCTCGGGCGGAACGCTCATCGTGGCGATACTGATAAGCAATTTCGGCACGCGGTTCAAACTCAACACGCACAACACGCAGAGCGTCAACCTCATGCTTCGCGAGTTCGGCATCACGCTGTTCCTCGCCTGCGTCGGACTGAGCGTGGGAGGCAGTTTCGTCGAAAAACTCCTTGACGGCGGTTACATGTGGATGCTGTACGCCGCCGCAATAATGATGATACCTTTATGCGTCACAATAACGCTTGGCCGCTACTGGCTCAAGCTCGACTATTTCACGCTTCTGGGATATGTCGCGGGCAACATGACGTTCGCCCCCGCCCTGTCGCTCACCCCGGATGCCTCAAAGAACAACATCCCAGCCGTGAAGTATGCAACAGTTTATCCACTGACGCTGTTCGTAAGAGTAATGACAGCACAGTTGATGATACTGCTATTCGCGTAAATTATCACAAAGCGTGCATTTCTTCAAAATCCATCGACAAGAGGTTGCCGCTGTGATTTGCTTAAAAATTAGTATCTTTGCACTTGCATTAACAACTGGCGTCGGTTTTGGCGCGCCGTACACTGAGTTGTGATTTGCTTAAAAATTAGTATCTTTGCACTTGCATTAACAACAGGTTGGTGAAGCCGCTTATGCCGGAGTAGTTGTGATTTGCTTAAAAATTAGTATCTTTGCACTTGCATTAACAACGCACCACGCAAGTATGCATAACCCAAGTCTGTTGTGATTTGCTTAAAAATTAGTATCTTTGCACTTGCATTAACAACCAATCTAATCCACACTTACAAAATTTATGAGTTGTGATTTGCTTAAAAATTAGTATCTTTGCACTTGCATTAACAACGTGCCACCAAGGAACTCACAACGATTAGAAGTTGTGATTTGCTTAAAAATTAGTATCTTTGCACTTGCATTAACAACGTGACGCTCTGGTGCAGATGGGCAGCCGTAGTTGTGATTTGCTTAAAAATTAGTATCTTTGCACTTGCATTAACAACGTCGCCGATCTTGGGGTCAAAACCGAGAGTGTTGTGATTTGCTTAAAAATTAGTATCTTTGCACTTGCATTAACAACACGAACAAATCACTGATGATATGCAAGACGGTTGTGATTTGCTTAAAAATTAGTATCTTTGCACTTGCATTAACAACAGAGGACTGAAATTTTACATAACAAGATAAGTTGTGATTTGCTTAAAAATTAGTATCTTTGCACTTGCATTAACAACAGACGTGTATGATTATATCTTCTTTGACAAGTTGTGATTTGCTTAAAAATTAGTATCTTTGCACTTGCATTAACAACTTCCAATGGTCAGCGTCCAAATCCTTTATAGTTGTGATTTGCTTAAAAATTAGTATCTTTGCACTTGCATTAACAACTCGCAGCCGGCAAGCCCCTCAGCCAGTTCGGTTGTGATTTGCTTAAAAATTAGTATCTTTGCACTTGCATTAACAACCCATAAGCGAGTGGTAGATGTTCTGATATAGTTGTGATTTGCTTAAAAATTAGTATCTTTGCACTTGCATTAACAACCAGGCACCGAAGCAGAAGAAAGAGAATCCTGTTGTGATTTGCTTAAAAATTAGTATCTTTGCACTTGCATTAACAACACACTGGCAAACCACAAAGTTTTCCGTTCTGTTGTGATTTGCTTAAAAATTAGTATCTTTGCACTTGCATTAACAACAAAAAGGTAGCCGAAACAACATGGACCACCGTTGTGATTTGCTTAAAAATTAGTATCTTTGCACTTGCATTAACAACGTGAGTTCTTAACCCATATCAGCGTCTCCCGTTGTGATTTGCTTAAAAATTAGTATCTTTGCACTTGCATTAACAACAGATATGCAGTATGCTTCTGATAATAAAATAGTTATGGTATTAATCAGAAATAAAAAAGTGCGATAAAGGATGGGGATTTCATTTTTAGCAATGGAATCCCCATTCTTAGAATAATTCCAATTGTTGCCCAGGTGCATTTGGTGCGAATGTCTTTTTGCCGAAAAACAACTCGATGTTACCAAACTGCTTGTCTGTTATGCAAATAATTCCTACCTTTCCGAACTCCGGAAGGAATGACTTAACTCTTTTTATATGCATTTCTGCATTTTCCATGCTTGCGCAATGACGAATGTAAATGGAGAACTGAAACATCGTGAACCCATCTTTCATCAAGTTCTTCCTGAAAACAGAATAGGCGCGTATGTCACGCTTTGTCTCTGTAGGCAAGTCAAAAAGAACCATCAGCCACATAACCCGATATTCACTTATTCTTTCACTTTTCACATTTCAGGATATGATATTTTACGAGACTTCCCACTGAAGCATTTGTACAGTGATGCCGTTGTCTGCGAAATGCCGACCATGAGCGGACTTCTTTTTCCTCCTATTTTCACATCAATGGTGGGTATTGACAGCAATTGCATTTTTATTTCCCTGGTAAGTGCCATGTCATGTCCGTAACGTGCCATGATGTTGACCACGAGACGGTCAACGTAAGGACGGTAAGGCTCCATAATATCGTCTGCCAGGCAATACGCGTTATACCTATTGTGATGATGAATGCCTAAAGTCGGCAGCAAGCCACTCGAAACCAGTGACCTTGCAACCACTGCCCGCAGTATGGCATATCCGTAGTTGAGCATATTGTTTGGTGGCGTGCCTTCCCTGTCGCGTATGAAACCGGTAACGTCACGGAAAATGTTTTTCCAATAATATGCGGCAGCCTTTGCCTCCACGTTTTGTGGGTCTCCGCTCCTTACGTCTGCGGCCCACACCTTCATACAATGCGTCTCGGCGTCAGTACATTCCGAAAGTACGGCGGCTTGGTTAATTATCTTATATTGTATAGTCTGTTGCCACAACTGTTTCTTGAGCGGAAGCGATGCGTCAATCTGTACACGAAACCGTTCGCTCTGTGTGGTGTTGCCGTAAAGAGGCAGAAGCAGTCCAACTGGCATCGACCGTGCATCGCATGTTATCACTGCACAGTTGTTGGCAAGCAGGGCATCGAGAACAGCACTCGTAACTGTCACCTGCCTGTTGTCTATTACCAAAACGCCGATGTCTTCTATCGGGCGTGTTATTACCGACTTTTCTTTCAGTTCCTCCAGGACTCCCTTGCTGTTCTGTATTTCGGGAATCTTAATAACCAGCTGTCCGTCACGCAACGACAAGTAGGCAGGGTTGCTGAAACACAACGTTTTCTTTATCATGGCAATATGTTTTTAATATTCCCCGACATACACGATTCTACCAATGTGGTCAACACGCACCTTTACGACACCAATCAAATCATTAAGCCGCGTTATGCGCTTCCATGTCACGTTTTTCAACTTCAGGTTGGTTTCCACATTGGTTTCCAAATGATGGCGGAAAAAATAATCCCCCTTTGAGAATTTTTGCACCCTGAACAAGTTCCGTGATATTATTGCGGCGTTACTTTCGTCGGTCAAGTCAATTTCATTTGGATCAAAGCCTTCCGCCTCATTCGGGAATACGAAATACTCATTCTGCTTCATTGAGAACAGGAACTTCCATCCCAGACCTTTATTATACTGACGGTCAACAACCGGATACCCGAGGATTGCCATCGCCGTTGCTTCGTAGAACGACACAACATGCTCCTGCAAGTTTCCTTCACTATCTGTGAAAATTGCCACATGATGGTTGTTTGAAGTGTTTACATAGTCATTCCCCACAGGTTTACCGTCCTCGTCAAGCATGGGCCTGCCTGCAATGTCATGCTTGCCGTGTATTGCGACATTGTTTTTACTGTCCAAGATCTTAACCCTCTTTATGGCAATCCCTTTTTCCCTGTTAAGCCATATAGGGTTTTCCTCAAGGTTTGAGAACGCCTTGGCTGCAACACCGCCATATTCCTTCAGGCGTTGCTTAAGGATTTCCTTCACCCTGGCATCAACCACCTTGTCTATATTCAAATCTTTATCCACAGGTTTCCTTATGGTGCATATTGGTTCCAGTATAACTGTTTTCACTTTTTCCGGCACACATCTGGAATGTTCCTTGTCAAGCCACAGAGGTTTTTTCGTGAGCGAGTTGCTGCCGGTGAATGCCTCCTTAGGATTGAAGTCATGCTCTGCCAGCCGTTCATACAAAGCCTCCCGTATACGTTTGTCAGCCACACTCAGTACGACATCCTCGGTGAAACTCCCCCCAACTCTTTTCATTTCCGTTTGGTAGCGTGCTATTTTTCCATATACCGTTTCGTTGTGCAATTTCCCACGCGGCGTCAACTGTTCTTTTTTGTTCACCCCGCCATTTTTCTTTGTTTTGTTGATGTTCTTCGTCACCACCTTGTTCTTCGCCTTCACGGATACAAGTATCATGTCGAGTTGACGTCTTGCCTCTTCACGCAACTTGCCTGAAGGCATTGGCGGAACGAAAACCAGCTTTCCGCGCTCGTTGCGTTTCATATATTTCTTCTCTATTCCATATATGCTGCTTCCTTTGTCGCTCCTTGCATTCACATTGTTGAGATACTGTATAATTGCCCGTTTCGTGAAAGCTATCGTCAGTGCATCCATTGCGTGGTGCCTGTGGTCGTTGCGCTTTGTCCAGTCCATGATACGCTTTATCGGCCTCCCGTCGCGGTCATGTTCCGTAACGGTCATTTTGAGTTTGTCGAACTTGTCCCAGTTGATTTCTTTCATCACATCCACCAGTCCCCAGTCTTCACGCAGCCTGCTCGTGATTTTCCCTGTGGTGGTTAGCACCTCCGGCACAATGTCTTCGAGCATTTCCCTTGCCGTCTTTGCAATATACTGCGTGTCATTGAGGTCGCGGTTTAGGAAATCTTTCGGTATGTCGGCCTCCCTCATAAGCAGTTTGTCTCTTTTTGCTTTTGATATTTTCTTCTGCTTGAAAAGTTCATTCACTCGTGCTTCATAGTCGGCCAGATATTTTTCGTCATGTTTCATGGCCACGAAATCGTATGCCGTCATATCACCTTTGTCTTTGTTCACGCCGCTTGTCTCAAGCGTCTTGTTTGAGAAAGAGTCGTCAAACAAGCGTGCCTTTGGTATGATATGCTCAATTTCGAATTTTTTGCTGAATAATTCTTCTATTGGGATATAAGTGCAAGAATACAGCGTCTTGTATCCATTCATCTTCAGTTCTTCGTAAAGCCGGTAGCGCAATATGTCATTTTTTGTCACGTTTGCGATGTGGAAATCCTCCTCAAGAGTCTTGCGTATTATATTTTGCTCTTTAGTCGCATCCCTTATTGCCTTGTCCTTTTCCGCCCTGTCTTCACGGCTCTGTTTCAGTTCGCGTGCCATCTCTATGCGTATCTCGTCAGGCTTACCGTAGGTATCTATAATGCCATTCACAACGTTTACCATTTGGTTGAGTATTTTTTCCACCACCGGGTTTCTCAGGCTGTTGCGCTTTATCACATCCATTTTGCCTGCATATACTTTCGCTTTAAGTTCTTCTTTCGTCAGGGATCGTGGTGAGTGTTTATATCCAGCCTCCTCGCATGCCGCACTGTACCCCATCCCTTTCATCATGTATCTCAATATCTTGCGCATTGCCTTTGCGCTCAACTTACCATAGTCCTCCGCGAAAGACACTTTTGCCATTATGCCTGCACTCTCCCTGTCGAGGCCACACAATTCGCCTATTCTTTCCAACAAGGCATCATTGCCAGTGACAGATTTGTCGCCAGCGTACGAGTAAAGCAGATGCCACAGCCTGTAAGACGATTGCCGCTCAAGAGCCTTGCCTTCCGACAACGGGTCAAAATCAAGAAAACTTGTATCATATCCGAGTCTCCCAAATATTTCATTCACAGTACTTTTAATTTCTGCCGCGCTCATCTTTCGGAAGTCATATTCGCCATTGCCCGATTGTGAAATGATGTCACGACACGCACCATAGATCGCAGCCATCGTCTGGTTGCCTTCAACCTCCCTGAAATTCATTTCAAGCCCATTGGCTTTCCCGAACAATATGCAGAGTGCTTCATTCTTGGTGAGTTTTCCCTTCACGGAAAGTTCTTCAAATAGTTTTTCCTTCTCTTCCTGTTTCAGGAAACGTTCCGGCTTCCATGTTTTGAGATCATTGAACAGATCTGGCACAGAATTCATTGCAGATGACTTGTGTTTCCCGTATGACGTACTAACCATAATGTCATTCAGTTTTTGCCATGTCCTGAAGGTCTGGAACAGTGGCGACGACTTGGGACATGCACGTAGTCCTATGGTTATTTTCCTCTTCTTCCCGTCCACCGCAATCTCTTTTTCAGATTGCTCAAACTCACAGTGGTTCACAAGTGATTTGCAACTCTTCAAGTCACGCTGGTAGAATATAATGTGTTTTTCTATTTCATCCTTCAACGCTGGTGTAAGTTCCTTGTGATATTTAGACTGGCACTGCCATATAGCATTGAACTCGTCAATATAATCCTGACGGTAGAAGGTTATGTTCTTAAGACTTACGTTCGGATTTCCGTCAATCAAGGTCATCAGGTACTGCCCTATCGTCTGATTGTTGAAATACAAATCCTTGCTGCGGTCGCTTATCATGGCCAGCCGCCCGCTCGAGTTGCTGATTTCGCCGCAAAGACTGCTAATCACGTATGCCACCTGCTCGATGTCCCTCTTCCCCGTAAGGCATTCACATCGCCATTGCAGTTTTGTCTCATAGGAATCTTTGCCGTTGTTTTTCGCCGTCACGACATTTTTCCTGTTATAGAATATTGCCGAACACTGCTTCGCGTTCATCCCGGCGATCTCGCTCTTCATGTCGTCAGTGAGTACATCTGGATAGAACGTCTTTTGATTGTCCCAAATCATGTCCAATTCGTTTTGCAAGTCCGAACGGTAGAATTCCTGACGGAATTTCTTTCCTTCCTTTTGCCGCATCATAAGGAACTGACCTGGCGTCAGGCCCTTGCTATGCAGTTCTTTCGCCACAGTCATCCCGTCAATCAGTTCGCCATCATCTGTGTCTTTTGCTTTCCTGTTGCTCTTGTATCCGCGTTTTTTGTTTATCATAAGCAGGACACGGGAAAAATCGGCAAGTGAGATCTCCTCGTCAACGGCTTTTGCCCTGGCTCTGTAGGTCTGGAATGTACTGCTGTTCCCATGCTCAAAGAGTAGCGTTTCATCATCTATTATACCATTTTCCTTCAAACATCTCACGAGGTTAGCCCTGCGTTGCTTGTAACGCTGCAGGTTAATTCTCATTCCATGCTTATTTGTCCTTTCTGCATTCGTCGTTAGTGCCTTTCCCGTCTCAAATTCGTTTTTCTCATCGCTCGAAAGCGGATTGACCCTCACACCGAGTTTCACTATCGATGATTTCTCATTGTCGTTTTCGCCCTCGTTCACCAGTGCCCATCCTATACTCGTAGTTCCCAAATCAAGTCCTAATATCCTCTTCATATTTATGTGTGTTTTAATCTTACCGCAAATATAATAAAAAAAATAAAAAAGATTTGCTTTTCCCAGAAAAAAATCATACATTTGCAGAACTAATTTTTAGCAAATCACAATAAGGATTATTCCGTTGTGAAAACATTAGGTCATGGTCCATCGTCCTTAACGGTGGACTTTTTATTTTTCATATTATGTACATTAGTCATTTTTGGAAATGAATATACATCTTATTTTGGACATAAGTGCCAAAATTATATTGTTTGCCACGGCAAGCCTGCCATAATCGGGAATACTGAAAGGGATGGACGCTCAGCGACGACCGCCGCCGAAAGTCCTTCTTTCGAGATAGCCTTCCCACTCGTCGCGGTAGCCGTTGAAGACGTTGATGTCAACGTCACCGCGTATTCCGGTCACCCTGCCGTCGTAGCCCAGTTGCCAGAAAACGAGGTGCATGTCGGGCTTGAACTCGTTGTATCGCGCTATCCACACCTCGTAAGCCGCCGCGATGTCGGGCGCCAGCGGCATGTAGCGGTTGACGAACATCTGGTTTATGTAGAGTATCGGGCGCACTCCCGTGGCGTTCTCCACCATGCCCATCCACGTCCTTATGTTGGCGAACATCGTTTCCGCTCCGCCCATGGCCGCTATCTGCGCGTCGCTCGGCTCCACGTCAAGCACGGGAGGGAGGTCGCCCCTCGTGAACCTCGTGTGCCGCAGGAAATGCCTCGCCTGTTCCTTCGGGTTGCTTTTCGTCGAGAAAAAATGGTAAGCGCCCACGCGTATCCCGTTTTTCCGTGCTGCGGCATAATCGGAAATATAGTACCTGTTTGTCACAGTGGTGCCTTCGGTTGACTTTATGAAGACGAACGAGACGGGATAGTCAACCTTTCCCGTGATTGTCTTTGGCGTTTTCACCCCGAGGCTGCTTATGCGCAGCCTGTCCCATGCGATCGGGTGAGAGCGTCCGCCGCTCTCGTGCTGGTAGCGCGCGACGTCGATGCCGTATATGCGCTCGGTGTTGTAATTCAGCCGTTCGCCACGGAATCGGTCGGCCTTCCACAGTCCCACGCGCACGTTTCCTGCGGAGTCAACCGAGCAGCCGAAGCCATCGCGCATGCCGTCGGCCCAGAAGCCGTCGTAGTAGTTCCCCGCGCGGTCGGAATATATGCCGTGACCGTTGCGTTTCCCGTTGTCTGTCTCGCCCATGTATGTGAACTCTGGCTGCGGTGCCGCACGGTATTGCCCCGGCTTGCCGCTGAAGGTGGCAAATGCGTGGGCTGGCTTTCTCCTGCTGCGTGTCTGTATGGTGCAGAGCAGTTGCGGTGGGGCGTCTCTCTGCATGTCGCAGACATAACGCTGTGTTTTCCCCTCGCCGTCCTTGCACACTGCCGTGAAACGCTGTACGACGCACATCCTCAGCGGCCTGTTCCTTGCCGACCTCAGCGCGGACAGCGCGCTGTCTATCAGTTCCTTGCCGGCTGCCACCTCCGTGTAATGTGCGGCCACGATGTGGTAGCCGTTGTCAATAACGCTGTGCACGCGCATGAAATACATCAGTTCCCTGACCGTCCGCCCGAGCGTTTTGCTTTTCTCCGCCAGCAGTGTTTCCTGCCGTCTGACGAGCCTTGGCAGCGTGTCGTTCACCACCTTCAGGATGCTGTCCGCCTTGTGGTCGGGGTTGAATGTCAGTATGCGCCCGTGGCACGATGGGACGAGCATGTACTTATTGTGCCAAACGCCGTTGAGTGTTTCGTGCCTTGGTGTCAGATTGCCGTATTCCACCGATACGCTCGTGCGTGTCCAGTCGTCAGACATTTCGCCAATATACAATAGCGTGTCGTTGCCCGACACCAGCGCGAAGCACGACTGGTAGTCCACCGCCACGCGGTTGCGTTGCCGCTGGCTCCCGGTCATCGGCATCGCGAGCCACACCAGCCATGAAAGCGCGGCAAGTGCCAAAAGAACCCACAGCCATTTCAGTATGCGCCGTGGGTTCGTTCCATGTTGTCTGTCGTCAGAGTCAGTCAATTTCCTCGTCTGCCTCATATCCTCCCATTTCGCGTATGGCGTTCTTCAGCATGGTGTACTGCTGGTACAGGTTGTTGACGGCCTCCTCGCCTCGGGTGTAGTCGTGCATGGGCGACTTGAGGAAGAAGCTGAGGAAACGCTGTATGCCATACCGCCCGGCGCGTGCCGCGAGGTCGCTGAGCAGGCAGAGGTCGAGCAGCAGCGGCGCTGCGAGTATGGAGTCGCGGCACAGGAAATTGATCTTTATCTGCATCGGGTAGCCCATCCATCCGAAGATGTCGATGTTGTCCCATCCCTCCTTGTTGTCGTTGCGCGGCGGGTAGTAGTTGATGCGCACCTTGTGGTAGTAGTCGGTGTAGAGGTCCGGCTGCACGTCGGGCTTGAGTATCGTCTCGAGCGTCGAGAGTTTCGACACCTCCTTCGTGCGGAAGTTTGCCGGCTCGTCAAGCACAAGGCCGTCGCGGTTGCCGAGGATGTTTGTCGAGAACCATCCGTTAAGTCCGAGGCAGCGTGTGCCAATGATCGGCGCGAAGCCGCTCTTGACGAGTGTCTGGCCGGTCTTGAAGTCCTTTCCGGATATGGGCATTTTAGTCTTCTCGGCAAGTTCCCACATTGCGGGAATGTCGACGGTTGTGTTCGGCGCTCCCATTATGAACGGCGCGCCCTCCGAGAGAGCCGCGTACGCGTAGCACATCGACGGCGCGACATGCTCGCGGTCGTCGGCCTTCATAGCCTTTTCCAGTGCAGCCAGCGTGCCGTGCGCCTTTTCGTCAACAGGCACATATATCTCGGTTGACGCAGCCCAGATTACCACGATGCGCGCGCATCCCTTCTCGCTCTTGAACCTGCGTATGTCCTCGCGCAGAGCCTCGACCATTTCCCAACGTGTCTTGCAGTCCTTTACGTTGTCGCCGTCAATGCGCTTGGCATAGTTCTTGTCGAAAGCAGCCTTCATCGGCACGATTTTCTCCAGTTCTTCGCGAACAGGATTGATGTCCTTCTCGTTGAGCACTTCGGCATACATCGCGGCCTGGTAGGCGTTCTGCGGATATACGTCCCAGGTGGCAAACTCAATGTCGGTCAATTTTGCCAATGGCACGACATCCCCATAGTGAAGATACTTCTTGTCGTTTCCGCGTCCGACACGGATCTTGTCATACTGCGTCATCGATCCAACCGGCTTGGCAAGCCCACGGCGTGCCATGAGGACACCCGTGATGAATGTTGTTGCCACGGCGCCGCAGCCAACCACCATTATTCCCAACTTACCGTCAGCCGGCATAACATCATGTTGTTTCATTTCCAGTGTTTTAATATTATATTATGTTTTTCCAAAAGTATTTTTTCAGCAATAATTGTGACAAAATTACTAAAAACTTTTTAAGCGCATATCTTTTTATGCTTTTTTAGCACATAAATGGCGCGTTTTCCCGTATTATGTATCATTAAAAAGGAAAAATGTTACAAGTTTTTTGTTTTATTTGTTGTAACTTTGCACACGGATAAAAAAGACATAAAGTGGAAAGGATTGCAGGGAAACAATTCGGAGGGGAGAGACCCCTGTTCGGCATTCATGACACGCGGCTCGAAAATGTAACCATAACCGATGGGGAATCCGGTATAAAATGCTGCCGGAACATTGAGGCCGACAACTGCCTGTTCATCGGGAAATACCCATGGTGGCACGTTGACGGGTCGCTGATAACGAACTGCCGCTTTGAGCCAGGGTCGCGCTCGGCGATATGGTATTCTGACAACATGGTGATGAGGGACTGCGTGATTGACGCGCCGAAGCTCTTCCGCGAGATGAACAACGTGACGGTGGAGAACGTGGTGTTCAACGATGCCGACGAGACATTCTGGAAAATCAAAGACCTGAAGATAAGGAACGTCACTCTGCACGGCGGCACATACCCTTTCATGTTCTGCGAGAACGTGTATGCCGACGGGCTGACGAGCGACTCGAAATACGTGTTCCAGTACTGCAAGAACGTGGAGGTGCACAACGCCAGGATAACCACCAAGGACTCGTTCTGGGAGGTGGACAACGTGACGATATACGACAGCGAGCTGAACGGCGAGTACCTCGCGTGGCACTCGAGGAACGTACGCCTCGTGAGATGCCACATAACGGGCGAGCAGCCGCTGTGCTATGCCGACAAACTTGTGCTGGAGGAATGCACGTTCGGCGAGGACTGCGACCGCGCGTTCGAGGATTCTGACGTCCATGCCGACATAGCCGGGTCAATAACGGAGATAAAGAACCCCAGGACAGGCATCGTGACAGCCGACAGCATAGGGCGCGTGACGATAGACGAGTTCGTGAGGCAACCGGCCGACTGCAAGATCATCAAGAGGGAGTAAGCCTCTGTGCAAAAGAATATCAAACCTAAAAAATAACTATGAACTACAATTTCGATGAAATCATCAACCGGCGCGGCTCAGACTGCATAAAGTGGGACGAGGCCGCAGAAGACGTAATGCCATTGTGGATTGCCGACATGGACTTCAAGGTCTATCCGGGAATAACCAAGGCAATGAAGAAAAGGATGGAACACGAGGTGTTCGGCTACACACTGGTGCCGCAAAGTTACTACGACTCGGTGATCAACTGGTTCCACGACCGCCACGGGGCCAATGGCTGGAAACGCGAGCATTTCATCGTGACAATCGGCGTGGTGCCGGCAGTGTCGGCAATAATGCACGCACTGACACTCCCCGGCGACAAGGTGCTGATGACAACGCCGATATACAACTGCTTCTACTCGAGCATAACAAACCAGGGAGCCATCGTGGAGGAACTGCCCCTGCTGCTCGACGAGAGTAAGAACGGCAGGGACGAACACGCGTTCACCATAGACTGGGAAGGGATGGAGAAGGCATGTGCCGACCCGAAAGTGAGGATCTTCATGCTCTGCAACCCCCACAACCCGTCGGGAAGGGTGTGGACACGCGAGGAACTGAGGCGCATCGGTGAGATTTGCTTCAGGAACAACGTGCTGGTCGTCTCTGACGAAATCCACTGCGAGTTCGTTCCCGAAGGCTACGAGTACACGCCATTCTCCTCGCTCGGTGAGGAGTTCCTCAGGAACAGCGTCACCTGCGTGGCAGCATCCAAGGCGTTCAACGTGGCAGGACTGCAGACGGCAAGCATCATCGTGGCAGACCCTGACCTGCGCTACCGCATAGACCGCGCGATAAACATATTCGAGATTTGCCATGTCAATCCGTTCGGCATCGTTGCGGCAGAGGCTGCCTACACCGACGGAGGAGCAGAGTGGCTAAAGCAGTTCAACGACTACATTCAGGGCAACTACGACTACACCGTGTCGCTCTTCGCTAAGGAACTGCCGCAACTGTGGGTGTCGCCGCACGAGTCGACCTACCTCGCATGGGTGGACTGCTCGGCGTTCGGCATGTCGTCTGTCGAACTGAAGGACTACCTGTACAACAAATACAAGGTTTGGCTTTGCGACGGCGAGTGCTACGGCGAACGCGAGAAGGCGTTCCTGCGCATCAACCTTGCATGCCCGCGCGAAATACTTGCCGAGGGACTGAAGAGAATGGTCCGCGGCCTGAAGGCACTTTAAGTCTAAGCCCGTGCGCAATCCACGGGAATAAGGCATAACATCAAAGCGTGGGTTGGACGCGAGCGCACGTCCAACCCACGCTTTGACTACTGTATTGAGACCTTTCGCCAACCAAGTTATTGTATAACCCAAATAAACAGCATCACGCATACCGGACTTTCGCCTATGCCCGCCAAAGCATAACACATTGAGAAATTTGGCAATCAATGCCATATCAGTAAATCCAGCACATTTAGTCATTCACCATTTCACCTTTTATAGTTAAAAAAAACGAAAGTGCTGATTATATCGTTTTTTATTCATATTTTTGCACATATTAATTTACCAGACTATGAATAACAAATTGAAAAAGACATTGCTGACAGCCGGACTTGCAACGGCGGTGATGGTGACATCAGCCGCACAGGCAGACGGAAACGGCAACGGGGACGGCACCGACGGAAACCCGCTGATGAAAAAGAGTGTGCTGCCATTCGGCGCGCCAGACTTCAGGATTATCAAGGAAACCGACTACCTGCCGGCACTGAAAGCAGGCATCGGACAGCAGCGCGAGGAGATAAGGAAAATCGTTGAGAACAAGGAGAAGCCGACATTCAAGAACACCATACTGGCATACGAGGAGAGCGGACAGTTGCTCGGACGGGTGTCCAGCATATTCTTCGGACTGACAAACGCCAACAAGACACCGACGCTCGGAAAGGCGGAGGACGAGGCAATCCCACTGCTCACGGCACTGGAGAACGAAATATCGTTCAACCAGAAATTCTTCGAGCGCGTGAAGTATGTCTATGACAACGAGCGCAACTCGCTAAAGGGCGAGGACAGAAAACTGCTCGACGAGATTTACAAGGGCTTCGTGCGCTCCGGAGCATTGCTCACAGCCGACAAGAAAGCACGGATGGAGGAGATAAACAACCGCATAGCAGCACTGCAGCAGGACTTCGGCAACATGCTGCCGAAGGCCACAAACGACGCTGCGGTGTGGGTGAAAAGCCGCGAGGAACTCGCAGGACTGAGCGAGGCCGACATCGCACAGTGCAAGAAGGACGCCGAGAGCCTCGGCGGGAAAGCCCCATACTGCATCGTGATCGTGAACACCACGCAGCAGCCGATACTCGCAAGCCTCGACAACCGAGACCTGCGCCGCCGCGTTTACGAGGCTTCAATACACCGCGCGGACGGCACGGGCAAATACAACAACTTCCCGGTAATCGTGGAGATTGCCAAACTGCGGGCGGAGAAGGCAGAGCTCATGGGATACAAGAACTACGCCTCATACTCGCTTGACAACGTCATGGCAAAGAACACCGACAACGTGTACGCCTTCCTGAAACAACTGATAAGCGAATACAAGCCGAAGGCAGAGACCGAGACGAAGGCGATAGAGGCCTACGCACGCAAGACAATGGGCGGCGACTTCAAACTCGAGCCTTACGACCGCTTCTATTTCTCGGCAAAGATGAAGAAGGAACAGTTCAACTTCTCGGAAGACGAGGTGAAACCGTATTTCAACATCGACTCCGTACTCATCAACGGAGTGTTCTACGCCGCAAACAGGGCATACGGACTGACATTCAAGGAGCGCAAGGACCTGCCGACATACCACCCGGACATGAAAGTGTTTGAGGTGGCAGACAAGGACGGGAAAACGATGGCTCTCTTCTACTGCGACTATTTCCGCCGACCCACAAAGCGCGGCGGAGCATGGATGGACGGCTTCGCAAAACAAAGCAGGCAGCGCGGACAACTGCCTATAATATATAATGTGTGCAACAGCGCGAAGGCTCCCGAGGGACAGCCCACACTGCTCACATGGGACGAGGTGACAACGATGTTCCACGAGTTCGGACACGCGCTGCACGGAATACTGTCCGACTGCTACTACAACACGCTGAGCGGAACGGCGGTGGCACGCGACTTCGTGGAGATGCCGTCGCAGTTCAACGAGTCGTTCGCGGTAGTGCCGGAGGTCTTTGCAAACTTTGCCAAGCACTACCAGACCAGGAAGCCGATGCCGGAGGAACTGAAGAACAAGATGATAGAGTCCATCAACTTCCAGTCGGCATACGCAATGGGCGAGAACCTCGCCGCAACATGCGCCGACCTTGCATGGCACTGCCTGCCGTCATCGCAGATACCAACCGCAGACAAGGCTAAGGACTTCGAGACAGAAGCACTGAGGCAAATCGGGCTGCTCGACAGCCAGATACCTCCACGCTACCACACGTCATACTTCAACCATGTGTGGGGCGGGGGCTATGCAGCCGGTTACTACAGCTACCTGTGGAGCGAGGTGCTTGCAGCCAACTGCGCGGAGTATTTCACCGCACACGGCGCGCTGAACCCAGCCGTCGGCCAGGCATTCCGCACAAAGGTGCTGAGCCGTGGCAACACCGACGACCTGATGAAGATGTTCACCGACTTCACCGGAATGCAGTCGCCAGACGCATCGGCGCTGCTCAAGTCGCGCGGACTGTAAAAGGGACACATTGTGACTCAACATAAGGCAAGTGCCGGGAGACATCATAAAGCCTCCCGGCACTTGTCGCATTTGCCAAACGGCATGTTACTCCGTCTTGATACAGGTTTGCCTTACACAGCGTCTTCCAGCCCCAACCGGTCATTACAGCACAGATTATCCCCATTTCGTCCCGGCAGCCCGTCCCCCGGCTTATCATTGCGTGTGACGCGCGGCACGCTGCAAGCATCCGTACGCCTGTGTGACAATAAAAAAAGAATGTCCCACCAGTCGTATGGCGGGACATTCTTTTTATTGTGACGTGACTACTTCTCTGCTTCAGGAGCCTCGTCGATAAGATCCATGAACTGGTCGAGTTTCGGCGTTATGATGATCTGCGTGCGGCGGTTGCGCTGCTTGCCAATCTCGGTGCCGTTGGTGGCAACCGGGTTGTACTCACCGCGTCCGCCTGCCGTGAGACGCTTCGGGTCAACGCCGTAGTTCTTCTGCAAGTACTGCACCACGCTCGAAGCGCGCAGGCAGGAGAGATCCCAGTTGTTGCGGATGTTCTCGCGCGATATTGGCACGTTGTCGGTGTTGCCCTCTACGAGCACGTCATAGTCCTTGTAGTCCATGATGATCTTCGCAATCTTAGACAGTGTCTCGGCTGCCCTGCTGTTTATCTCGTACGAGCCTGTCTTGTATAGCATGTTGTCGGCAAGCGAGATATAGACAACGCCCTTCAGCACCTGGACGTCAACTTCGCGCAGTTCGTCCTTCGTGAGCGAGCGCGTCAGGTTGTTCGTCAGCACCATGTTGAGCGAGTCGCTCTTCGACTTCACCTCCACCAGGTGGCGTATATACTGGTTCGACTCGTTGATCTGGTCAACAAGTTTCTCGATGCTGACGTTGTTCTGGCTTGCGTTCGAGAGGCTCTTGTCGAGCGACATCTGCAGCTGCTGGTACGCGGTCTGCGCCTGGCGCAACTGGTCTTCGAGCGACCTCACGCGTGTGTTTGCAGAGGCGAGTTGCTCCTTCGTGTCCTGCAGGTTGCTTGTCAGGTCCTTGTTTTCAAGTTTGCAGTTTTCAAGATCCTTCTTGCTGGCACAGCTGCTCAGGGCGATGATGCCTGCGGCGAGCGCCACTGCAAAGATAAATTTCTTCATAACTTACATTGTTTAAATTTAAAATTGAATTAACATGTCAATGCCATGCGGCAGATGCGCCGCACGGGGTTAATAATAAGACGTGCCAAAACGGATAATGTTGCATGTCTTTATGCTTTTTTAACCGTAAGCGTCTTTGTGTAATGGACTGGACGGAAAGACATAGTTTTGGGGACAAAAAGGCAAAAAGAACATAAGGTTAAACCTAAATAGGTCATTGTTTTTGTCCACAATTATTAAAAAACGATTCTTATTGGTATCCTGTCCGTTTTCATACGTTCATTGTCAGGAGTCCACTTTATCGTTTTTTTATAAATATCCTCTATCTTTTCAATATAGCATTGAGGTATTTTCGTACCAGAGTCTTTCTGTCTAATAGATATTTTTATTATGTTTCCCTCTTTATCCGCAATACAATAACCGCGCAACTCTTCCGACTGATTTAAATTCAAAATGTCTGATATGGAATCCATGTAATTTATTAAAACTGTTTTGTCAGAAACTATTGAGTCTTCCACGACAGCCTTTGGTACTATATCATATCTTACCTCTTTCTCCATAATATTATTTATCAAAGCCAACAACTTCTTGGATGTTTTATAATACTTGCCATCATACAGTGCATGAAACCTATCAAGACACATAGTTGCCAGAAGTTCGCCCGAAAAATAAAAATAAATCTTGCATCGAACATCTATCACGGGATTTCCAGACGGCTTAAGTCTTTCAATTCTTCTCTGCAACTTATCTATAATTGAAATATCTGTTGAAATATATCCTGTTGATTTGAAAGCCTTTTCAAATGATTTACATGAAACATTCACATCTGTCTCCTTATACCAACCTGCATATAAAACAACTATGCTGTCCACCTTATTAATATCCTTCCCCAAACAGGTGAATGGGAGGATTAATAGTATCAGTATGATTATCTGTTCCATATATTTATCTATTCTATAACGATTTCTTCTTATTTCCATATATTATCACATTTTTTACTTCTTCCTTTGGCTTATTTGAGATTGGATTTATTGTTTTTATTGGATTTCCATAATGTCCGTCTCTTGTAATTTCATCATTTGATATCTCTCCTAATGCGACTGCAGTTTTGACTTCCGAGCCGGTGATTACATTTTTTTCTTCTATAGAATCATAATACTCATCAACATGACCCTCGGGGAGTTGTTTTATATTTTCTTTGTATTCATCCGAATTTTTTTGAAAGTTTACCGCATGAGCAAATTCATGATTTAAACGTGAAACAGGAGATAGTATTGTATAAAATGTATCCAAACCATTATTCGGATTCCATTCTATTATTTTTGTAAGGTAATCAAAAGAATTGTAAGTTTCCATCGTTTCCTTTATAATATAAACTTCATTTACAGAATTAAGGTAATTATAAAGGTATCCACAACCTTTCTCGTTCAGATATTTAATCGCTTCAATGAATGAGTTTTTGAAACTTTCAGAAGAACCATTAGCAATCACCACTACTTTCCCATCCAGATCAACATACCGCACCGGATCATTCACACAATACGCATAAGGACTTGTGGAGTAATATTTCTCCGCCAGCGGATCCATCGTTGTGAAGCGGCAGGTGGCGGCATCGTAGCGTCTTGCCCCATAGTCGTATATGTCGAGACCGATTTGGCGTTCGAGTTCCTTGCCGTTGTATTTGTAGGATTGGAAATCGCCGTTCAAGCCCTTACCCATCAGACCACCGAAAGGGTAATAGTCGTTGCGTTCCTCCAATTTGCCATTCGCACACGAGTCGCTGTATTTGTATTTCACAAATCTGTTATTAGACATCGTAACTTTCTGTGGCAAATTTAGCACATTATATTCTATTTTGCAAATTTCCTTGTTCAAATCTTTTGTCATGTTGCCGTTGCGGTCATAGGAATATTCAAAGGCCTCGTCTGAACCATCACGGAAATGGAAAGCACCTTTGTAAAGAGGACCCTCTCCGGATATGTCTGTGGCACAGACAAGCCGGTTGCCATCATATTCGAGCACGAGATTATCAACAAGACCGTATTCTCCGTCGTCAAGAAGTCCCTTTCGCGTGAGTGAAATGATGTTTCCCATTCTATCGTATTCGTAGGAAGTATTAAATCTGGAGTTTTCAGAACCGTCGTAGGTTTTGTATTCGGCCTTTTCCAAACGACCAACACCATCGTAATGGAAATTGTATTTTCCGACGTTGCCTTTAAACCAATCCATGGAGGATATGTCACCGTTGTATCTCGGAGTTGACGATTCGTTGTAATACAGATGGTATGAGTGGAGACCGCTTTCAACCTCTTTCTGCCATGACCGAACATTATATACCCCAGTTCGGGATAAGAAATAGTTCATAAAAAAGTTGATAGTCTCACAAAT
>OIIB01000170.1_pt1 | contig 22765 bp, 17 predicted proteins | sample 1583171 | NCBI WGS metagenome assembly OIIB01 (sample SAMN02675049, study PRJEB24791) | human gut metagenome, SKBSTL061 | isolation source: stool | host: Homo sapiens | place: USA | reverse complement strand
ACCGCCGCTTGCGGCGGCTCTTGGCGCGGAGATCCGCCGGAGCGGTGCTTAAGCCGTAAGGCAGGAATTATGCGGTGTTGCCTAAGCAAGTTGTTTACGCTATGCCTTTACGCCTTTGCCGTAAAGGTATATTCCCCGCTGCCAAGCACCTTCTCTTCCCCGCTCGGCAGCACGGCGGTGCATTCGGTGCCGACGGGCACTGCCACGGTCATCGTCATCTCGCCGTCCGCGATCTTCCATGCCGCCTTGATCACGCCGTAGGGCGTGCCCACCGTGCCTTCAGCCTCGGTGATGCCGCCGCCGACCACCGGCGCAAACTTGAACTTGCGGTACCCGGCCTCGGTGGGCTCCACACCCAGCACGCGGCGGTAGAGGAACGCGCCCACCGCGCCGCTGGCGTAGTGGTTGTACGAGATCATCATGTCGGTCCCGTCGTCACCGATTGGGCACTCGCCGTTCTCGTCCAGACCGTCCCAACGCTCCCAAACCGTGGTTGCGCCCACGCGGACCTCATACAGCCAGCTGGGACACTGTGTGTTCAGCAGCATCTTGTAGGCAGTGTCGGCGTGGCCGTTGTCGGCCAACGCAAACAGGATGTACGGCGTGCCCGGGAAGCCTGTACCGATCTTGTAGTCGTTCTTTTCAACCAGCTTGACCAGATTCTCGGCAGCCTTCGCCTTGACGTTTTCGGGGAACATATTCAAGTACAGAGGCAGCACATAGGCGGTCTGGAATTCTTCCTTCGTCTTGCCGTTGCCGTCGGTCAGCACACCGCAATAGGCATCGGCCACCTTACGGCTCAGCTCCTTGTACTTGGCGGCGTCCTCGGTTTTGCCAAGGATGCGTGCAATTTTCGCCAGTGTACCGCTGGTATTACACAGGGACGCCGTGGCGGTGTACTTGCTGCGGGCCTGCCACTGACTCATCTTCGGCACATCGGGGGCGACCCAGTCGCCAAAATGCAGCACCGACGGCGTGTGCCAGATATAACGGTGCTTGCCGATGCCGAACCCGGCCCAGAAGCAGCACGCCTTGACGTACTTCTGCATGGTGGGGTACATCATACGCAGCACATCCAGGCTGCCCGTGGCCTCATATAGAGCCCATGGCACCAGCACGCAGGCGTCGCCCCACCAGTCCACGGCCATCTCGGGCATTGTGGCGGGGAAACCGTAGCCCTGGACAGGCACGGTGTTGGGGATGCCGCCGGTGGGCAGCTGCTCGGCCTTGACGTCGCGCAGCCACTTCTCCAAAAAGCGGCTCAGTTCAAAGTTGTACAGCGCGGTGGGCGAGAACACGGCAATGTCTCCGGTCCAGCCCATGCGCTCGTCGCGCTGGGGACAGTCCGTCGGTATATCAACGAAATTCGACTTGGCGCCCCATGTAATGTTGGACTGCAGTTTGTTCAGCATCTCATCGGAGCAGCGGAAGGAACCGCTGTGCTCCACATCGGAGTAGAGCGCCACAGCCTCGATTTCCAGATCCTTCGCATCGACGCCCTTGACCCCCGCATAGCGGAAGCCCATGTAGCTGAACCGCGGGCTGTAGGTCTGCTCGCCGTCGCGGCAGGTGTAGGTCGCCGTGGCCTTGGCCGTGCGCAGGAAGGTCGTGTTTAAGCTGCCGTCGGGGTTCAGGATCTCGGCGTGGCGCACGGTCACGACCTGCCCGGCCTTGCCGTTGAATTTGATGCGGACAACACCCGCAAGGTTTTGGCCGAAGTCGTAAATCGTCTCGCCGTCGGGGGCGGTCATCACGGCCACGGGCTTGCGCACCTCGTGGGCCTTGACCGGGGCACCGTAGTCCGCCGTGATGGCGGGGGTGACTTTCAGCGTCTCGGGCGCGGCGTTGTGCCAATCGCTGATTTCCTGCGTGGCATCGTAGGTCTCGCCGTCATACAGATCCGCCATCCGCACGGGGCCGCTCTCGCTGACCTGCCATGTAGCGTCGGTGCCGATGGTCTCCGTCGTGCCGTCCGTGTACTCGATGCGCAGCTCGGCCAGCAGAGCCTGACGGTCGGCAGTCACACGGTTTTTGCGGGTAAACACAAAGCTGCCAACCGCCCAGCCGCCTGCAACCGTGAAAATCAGCGTGTCGACGCCTGTCAAAAGTGCCGTTATATCGTAGGTCTGATACTGCAAATAGGACTTGTAGCTCGTAAAGCCGGGGGCGAAGTATTGCTCGCCCAGCTTTTGGCCGTTCAGCTCGGCCTCGTAGATGCCCATGGCTGTGGCGTAGAGGCGCGCGCGGGCAATGGGTTTGTTCGTTGTGATTTCCTTGCGGAAAACCATCGGCACGGGGCTGACCTTCGCCTCGGTGAAGTGGTAGCTCGGGTCGCTGATCCACCGGCCTTTCCAGGGCGTCTCCATGCGGCCTGTCTCAAAGGCAGTGGTGGCGGTGGCGGTCTCGCCTGCGTCGTCGGTGGCGTTCAGGCGCACGCTGTAGGTGGTGAACGGCAGCAGCGCAGGGCCGACGTAGGCAGCGCTCTGGCCGCTGGTCACATGGGCGGACCAGTCGCCGACGGTCAACTCGGCGTCGGCCAACTGTGCGCCCTGGCGGTCACTGCTCAGGGAAAACCCGATGCGGGGTGCGGAGCAGTCGGTCACGCAGCCGGCGGCCAGATGCTCCACCGTCAGGCGTGTGATTTCAAACATGTGTTCTCCTCCTTCGTCGGACGAGCAGCCCGTCCGGAGATTCTTCTTTTTTTCTGTAAGCCTACCATACCACAAGAATCATGCGGCGGCGCATAATTTGCACGAAATGCGCTCTTTTTCGCACAAACGGTTTTTGGTTTCGTCGGATTCCACAAGGTTTTGCGCTTGTATTTTGTACACATTGCCAAATGCAACATCCAGACATAGACTTTTTCCGCACAAACAACGCCCCCTGCACGGCGTTAGCCGATGCAGGGGGGCGTAAAACTTCATTTTTTATTCTTGCTGCGGCTGCCCAAGCGGAATCAGCACGCGCAGCTCAAACCAACCATCGCGGGTCGTAATTGTCGCGGTACCGCCGTATTTTGCGGCGGCGTTTTGTATGCTTTTTACACCGAAGCCATGGTACAAGACATCCTTTTTCGTTGTGACGGGCAGGCCCTTCTCAAATTTCAGCTCACCGTCAAAGCAGTTTTCAATGCGGATGGCCGCAAAGCCTTTTTGCCTCGCCACGCTAAGGTGGATGAGCCTGCGCTCCGGGTCTGTGATTTTGTCGGTGCTCTCGATTGCGTTGTCCAGCGCATTGCCGAACAGGTTGCTGATGTCCATCACGTCCATAAAGTCCAGCGCTGTGCCGTCAGCCACGCAGGTCAATTGAATGTTTTTGGTGCGGCAGGTCAGACTTTTGCCTGTCAGCACCGTGTCCAGCACCTTATTGCCGGTGTCGTTCTGCGCCTCGTAGGCTTTGATTTCCTGCTCCATATTGTCCAGCACGGCATTGCGTTTCTCGCCGCTCTCGGCGCGAAGCACCGCGATTTGGTGCTTTAAGTCATGATATTTTTGGTTGATGAGGTCAATGCTCTCCTGCCGGATTTTGTAGTTCTCATACTGGATGTGCAGCATGTTCCGCAAGGCATCCGCCTCGCGCTGCGTCAATAAATCGCGCAGCTGCGATTGATATGCAAACAGCAGCGCCATTCCGCCGAAGTAGACAACCGTGCGCATTGTGTAAATTTCCATCGTGCCGCGGGCCGAAAACGGCGTGTTCAGCTGCGTATAGCTGATGCTGGACAAAATGTAGATGGCCGCCGCCATGACCGCCGCGATGCAGGTCGTGCGGGGCCGAATGTCAAACTGAATGCTGCCCGTGCTGCCGCCATCCTCCAGAAGCCACATCAGGCCGAAGATGATGCCGAACCCCGCCGCAATAAAGAGCACCAACGCAGGCAGACTTTGCAATGCTGCGATGTAACGTGCAAAATATACATACATCTGCCATGTCAGCGCCCCGGCAAAACCCGCCAGAATAAACGCCCGCGTGCAGAAATACCCCACCTGCCAGCGGTCTGCACGGGTGGCCGCCGCCATAAAAAGCAGCATAAGTGCGACAGAAACCGCGTACAGCACATTGAACCGCCAGCCGTTAAAGCCGTCGGTGGCCACAAGGTAGAGTGCCAATGCCGCCAATGCACCACCGTACAGCGCCGCACGCTTGACCCCGCCGTAGCGCGGAGGCAGAAACCGCAGGTACAAAAGGCAGGCCAGCCAGTCTGCCAGCGCCGTGACAAGGCGCGGAATATCCATCTCATAATAAGGAATTTTCAGCGGCATATCGTCACCCTGCCCCGTTGATATAATCGTTCAGTGCATCCAGAAATGCCTTGCGCCGCGCTCGGGCCAGCGGCACACGGTCTCCGTGGACGATGGCATCCTCACCGTCCATTCGGTCAACGTGTTCCAGATTCACAAGGCAGCCCTTGTTTACGCGGAAATAACTGTCCTGCGCCAATTTTTCCTCAGTCTCCGTCATGGAGCCCGGGGCGGTCACCTCCCCTTCCGCCGTGTGAAAGACCAAGTCATGCCCGCAGCTCTCGATCCAATAAATGGCCGAGGTCTCCAGCTTATGTGCCGTGCCGTGGGCGTTGATCTGCAAAAAGTGCCGTGCGCGGCGCGCCACGCGCTCCACGGCGCGGCCAAGTCTCTGCGAAAACGCATAGTAGCTGACAGGCTTCAGCACATAGTCCAGCGCATCGACGGCATAGCCCTTGATGGCATACTGCGGCGAATTTGTGATAAAGATAATGATAACCTCGGTGTCGACCTTGCGGATCTCCTCGGCAGCCATCATGCCATCCATAAACTTCATCTCGATGTCCATCAGGATGATGTCATAGACAGCCTTATAGCCAAGTGCGATCTCGTCGCCGTCGGAAAATTCTGTCACGGTAAATTTTTCGCCCGACGCCGCGCTGTATTTGTCAATATATTCGCGCAGCTGGCTGCGGTAGAGCTCGTCGTCTTCGACAAGGGCCAAACGAATCATACCCGGCACGCCCCCTTTTGTTTTTATACTAAATGTAACATGTTCGCCGGAAAATTGCAAGGAAAGCCGCGGATTTCCATTCTTATCGGTTTTCCGCAGCCGAGAATTTGCAAAGAGCCGCGCAGAGGGCCTCAGTCTTGGACAGCGACGCCGTCGCGTTTGACAAGCTCGACGTGCCGTCCTACTGGCAGTTCCGCGGCTACGGCCACCCGTTCTATGTCAACATCCGCTACCGGTTCCCCTACAAGCCGCCCGTCATCCCCACCACGGGCAAGGCCGGGCGCACCAATAAAAAACCCGCATTGGTTTTGAATGCCAATGCGGGTTTTGGGTTTACGGGGCGGCAGACGGCTTTACGCTCTCATCAGCGTTCCCTGCAGGCTCTCTAATGCAGCCATGCGGGCGCTGACAGCAAAGACGCTGGCAACGTGGGTCAGCTCGTCGGACCGGATATCCTCCGGGATCGTGCGCGCCAGCACCGTGCAGTGGTCGATGGCGTCAAAGCGGACACCTGCTTTGCGGCACAGCTCCACCGTGCGGTGGGCACAGCCGGGCATCGTGGCCAGGGCCGCCACAGCGTCCGGTGCTTGGGCGGGGTGGGCTGCGCCGGTATCGCGCAGCTCCTTGTCCAGCACAGTGCCAAAATGCTTCACCGCACGGCGGTTCGCGCAGCCCGGCAGCGGTTCCTCCGTTGTCAGGTCCAACTCCACCGGCTGGCGGATAAAGTCCGTGTACTTCCGTGTCAGGCGGCTGTACTCCCGCTGCAATTCCTTTCTTGTCAGGTCCGTATACTGCATACCTTTCCACTCCTCTTTTACTTGCATCGACTATTATACACGTGGGAGTGGTCTATGTAAAAAGTATTTTCTGTATATCTGGTATATAAAATATACATGACAGACTGTTTTAACAATTTTTTTGGATATGCAGCAAATGACAGCAGCCCTCTCCCCTGCTCTCACAGCTGCGCCAGCGCATCGCGCTCCTGCAGACGGAGGGCGGCGCGGCGGTAGCTGAACACAAAATAGACGATCTCTGCGGCGGCGGTCAGCGCCCAGGAGCAGGGATACAGCAGGTAGAGCGCCGGGATCGTGTGGAAGTGGGCAAAGATCGTGTAGACCCACGCAACGCGGAATACGCAGGACCCCAGAATTACGATGACCGTCGGCCCTACCGTCTTGCCGAGGCCGCGGGAGGCGGCAATCGTGCAGTCCATGAACGCCGAGGTGCAGTAGGCCCAGCCCATGACCAGAATGCGCTTCATGCCCGCGGTGATGACAGCGCTCTCGGTCGTGAACAGCGCCAGGAACTGCCGCCCAAAGACGAGCAGTCCGCCGCCCAGCACCGCGCCCAGGCCAAACGAGTAGGCCAGCGCGATGAAGTAGCTTTTCTTGACGCGGTCCAGCTTGCCCGCGCCGTAGTTCTGGCTCATAAAGCTGGCGCAAGCCATGTAAAACGCCGCCATAGCGTCATAAATCATCGCATCGGCGTTAGCTGCGGCGGAGTTGCCCTTGACCATCAGCGAGTCGAAGGAGTTGACGCCCGCCTGAATAAAGAGGTTGGCAATCGCAAAGATCGCGTTTTGCAGGCCCGCGGGCACGCCCAGCATCAGGATGCGCTTTGTCATGTTGAGGTCCAGCCTTACCTTGCGGAAATCCAGCGCATAGCAGTCGCTGACCTTTGTCAGCGCGTGCAGGATCAGCCCTGCCGAGACGCACTGGGCAATCGTGCTGGCCAGCGCGACACCGGCGACATCGAGCTTGCAGACGATGACGAAAAACAGGTTGAGCAGGATGTTCAGCACACCCGCAAACGACAGGTAAGCCAGCGGCTTTTTTGTCTCGCCGATAGCGCTGAACACTGCGTTGCCGAAGTTGTAGAGCGCCAGCGCCGGCATACCGAGAAAGTAGACCCGCAGGTACAAAATCGCACCGGGCAGCAGGTCCTCCTTGGTGTTCAGCAGCTCCAGCAGCGCAGGCGAGCCGAACAGGCCGACGAACAGCAGCAGCACACCGGCGGCCAGGCTGACCAGCAGCGCCGAATGGACGGTCTTGCTGACGTCCTTGGGGTGCCCGGCACCGTAAAAGCGGGCGACCAGCACGTTGACGCCATTGCTCAAGCCGATCAGAAAGCCGGTGAACAGTGTGACAAACGTCGCCGTCGAGCCCACGGAGCCGAGCGCTGTAGAACCGGCGAACCGGCCCACAACGGCAACGTCGGACATGTTGAACAGAATTTGTAAAAGGTTGGATAAGGCCAGCGGCAGGCTGACCAGCAGAATTTGTTTGGCCAGCGGCCCTTCGATCATGGTTTTGGATTTTGAGGTGGTGCTCATGATGGATGGTTTTTGCTCCTGTTTTAATTGTGACTGCACAGTAGGGGCCGGGCATGCCCGGCCCTCGCGCGTAAGGCAGAAGGGTTCTTGCGGGAAAGCCGCGGGCCGCACATCTGCGAACCCTACAGTTCTGCCTTTCGGTTTGTGGGGGGGGCGGCGTCCTCGACGCTCCGCGGGCGGATATGCAATCCGCCCTTGCAATTTTCCATTACATCGTGTGATCCGCAAAAATCGGGTCGTCCTGCCACAAAACGACCCGGCCCGCTGCGCGGGTCTTGTTCATGTCAATGATGCGCTGGTTGCTCGACCCGCGGAAGCGCAGACTGATGTCGTACTGGTCCTGCACAAAGTCGCCGTCCACAAGCACATCTATATATTGTAAAAACTCGTCGGTGACCTCGCATCGCCCGGGACCGGGTTGCCAGATCTCGTGCTCCAGATTGTTGCCGGTGTAGCACCAGATCGTCTTGTTGGGGTACAGCACCTTTACATTTTTAATAAAGGGCAGCAGCTCCCGCTGGTTCTCCGGCTCAAACGGCTCACCGCCCAGCAGCGAAAGCCCATTGATGTAACCGGGGGCCAGACTTTCCAGTATTTCATTGCGAACTTCCTTGGTAAACGGCGCACCGTAGCCGAAATCCCATGCCACGGCATTGAAGCAGTTCGGGCAGTGGCGGCGGCAGCCGGAAACGAACAGGCTCGTGCGCACGCCCTCCCCGTTGGCAATATCACAATATTTAATGGTTGCGTAATTCATGGTGTTCTCCTGCGGGGGCATCCCCATATCTTGTGCCGGGCGGGCGTTCCGCCACCAAGCCTTGACATAGTATACCAGCTTTGGGGGCATACTGCAAGGGGGAGCATGATTTTCGAAGAAGTTATTTGCACGCTGCATCGACAAACTGTGTAGAACCACTCAAAATCACCAAAATTTCAGTCTTATTTTTGGCAGGGCTTTTTTGCACGTTGAGGCGACGAAAACGGAACATTTTGTTTTCGCTTGCTTGCTGGACACTATATCTTGTGGTTTTATGGGTTGACTTTTTGCCCCCGGTGCGGTATTATAGTCTTGCTCGCAAATCGGGCGATTTACGAATCGGCATTTCATCCACATTCTATACAGTTCGTATTGAACGCACTGTATTTATTTTTTTGTAAAGAGGAGTCACCATGAAGATCATCAAGCGCAACGGCAGCGAGGCTGTCTTTGACATTACCAAAATTATTGCGGCCATCACGAAGGCTAACAAGGTCGTACCCGATGCCCAGCGCCTGACGAAGCAGCAGATCATCGAGATCAGCGATCATGTGCAGGAGGTCTGCTATGCCCGCGGCCACGCGATGAACGTCGAGGAGATCCAGGACATCGTCGAGGACGCCATCATGGCCACCGGCGCGTATGAGGTTGCCCGCAGGTACATCACCTATCGCTACGTGCAGAGCCTCAAGCGCACCCACAACACGACGGACGACAAGATCCTCTCCCTCATCGAGTGCAACAACGAGGAAGTCAAGCAGGAGAACTCCAACAAGAACCCGGTGGTGAACTCCACCCAGCGGGACTATATGGCCGGCGAAGTCAGCCGGGACATCACCAACCGCATTCTGCTGCCCAAGGACATCGTGGAGGCCCACAATGAGGGCATCATCCACTTCCATGACACGGATTATTACGCCCAGCATATGCACAACTGCGACCTGGTCAATCTGGAGGATATGCTGCAGAACGGCACCGTCATCACCGGAACGCTGATCGAGAAGCCCCACAGCTTCGCCACCGCCTGCAACATCGCCACTCAGATCGTGGCGCAGGTAGCCAGCAACCAGTACGGCGGACAGTCCATCTCTCTGACTCATCTGGCCCCCTTCGTGCAGATCAGCCGGGAAAAGATCCGCGCCAGCGTGCGGGACGAGTTCGACGCCGTGGGCGTGGCTGTCACCGAGGACAAGATCAACTCCATCGCGGAAAAGCGGCTGCGGGAGGAGATCCGCCGCGGCGTGCAGACCATACAGTATCAGGTGGTCACGCTGCTGACCACCAACGGACAGGCCCCCTTCGTGACGGTGTTCATGTATCTGGGCGAGGCCAAGAACCAGCAGGAAAAGGACGACCTGGCCCTGATCATTGAGGAGACGCTGCTGCAGCGGTACCAGGGCGTGAAGAACGAAAAGGGCGTGTGGGTCACGCCGGCGTTCCCCAAGCTCATCTATGTGCTGGAGGAGGACAACATCCGCGAAGGCAGCAAATACTGGGAGCTGACGAAGCTGGCCGCCAAGTGCACCGCCAAGCGGATGGTGCCGGACTATATCAGCGAGAAGAAGATGCTGGAGCTGAAGGTGGACAAGAACGGCAATGGCCACTGCTATCCCTGTATGGGCTGCCGCAGCTTCCTGACCCCCTATGTGGACGAGGACGGGAACCCCAAGTACTACGGGCGGTTCAACCAGGGCGTCGTGACCGTGAACCTGCCGGACATCGCCCTGAGCTCCGGCGGGAATATCGAGAAGTTCTGGCGCATCTTCGACGAGCGCATGGAGCTGTGTCACCGGGCGCTGCTGTGCCGCCACGAGCGCCTGAAGGGTACGCTGTCCGACGCGGCGCCCATCCTGTGGCAGTACGGCGCCTGCGCGCGGCTGAAGAAGGGCGAGCCCATCGACAAGCTGCTGTACGGCGGGTACTCCACCATCTCCCTGGGCTACGCGGGACTGTATGAGTGCGTGAAGTACATGACCGGCAAGAGCCACACCGACCCCAGCGCAACGCCGTTCGCCCTCTCCATCATGCAGAAGATGAACGACAAGTGCAAGGAGTGGAAAACCGCCGAAAACATCGACTACTCCCTCTACGGCACGCCGCTCGAGTCCACGACCTACAAGTTCGCCAAGTGCCTGCAAAAGCGCTTCGGCGTGATCGAGGGCGTGACGGACAAGGGCTATATCACGAACTCCTACCACGTCCACGTGACGGAAAAGATCGACGCGTTCACCAAGCTCAAGTTCGAGGCGCAGTTCCAGCACCTCTCCCCCGGCGGCGCGATCAGCTATGTCGAAGTGCCCAACATGCAGCAGAACCTTGAAGCGGTTTTGCAGGTGATGAAGTTCATCTACGACAACATCATCTACGCCGAGCTCAACACGAAGTCCGACTACTGCCAGGTCTGCGGCTGGGACGGTGAGATCGACATCGTCGAGGAGGGCGGCAAGCTCATCTGGCGCTGCCCGAAGTGCGGCAACACCGACCAGGACAAGATGAACGTCGCCCGCCGCACCTGCGGCTACATCGGCACTCAGTTCTGGAATCAGGGCCGCACGCAGGAGATCAAAGAGCGCGTGCTGCATCTGTAAGGCTGCGCCATAAAATTGCTGTTTAGGTGGGAGCGCACCGCGCTCCCACCTTTTTCTGATAAGGAGGTCATTTCCCATGCACTATGGCGAGATCAAAAACTGCGACATCGCCAACGGCCTTGGCGTGCGCGTGACGCTGTTCGTCTCCGGCTGTACGAACCACTGCGAAAACTGCTTTCAGCCGCAGACGTGGGACTTCTGCTACGGCAAGCCTTTCACGAGTGAAACGGAGGACGAGCTCATCCGCCTGCTCTCCCCCGACTATATCAACGGTCTCACGCTGCTCGGCGGTGAGCCGTTCGAGCCTAAAAATCAGCGCGCGCTGCTGCCGTTTCTCCGCCGCGTGAGGCGTGATCTGCCGCAAAAGACGATCTGGTCGTTCACAGGCTTTACGTGGGAGGAGCTGCACGACCCCGCCGCGTATTCGCGCTGCGAGGTGACGGACGAACTGCTGTCACTGCTCGATGTGCTCGTCGACGGGCGCTATGTGGACGCGCTGCACGATATCTCGCTGCGCTTTCGCGGCTCGTCGAACCAGCGCATCATCGACGTTCCGAAAACGCTGCAATCAGGCGCGCTGACGCTCTGGGACGAGCGCGCGAACATCTGAAAAAATATAACAAATCCGCGGTTTCCATTCTCCGTCAAATTTTAACATTTCGCTACTTGCATTTGAAACGGCGTTATGTTATATTCCCACTATGTTAAAGAGCTCTAATTCATACCAACAGGAGGTTTTTTCAATGAAACATCTCGGTTTATTTGCAGCAGGCGTGCTGTTCGGCACCGCCGGCCTCAAGATCCTTTCCAGCAAGGATGCCAAAAAGGTCTACTCTCACACCACCGCCGCGGTGCTGCGTGCCAAGGACTGCGTGATGCAGGCCGTCACGAACGTCCGTGAGGATGCTGAGGACGTCTACGCCGACGCCAAGGACATCAACGAGCGCCGCGCAGCGGAAGAGGACGCCGAAGTCATTGAGGACGCGTCCGAGGAAAAAGCGGACGAAGAATAAATCGCAGGAGAGCCGCGACGCGCGGCTCTCTTTCACTTTCGGAGGAATTGATACACTATGAAATGCAAAATTCTGCACGAATCCGCCGGGCGCATACGCGTGCATCTGAATTGCCGCCGCATGACGCTGCATCAGGCGGACGTTCTGGAATATTATCTGCGCAATGTGGACGGCGTGCGAGAGGTCTCGGTCTTTGACCGCACGCAGGACGCCGTGATCGTTTACCGCGCGGACCGCGCCGCGCTCGTGCACGCGCTCGCGGCGTTCTCGTTCGACAAGGCCGAAACAATGGACCTTGTCCCCGACCATACGACGCGCGAACTCAACCGTGAATTTGAAGACAAACTCTCGTGGACGGTGATCCGCCGCGTGATCTCGAAGCTCTTCTTCCCGCTCCCCGTCATCACGGCGCTCGCCATCTATCACTCGATCAAGTACATCCGCGAGGGTCTTTCCGCACTGCTGCACGGCAAGCTCTCCGTCGCCGTGCTCGACGCCACCGCCGTCACCGTGTCGATGGTGCGCGGCGACTTCTCGACGGCAAGCTCCGTGATGTTCATGCTCCGCCTTGGCGAAATCCTCGAGGACTGGACGCACAAGAAGTCCGTCGCGGACCTCGCAGGCGCCATGTCGCTCAACGTTGACCACGTCTGGCTCAAGACGGGCGAGACGGAAACGCTCGTTCCCATCGGCGATATTCAGGCGGGCGACTGCGTCGTTGTCCGCACCGGCAGCCTCATCCCGCTCGACGGCAAGGTCGTCTCCGGCGAGGCGATGGTCAATCAGGCGTCCATGACGGGCGAGTCCATGCCCGTCCCCAAGCGCGAGGGCAGCTATGTCTATGCAGGCACCGTCGCCGAAGAGGGCGAGTGTGTCGTGCGCGTGGAAAAGGCGCTCGGCGGCGGCCGCTATGACCGCATCGTGCGCATGATCGAAGAGTCGGAAAAGCTCAAATCCACGGCTGAGGACAAGGCCTCGCGCCTTGCCGACAGGCTCGTACCCTATACGCTCGGCGGCACGATCCTGACCTATCTCATCACGCGCAACGTCACAAAGATGCTGGCCGTGCTGATGGTCGACTTCTCCTGCGCGCTCAAGCTCTCCATGCCTATCGCGGTGCTCTCTGCCATGCGCGAGAGCAGCAGCCATCACATCTCCGTCAAGGGCGGGCGCTTCCTCGAAGCCGTCGCCCAGGCGAACACCATCGTTTTCGACAAGACCGGCACGCTCACCTATGCCACGCCCAAGGTCGCGAGAATCGTCACCTTCGGCGGCAATGAAGAGAGCGAGATGCTCCGTCTCGCCGCGTGCCTGGAAGAGCACTATCCCCACTCCATCGCCAACGCCGTCGTGGCCGAGGCTAGGGACCGCGGATTGACGCACGAGGAATATCACTCTCAGGTCCAGTACGTCGTGGCGCACGGCATTTCGAGCATGGTGGACGAGAAAACAGTGCTCATCGGCAGCGCACACTTCGTCTTCGAGGACGAGGGCTGCCGCGTGCCGGAGGGCGAAGAGGACAAGTTTGAATCGCTCCCGCCCGAGTATTCACACCTGTACCTTTGTATCGCGGGCGAGCTCGCCGCGGTCATCTGCATTCATGACCCCCTGCGCAAGGAGGCGAAAGCCGCCGTGCGCGCGCTGCACGAGCTCGGTATCGACAAGGTCGTGATGATGACCGGCGACAGCCGCAAGACTGCCGAAGCCGTCGCCGCTGAGGTCGGCGTCGACGATGTCTACGCAGAAGTCCTGCCCGAGGACAAGGCCGCGTTCGTCCGCAGCGAAAAGGCCGCGGGCCGCAAGGTCATCATGATCGGCGACGGCGTGAACGACTCCCCCGCCCTGTCCGAAGCCGATGCCGGCATTGCCATTTCGACCGGCGCCGCCATCGCGCGCGAGATCGCGGATATTACCATCTCGTCCGAAGATCTGTTTGCGCTCGTCACGCTGCGCTCTCTCAGCCAGGAGCTCATGGCCCGCATCCACCGCAACTACCGCTTCATCGTGGGCTTCAACTTCTCGCTCATCGTGCTCGGCGTGCTTGGTATCCTGCCGCCGACGACCTCGGCGCTGCTGCACAACATGTCCACGCTCGCCATCGGCCTCAAGAGCATGACGAACCTCCTGCCCGAAAGCGAGCAGAGCAGCGCTAACTGATTTTTCCCGATAAAAAAGCTCCGTGCCAAGGCACGGAGCTTTTTTGCTATACAAGTTTGATTTTACGCAGGGCCGTAGGCCTTGATGGCATCGTCGACGATCTTTTCCGCGTCTGCGCCCATGATGTCGAGGTTTTCGGCTTCCAAGAGCTTGACGGTCGGAATGCCGAAGCAGTCCTGCGCGATGGTCTTCCAGTAGTCGTAGCCAAAGCGGCCGTCGAACGGTCCGACGCTGGTCGTGACATAGTAGAGCTCGTTTGCGCGGCACAGGCCGATGGGCTCGCCCGCCTCGCTGTACTTCGTCACGATGCCCGTGACATAGATATTCTCCAAATACACCTTGAGCTGCGCGGGAAACGACAGGTCCCACAGCGGCGCAGCGATGACAATTCTGTCCGCCGCGGCGAACTGACGGGCGTAACGGAACATTTCATCGTCATACTTCTTTTCCGCGAGCAGCTTATCGCGCTTTGCGATGTCCGCGCGCCCCAGCGGGTGCAGCGGCTCGTCATAAAGGCGCAGCTCCTCGTATTCGCCAAGCGCTTTAAGCAGCGCGCGGGCCAGTTTTTCCGTGCGCGATTCTCCGCGCGGGCAGCAGTTAATAAAAAGCGTCATGTACTTTCCCTCACAGTACGCAGTAGTACATGATAAATGTGTTCGCCACGCCGAGCAGAATACCGGCGATGACTTGCAGCGGCGTGTGGCCGACGAACTCCTTGAGCTTCGCCTCCGGAAGCTTTTCCGACGCGAGCGAGTTGAAGGCCTCGACGATGTCGTTGATGATGACGGCCTGCCGCCCCGTTTCGAGCCGGACGCCCATCGCGTCCTTGCAGACGACGATGGCGAAGATGAACGCCATCGCGAATTCAAACGAACCGAGCCCATAGACGAGCGCCGCCGCGGTCGCGAGCGACGAGACCGTGGCCGAATGGCCGCTCGGCATCCCGCCGTCGCCGATCAGGCGCGTAAAGTCGATGCTCTTCGTCACAATGGCATGGATGATCGTCTTGATGAGCTGCGCCCAGAACCACGACGAGAGACCGATGAGCAAAAAGGGATTCGACAGCAATTCCTGAAACCAATTCATATGTTTCCGCTTCCTTTCGCGGTACGGGCTTTGTCAGCCCTCGAATGTTCCTTATTATACCACCGTTTTCCAGTTCGGCAATAAACTTTCTTTTAACTTCTTCCGCAGAAAATATAAACCAGCGCAGGCTCACCTGCGCTGGTTTTTCTTTACGACGCCTGCGCGAACTGGCTGTTGTAGAGCTCGGCGTAGAAGCCGTTTTGCTCCATCAGCTGCTCGTGCGTGCCGCTCTCGATGACGTCGCCGTCACGCATCACGAGGATGAGGTCGGCGTTCTTGATGGTCGACAGGCGGTGGGCGATGACAAAGCTCGTCCGGCCCTTCGTCAGCTCGTCCATCGCACGCTGAATGAGAAGTTCCGTGCGCGTATCGACCGAGGACGTTGCCTCGTCGAGGATCAGCATCGGCGCATTCTGGAGCATCGCGCGGGCGATGGTCAAAAGCTGCTTCTGTCCCGCCGAGATCGTCGTGCTCTCGCTGAGCACGGTGTCAAAGCCCTGTGGCAGCGAGTGGACAAATTTGTCGAGGCCGCAGGCCTTGCAGACCGTTTCGAGCTGCTCGTCTGTGATACCCTCCATGTTATAGACCAGGTTCTCGCGGATCGTGCCCTCAAAGAGCCACGTGTCCTGCAGGACCATACCAAAGAGCTCGTGCACATCCTCGCGGCGCAGGTCGGTCGTCGCCACGCCGTCGATCGTGATGCGGCCACTGTTGACCTCGAAAAATCGCATCAGGAGGTTCACCATCGTGGTCTTGCCCGCGCCGGTGGGGCCGACGATGGCGACCTTCTGGCCCGGATGGACCTCAGCGGAGAAATCCTTGATGATGATCTTGTCGGGCGAATCGGGGTAGCTGAAGCGCACGTGGTCGAACATTACCGCGCCGCGCACGGCGTCGAGCTTCTCGGTCTTGTCGCTCTCGTCGCCGAGCTCTTCACTTTCGAGGAAGTCGAAAATGCGGTGCGCGGAGGCGGAGGCCGTCTGCAAATTTGTCATGCCCTGTGCGATCTGCGTCAGCGGCGTGGTGAACAGACGCACATACAGGATGAACGAGACGATGACGCCGAATTCGATCGTGCCATTGATGGCCAGCACCGAGCCGAACACGCACACGGCAACATACGAGAGGTTGCCGATCACGTTCATGAGCGGCTGCATCACACCGGAGAGGAACTGCGAGCGCCAGTTTGCGTCATAGACCGCCGCGTTCAGGCCGTCGAAGTGGTCGAGGACCTTATCGACTGCGCGGCTGATGCGCACGACCTCATGGCCGGAATACATCTCCTCGACATAGCCGTTGAGCTCGCCGAGGCTCTTCTGCCGCGCGGTGAAGTAGCGCTGCGACTTCGACATGATGGCGACGATCAGCACCATGCCAAGGAGCGTGATGCACAGTGCGACGAGCGCCATGCGCCATTCGGTCACGAACATCATAATAAGGCAGCCGACAAACTGTGTCGCGGCGCTGATGATGGTCGGCAGGCTGTTGGTAAGTCCCTGCTGGAGCGTTGACACATCGTTTGTGATGCGGCTCAAAATGTCGCCCTGCGAGGTGGTGTTGAAATACTTCTGCGGCACGCGGTTGATCTTTTCCGAGAGTTCGCCTCTCATGCGGTAGGACATTTTCAGCGTCACGACCGCCATGATATAGTGTTGGATGAAGCCAAACAGCGCGCTCAGGCAGTAAATAATGGCAAGGAACACGCCGATCTTCGCAATGGCGGCGAGGTCAATGCCGGTGAAGAGGCCGTCGGACATGATGGTCGCCATTTTGCCGATCTTGTCGGGGCCGATGATCGTCATCACGGCGCTCAGCGCCGCCAGCACGAGGGCAAAAATGATAATGCCCATGCTCGAGCTCATATACGCGCCCGTGCGCTTGAGCGCGCCGACGGGATTGCTGTTTTTCTTTTTCATCTTCTCTCGCCCCCTTTACGCGAGCTCCGCGGCGCTGAGCTGGGAGGTCGCGATCTCGCGGTAAACGTCACAGTTTTTCATCAGCTCTTCGTGCGTGCCGATGCCCACGGCCTCGCCGCGGTCGAGCACGATGATCTTGTCTGCGTGGCGGATGGTGCTGATGCGCTGCGCGACGATGATCTTCGTCGTGTCGTGCAGCTGCTTGGATAGCCCCTCGCGCAGCTTCGCATCCGTGCGGTAGTCCAAAGCGGAGAACGAATCGTCGAAGACGAGGATCTCCGGTTTTCTCGCCAGCGCGCGGGCGATGGAAAGGCGCTGCTTCTGGCCGCCGGACATGTTGCGGCCCATCTGCGCCACATGGTGCTGCGTGCCGTCGGGGAGCTTGTCGACAAACTCCTTCGCCTGCGAAAGCTCGACGGCCTGCGCAAGACCCTCATCGTCCGCCGGCGCTTCGCTCTCGCCAAAGTAGACATTGTCGCGGATGCTGCCGGCGAAGAGCACCGCCTTCTGCGTCACGTAGCCGAGCTTGTTGTAGAGTGTGTCGAACGTGTAGTCCCTGACGTTCACGCCGTCGACAAGCACCTCGCCCTCCGTCGCATCGTAAAAGCGCGGGATCAGGCTCACAAGTGTCGTCTTGCCGCTGCCCGTCGCGCCGATGACGGCAAGCGTCTCGCCCCTGTTCACACGGAAGCTGATGTTCGAAAGCTCATCCTCCGAAGCGTGCGGATAGCGGAACGAAACGTTTTTGAACTCCACTGTGCCGTGCTCTTTGCATTCGCTCACGCTGCCCTCGCGGATATTCGCCTTGCGCTCGAGCACCTCGTTGATACGCTCGGCCGAGACCTGCGCCTGCGGCAGCAGCATGAAGATCATCACGAGCATCATAAAAGACATCACCACGCAGGTTGCATACGTGCTGAACACCAGCACGTCGCTGAACATCGTGAGGCGCGCTGCGGAATCGGTCAGCGCGATGTTGTTGACGAGCGCCGCACCCAGCCAGTAGATCGTGAGCGCCAGGCCGTTCATACCGAGCGTCATCGTCGGCTGGACGAGGGCGAAGAGCTTCTGGTTCTTTACCTGCACATTCATCATGTCAAGGCTCGGCTTGTTGAACTTGTCGTTCTGGTACTGCTCGGCGTTGAACGCGTGCACCACGTTGATGCCCGTCAGGTTTTCGCGCGCCACACGGTTGATCTGGTCGGTCAGCTTCTGCACGATGCGGAAACGCGGGATGCAGATGCTCATCACCGTTATCACCGTCACGCAGATGACCACGACGAATGCCGCTGTCACGGCGGAGAGCTCCCAGCTCTTGCCGAGAATTTTGATGATGGCCCACACGGCCATGATCGGCGATTTGATCATCATCTGCAGGCCCATCGCCACGATCATCTGAATTTGCGTGATGTCGTTCGTCGTTCTCGTGATGAGGCTGGCGACAGAAAAGTCCTGCATCTCCTCGCTGCCGATGTCCATCACGTGGCGGAAGAGCTTTTCGCGCACCGTGAAGCTGAAGCCCGACGCCGCCTTGGCCGCGAGATACCCGCAGCCCACGGCCAGCACGGCGCTTGCGAGCGTGCAGCCAAGCATTTTCGCGCCGACGGACAGGATATCCGCCGTCGCCCCCGACGTTTTGATGAGCGTCGTCAGATCGGTCATGTAATCCGGCAGCCGCAGGTCAAAGTAGACCTGCACCGCCACAAGCACGGTGCACAGCAGCACCATGAGCACCTCTTTACGGCGCATGTTTTTGAGTAATTTCAGCATTGTTGTTCTCCTGATTCTTCTAAGCGCTTTCAGCGTCCGCCCTTGCAGATCTCATCCAGGTTGATGTCGATCCTTTCAAAGCAACGGCGCATTATCTCATGGTCTTCCTTTGAAATCCCCTCCATCAGACGAAGCCCAAACTTCCACTGGATCTCCCGTCCGCGCGTGATGATATCCTGCGCTCTTTCCGTACAGATAAGCCGCGTCTGCCGCCGGTCGCCCGGCATCTCCCGCCGCTCGAGAAGACCGTCATTCACCAGTCTTTCCACATGCACGGAGACGATACCCGGTTTGTGCCCGCGCACACGGCAGATGTCCTTCGCCGTGTTGTGCTCGGGATTGTTGGCGAGAAAGAGCAGAATGTCCAGCGCCAGCGGCGGCAGGCCGGTCTCCTTGCACAGTGGAGTTAACATAACGTGATAAGCCTGTGTCATCTTGTTGGCGTGGCTGAAAAGCGTTGCCCCGCGCATCGGTTCCTTCGGCATCATATCGGTTCCTTTCCGACCTCATTCGGTCACGCGCCGCGCTCGCTCGTCATCGAATGATAATCTTCTAATTTTAGAACGTCATCATTATAGTTGTTTCCATTCCAATGTCAATAAACAAATTGTGAACGTTCCAAAAAAAGGGCGCGAAAAAGCGCCGCCTTTCGGCAGCGCTTTTTTCGTATTCTGTTACAGAGACAGCTGGATAAGGCCGAGGATGAGCATATGTACCGGATAAAACGCGTAGCAGGCATACTGAAACACCTTGCTGTGGTGTCCCTGCCGCCCGCGGTAGAGCCAGATGGGCACGAGCGAGAGCAGTGCAAGCCCCTGCTCGCAGACCTCAAACTCCAGTCCGAAAAGCTCGATCGGGAAAATCTGTCCTCCGATGAGCGACACATTGATCCAATAGAGCGCCGCGATCTGCCCGAGCAGTTTCCACCACTCTCTGCCGCGGAGGAAATAGAACACAAACACCGTCAAAACGCCCATGCCGTAATAATCTACCATGCCGAGCGTGCCGAGCGCAAAGCCCAGCACCGTGACCGCAGCGCAAGTCAGAAGATAGAGCCATGTCTTCCCCTTTTCCCGCACGGCCTCCATCGCCCGAATGCCGAGAAGGCCGATGAGCAGCGTCCAGATGACATTCTGGTGCACAGGGTAGAACCACGTGCCGCCGTACATCAGGTCAAAGGGAATTTCCGACAGCAACGCAAAAATCAGCATCCGCTGCGCGTATTTTTTGAAACTGTGCGTGTGGAAGTAGCCCTCCACCGCCATGAAGGCAAAAATGGGGAACGCGAGACGTCCCACGCAGGTCATCCACTCCTGCGAAAGAAAAAGCGTCGCCCACAGGTGGTCGAGCAGCATGAAGGCCATCGCTAAAATGTGCAGCGCCGCGGCGCTGAGGTCAAACTGTTTTTTCATTGATCTCTCCTGTTGATTTCTCTCTTTTCCCCGCTGTTGCGCAAATTTATTTTATTTTATCAGATCTCGCGTCAAAAGTCACGCTTAATTTTTGCGTTTCTTTCTCTGCAAAAAATACCGGCGGGCAAAATGCCCGCCGGTACGTTTCAGTTTTACCCCAGAATGGCCTTCAGGTCCTCCTCTGGCGTCGTAATGGGCGCGATGCCAAAGTTCTTGACAAGGTAGTCGAGCACGTTCGGCGAGAGGAACGCCGGCAGCGTCGGACCGAGGCGGATGTCCTTGATGCCGAGATACAGCAGCGTCAGCAGGATGCACACCGCCTTCTGCTCGTACCACGACAGTACCAGCGTCAGAGGCAGGTCGTTGACGGTGCAGCCGAAGGCGTCCGCCAGTGCCAGCGCCACCGTCACAGCGCTGTATGCGTCGTTGCACTGGCCCATGTCCAGAATGCGGGGCAGGCCGCCGATCTCGCCCAGATCCAGATCGTTGAAGCGGTACTTGCCGCAGGCCAGCGTCAGCACCAGCGAGTCCATGGGCGTCTGTTTCACGAACTCGGTGTAGTAGTTGCGGCCGGGGTGAGCGCCATCGCAGCCGCCCACCAGAAAGATGTGCTTCACCGCGCCGCTTTTGATGGCGTCGATCACCGCCGGGGCGCTGTCGCCCAGCGCCTTGTGGGCAAAGCCGGTGGTCAGGATATGTCCGCCGTTGATGCCACTCATGCTCCGGTCGGTGCTGTATCCGCCCAGGGCCAGCGCCTGGTCGATGAGGGCGGAGAAATCCTTGCGGCCCTGCCGATCCTCCGGGATGTGCTTCAGTCCGGGATAGCCCACCACCGACGTGGTATAGATACGGTCGGCATAGCTGGGACGGGGCGGCATGATGCAGTTGGTGGTCATCAGAATGGGTGCGGGAAGGCTGTCGAACTCGCTTTGCTGGTTTTGCCAGGCGGTGCCGAAGTTTCCGGCCAGCTGCGGGTATTTTCGCAGCCCCGGATACCCGTGGGCGGGCAGCATCTCGCTGTGGGTGTACACGTTGACACCGGTGCCTGTCGTCTGCTCCAGCAGCTGGTGCAGGTCCTCCAGATCGTGGCCGGATACCACGATGAACGGCCCCCGACGGATGTCCGTGTGGACCTTTGCGGGCGCCGGGTCACCGAAGGCGGCGGTGTTGGCCTTGTCCAGCAGGGCCATGCATTGATAGTTTACCAAACCAAATTCCGTGATGAGGGCCAGCCACTCCTCAACGGTGTGCTCCTGCCGCAGGGCGCACAGCCCCTTGTAGAACCACTGGCTGACCGCCTCATCCTCCTGCCCAAGGCGGAAAGCGTGATGGGCATAGGCTGCCATACCCTTCATGCCGAACAGCAGTGTGGCGCGCAGAGACACGATGTCCGTATCGCCGCGCCATAGCCAACTCGGGTCCTGTATCGGCAGACGCTGGGGCGTCAGTTTTTCGGCGCGGCGGATATAGCCCTGTAAGGCTGTATCGTCAAAATTTACGTTGGTCAGCGTGGCGAACAGACCGTCCGCCAGCAGGTGTGTGACTTCCGGAGGATAGTCCTCCTTGGCGGCATATATCTCCGCCAGGTGGATGAGGGAGCACACCAGATAGTCCTGCAAATTGGCGGTTTTCGGCTGCTTGCCGCAGACGCCGGTGCGGACGCAGCCGCTGTTGCCCGCCGTCTGCTGACACTGAAAACAGAACATTTCAGACATAGAATATAAACCTCCCGACAGTATAGCAGCGATAGTCTGCCCTGCCGGGAGAAAATATATACAAAAAGGGAGACGCGCAGCGTCTCCCTTTTCTCAAAATTTCAGCAGAACGCCCACCAGGGCGGAGATTCCGATGAACACGATAGGGTGCCACTTTTTCACCACCGGTACCCAGTTGGTACACACCAGCAGTACGGCCGCCAGGGCGATAGCCGGCCAGTTCAGCGCGGCCAGACCGGTCATACCACTGTGCAGCAAGGCGATAGGTACTACGGAGATGCCCGCCGCAGCCACCAGCGCGGTGGAGGCGGGGCGCAGGCCGTAGAACGCGGCGCTGACCCACTTGCTGTCGCGAAAGGCCTTCAGGAACGCCGCCACGATGAGAATGACGATAACGGAGGGGGTTACCAGCCCGATGGTGGCCACCAGCGCGCCGCCGATGCCGCCGGTGGTAAAGCCTACATAGGTGGCCATGTTCACGCCGATGGGGCCGGGAGTGGACTCGGACACCGCCAGCATATCCGCCAACTGGGCGTGGGTAAACCATCCAGTGCGTTCCGCCATATCCTGCAGGAAGGGCAGAGTGGCCAGCCCGCCGCCTACGGCGAACAGGCCGGTCTTGAAGAATTCCCAGAATAGTTGGAGGTACAGCATTATTTCGCCCTCCTTATCACGTTCTGAATGACGATACCCAGCGCCGCGGCCGCCGCCACGAAGATGACGGGGGACAGGTCGGTGAGCAGCGCCGCCGCCAGCACAGCAAGGAAGATCAGCCCGGCGGCCCAGTCCTTCACAGAGCCCTTGAACAGCTTGACCACCGCGTTGAAGATCAGCACGCACACGCATACGCGGATACCCGCAAAGGCGTGCTGCACCCAAGCCAGATGGGAGAAGCTGTTGATGACGCCTGCCAGTGCGGTGATGATGATCAGCGATGGGAACACAATGCCCAGCGTGGCCACGATGCCGCCGATAATACCGGCCTGCTTCTGCCCTATGAAGGTGGCGGTGTTTACAGCGATGATGCCGGGGGTGCTCTGGC
>OIIB01000160.1_pt1 | contig 23125 bp, 14 predicted proteins | sample 1583171 | NCBI WGS metagenome assembly OIIB01 (sample SAMN02675049, study PRJEB24791) | human gut metagenome, SKBSTL061 | isolation source: stool | host: Homo sapiens | place: USA | reverse complement strand
CGCCTTACACTGTACTGCTTCTCTGTCTCATTGAAACCTGCCAAAGAACTCCTTCTTTTTAGTTTGCTACGCACCATTTTCAGAAGCGAAGCGAGTGCAAAGGTACGATAAATTCCGTAACCTCCAAAACATTTTCCAATTATTTTCATCCAAGAGCACAAATTTTTCTTGTTTTTTGACATAATGGCGATTTTTGTTGCTTATTTCGCAATAATATGATGCTATCGACATATTATTCTGTTCCCGCTGGTTGAACCTGAACCGGTCATTACAAAACTGATTTCCCCATTTCGTATTGGCAGTCCTTTTCCCCGGCTGCTTGCAGTCGCTTGCCGGTATCTTGCCAGTAGTTTTTTCCTGACGTAGCCCGCTACGCCTGTAAACAACAACAACAAATCTGTCTGGGCAACCGACTACAACCGGTTCGGGCTGCGTTTTATTACTACACTGCCTCTTACCAAACTGCCATTTATTACAAACAAGACAGCAAAGTCGCCGAATTTACATGGCAAAATCGCCGAATTTGGTGAGCAAAATCGCCGAATTTGGTGAGCAAAAATGGCGGAATTGCGACGAGAGTAAGCACATGTGGGCAGACTCTTTGTGAAAGGACGCCATGCCGTGTGATGCGAGTTGCAATCAGTCTGCAGTATTAAACCCAAATCTCGGTCATTACGACACTGATTTTTCTATTTCGAATTGAACGGCATTCCGCTTACATACGGCATGATGACTGACAAGAAAGTTCTGACATGGATGCAAGAAAAGCCATGACACAGAATGAAAAAAGTCACCCCAGTAACGGGATGACTTTTACTAATGCCGGAATGACCAACGCTATTTGTCAGTATGCCTCTTCCTCGGAAATCTCCTTTTTGGTTATCTGCTTCCGATCGAGCAGCCACCAAGCATAAACTATATATGCGAGAACGAACGGGATGAACAGCGACACATAGAACATTACTCGCAGCGTGAACTCGTTGCTCGACGAGTTTTGTATCGTGAGGGAGCTCTGCAGGTCCATGTTTGACGGGTAGTATGCCGTGCCGTTCCATCCTGCTATCAGGAACAGTGCCAGCACCGTCAGCACCGTCCCCACTCCTGCGAACCATATACCTTTATTATATGCCTTCTTCACGACTGGGGCTATTATGCCGTAAAGCACGAGTACGACTCCTATGACAAGCACCACTGCGATATACCACATTGACAACAGATTGTCGAGGTATTTCATCGGTTGCATGAAAATGACACCAGTTTCCGCGTCGTATGCGAAGCCGTCCTTCAACACAGTTCTCACGAGGAATGCCACGAATAGCAAAAGGAATGGTATGGCGTCACCGAGCAACCGCGAGTGGCAGCGTTTGTTGAGAGCCTCGTCGTTGACGTTGTTCATGAAATACAGGTTTCCGAGCACGCGCGCGAGGAAGAACACGGCCAGCCCGAGCACGACATTCCATGGGTCGAGCAGTGCATCGAGTCCGTGCGAGGCATTTGCCCAGCTGCTTATCACTGGCTGCACGGCGCTTGTGAAGTTATGTTTCTCCACGAGGAAGTTGGAGCCATTGAAGAACGTGGCCACAGCCCCCCCGAGTAGCACCGGCCCGAGTACGCCGTTCAGCACGAGGAGCCACTGGAATGTCTTTACGCCGAGAAAATTGCCCAGCTTGTTCTGGAACTCATAGCTTACAGCCTGTAGCACGAAAGAGAAAAGAATCAGCATCCACAGCCAGTAGGCTCCGCCGAAACTTGTGCTGTAGAACAGTGGGAACGAGGCGAAGAAAGCCCCACCGAATGTCACGAGCGTCGTGAATGTTATCTCCCATTTTCGCCCGGTGCTGTTTATCATCATGCGGCGTTCCTCCGCCGTCTTTCCGAGCGTGAACAGAAGTGAGTTGCCACCCTGCACGAACAATAGGAAAACGAGCAGCGCACCAAGCAGTGATATCAGGAACCACCAATATTGTTGCAAGAAATCGTATGTCATACTATTATATTGAAATTAAATGTTAATTATATGTTTATGTAATGTATTGCAGAGGGCTTGATGCGAAGATGCCTTCGCACATTGCTATGTCCGCGCGCCCCCGGCAATCATTTCCCGTATTCCGGACCCTTCTTTATCTGTTTCAGCAGTATGTTAATCTCCACGGCAAGCAATGTGGTGAAGAGTGCGAGGAAGATGAAGAACGTGAGTGCCACGGACATTGTCGATACGTTGCTTATGGCGGCGTTCGTTGGCAGCATGTCCTGAATTGTCCAAGGCTGCCGCCCGAACTCTGCGACGAGCCATCCGCTCTCGCTTGCGATGTATGCCAGCGGCAGCAAAATCACCCCGAGCCACAGCAGCCATCTCTTGCTTCCCGCAATGTCCTTGCGGAAGCAGATGAATGTAAGCACGGCGAAGAACAGTATGAATAAAGTCCCGAGGCCCACCATTATACGGAATGCGTAGAAGCATACGGGTATCGGAGGCACGAGGTCGTCAACATTCTTGATATATCCATATCCGAAATAGGGCATGTTGTCTTTCAGCACGCGCAGTTGTTGCTTTGCCTCCGCCTCGTTGCCTCCGGCCTTGGCCTTGCGGTATTCGCCGAGCGCCGCAATGGCGAGTTTGCCCTTTTCTATTTTCTCTTTGTATGAAATCTCGGTCTTGCCGTCAGGCGCGGTGTATCCGTCTATCAAGTCGTTTATGCCAGGCACATAGCCATTTGCGTCGCGCGTTGCGAGCATTGATAGCATTCCCGGTATCTCGACCTTAGCCTTTGGCTCTTTCATGTTCCTGTAGTCAGGCTGTCCGAACGGGTTGATCATTGCAAAGGCTGTCAGCCCCTGGTTTGAGCCTCCGTTGTACAGTCCTTCCATTGCCGCGAGTTTCATCGGCTGCGTCTGAGCCACCTTGTACGCGCTCCCGTCTCCTGTGAACATGGCGAGCAGCGATGACACGAGTCCCACTATGGTGGCTATCTTCATGCTCTCGACGGCCAGTTTTGTCTCGCGTTTCCTAAGCAGGTACCACGAGCACACGGCCACCACGAACACCGCTCCGATGATCCACGACGAAATCACCGTGTGGAAGAATTTGTCAACTGCGAATGGCGACAGAGCCACCTCGGCGAACGACACCATCTCGTGCCTCATCGTGTCTGGGTTGAACTCGCATCCGGTTGGATACTGCATCCATGAGTTTGCCACGAGAATCCACCATGCAGAGATTGTCGCTCCGAGGCCTGTCAGCCATGTTGACGCGAGGTGGAATCCGCGCGACACCTTCTGCCAGCCAAAGAACATCACGGCAACGAAAGTGCTCTCCATGAAAAATGCGATGACGCCCTCGATTGCGAGCGGCGCGCCGAAGATTGCCCCGACAATCCATGAGTAGTTGCTCCAGTTTGTCCCGAACTCGAACTCGAGGATGAGTCCCGTTGCGACGCCCATTGCAAAATTCACTCCGAAGAGTTTCTGCCAGAAGCGCGCCGCGTCTTTCCAGAACTGTTTTCCCGTCCTGTAGTAGCACGTTTCCACAATACCCATGATCAAGGCCAGGCCAAGTGTAAGTGGTACGAATAGCCAGTGGTAGATTGCGGTGAGCGCGAATTGAGCCCTCGCCCAGTCTATCGTACCGGCATCGACCATCATTAATAGGTTGTTCATAATTTGTTTTTAATTTTTTAAGTTATCTGTTTAATATTTCATTTGCCACGAACGAGGCTTCCTCCCCTTTCTCGCTGTGCTGCGATATGAAATTGGGGAAAAAGAATATTTTAAGGATTACAAAAATGATAAACAGCTTGATGCCTATTATCAGCCATAGTGTCTTGCCGAGTTTCATATTACGGAAGCCATCGTAATACAAATCGAATGCCCTGTATAGAAAATTTCTCTTGTTCATAATTGTCTATGGCATGAGTTATAAAATCAATATTTTCATGCAAAGATAGTTTTTTCCTCGATAACCAACAAATAATTTTATTGTTTTTTTATTATTTTTTCAAAACGCGGGTTGATGCTGCGGCGTTATGCCGGAAAACAAAGCACCTCACCCGTAATATCTTTAACCTAAATCTGTCATTTGGCCCGGACATTGTTTAAAAAAGCAAAGACGGCGGAGTGTTTTATGGAATACCCCACCGTCTTTATTTTTACAGATGTTCAAAATCAATATTTCCGATTTCCAACTTCCACTTGCACGGGAAAGGCCCCTAAGCCTCCGCAGGGGTTTCCTGGGCAGGAGCCTCTTCGGTCTTGGCTTCCGCTGCCGGAGCCTCCGCTGCCGGAGCCTCTTCTGCAGGGGTTTCCTCAGCAGGTGCTTCCTCTGCCTTTGCCGCAGCCTCTGCCTCTGCCTCGGCTTTCGCGGCAGCCTCTGCGGCCTTCTTCTCTGCCACCTTCTTTGCCGTGGCCTCATTGATTTTCCTCTCGGCCTCGAGCTCCTTCGCGGCGGCATCTGCCATCGCCTTTGCTTCGGAGTCGCGCACGGCATCAAGCCCCTTTTCCTTGGCTGTCTTCCACGCGTTGAACTTGATTTGCGCAGCAGCCTCGTCGAATGCGCCCTTCCTGACACCGGTTTTCAGGTGCTTCATAAGATAGACACCCTTGCTCTTCAGGAGGTTGCGGACCGTGTCTGTGGGCTGCGCGCCGGTCTCAACCCAGTAGAGGGCGCGCTCGAAATTCAAATCCACCGTGGCAGGATTGGTGTTGGGATTGTAAGTTCCAATCCTCTCAACAAATCTGCCATCACGTGGCGCTCTTGAGTCAGCGATGACGATGCGGTAGAAGGCATAGCCTTTGCGCCCGCCGCGCTGCAGTCTGATTTTTGTTGCCATTTTGTTGTTTTATTTTTTTTATTAGGTCTGAATTTTATGCCGCCATCGCGTGGCGGCGGCTGCAAAGGTAGCACATTATTCTGACATGACGGCGCACAAGCCATGCCATATTGCGTGCCGTTAACACTTTTTTGCAACAACGGCGCGCGAAACAGCCTGATCATCAAGACAGCAAGTCTGCGCCGTAAACGAGCAGGACATAGCGCGCGACCTTGCCTGCGGCGATGCTGACGATGGAGAGCAGGAGGTTTGAGCGCATCAGCCCGAGAAGAACGGTTATCGCGCTTCCGAGGAAAGGCAGGAAGGCGAAGAAGCCCATCAGCGCCCCACGGTCTCCCATGAAGCGTCTTGCGCGGTCCATGTTCTTGCCGCTGATGTGCAGGTATCGCTCAATCCATTCCGTCTTGCCCATCCTGCCGACACCGTAGTTGAACATGCTGCCTGCCACGTTTCCGACGCTGCCGTAGGCAATGAGTTGCAGCGGGTCGAGTCCCGTGGCGAGCAGTGCCAGCATGACGGCCTCGCTGCTGAACGGGAAGACGCTCCCCGCGAGGAATGCGGACACGAGCATGCCCCAGTAGCCGTATCCCGTCAGTATGTCATAGAAGGACTCCACAGGCCTAAGAGAAAAGTGGTTGTGAGTATTGCCGCTGCCGCCGCCAGCATTAGAAGTGTTGCGGCGTTGGTGAGTTTCGTGTGTGTCAGTGTGACGAAATGCGCTATCAGCGGACTTGTGTTTATGATTGCGATGCGTATGAGCATGTCGAAATGCACCGGTTGCAGTATTATGAACACTATCGTTGCGATGTCCACGGTTATGAACATCTCGAAAATCATGCGCGTGCGTATCTTGTCCCTGTTGCTGTTCCTTAGGAAATGCACCGTCCCCGTCACCGCGCACACCACGACGAAGGCAAAGGTCAGCAGCTGGTACGTGTTGACGCAGAATATGTCTGCCACTTGCCCGAACTCTGCCATTGGCGTGAAATGCGCCTCCAGGAATGTGAAGTCGCCAGAAAATACGCAGTAGCCGGCGGCGAACCAGTATGGAAGGAGCAGCCCGAGTATGGATGCTGACAGTGTGCGCCATCCCATTGCCGTCATGTTCGTTGCGAGCAGGACCCACAGCAGCGGCACATAGAACAGCGTCTGGACGAACAGGACACTGGAAATCCCGACGCAGGCAAACGCATAGAACACCCACCCCGACGCGTTGCGGTTTTGGAAGGAACGCAGGAACAATATGTAGAACAGCACTGCGCACGCGCCCACAATGCCTCCTCGCAGCGAGGGGAACAGATAGACGGAACTGCACGTCATAACCATGAATGCACACGAAACGGTGCGGCTGTAGATGCGTATCAGTGAGTTGGCGTTGTTCAGTACCACCAGTAGGTAGGCCGTTATGGCGAAACATGCCGCCTGGAGCCACAGCCCTTGCTGCACCACTCCCGCCAGCAGCCATGTCGCCACGGCGATGACGCTCATTGCCGGCAGGGTAGCCCGCCCTCCGGCAATCCTGTTTTGAAGTCGCTTAACCATGTGTCATATAGTTCACTTGCAAGCATAGCCGCCCACGGGACTTAGCAACTGTCCCAATCCCGCCGGTGGCGATGCGGACTACAGGTCACTCCCTATGTCTGAACGGAAGTACTTGTCCTTAAAACTTATCTTGCCTGCCCCCTCAAATGATTTTGCGAGTGCCTCCTCCTTGTCCCGCCCGTATGACGTTACGGCGAGGACGCGCCCTCCGGCAGTGACCACCTTGCCGTCTTTCATTGCCGTTCCGGAATGGAACACCACGCTGCCGCGCACGTCTCCCAGTCCTTCTATCGGGTAGCCTTTCTTGTATTCCTTCGGATAGCCGCCGCTGACAAGCATCACGCACACCGCTGCCCGCTCGTCGAACTCGGCCTTGCGCTTGTCGAGGTCGTCCATGGCGACGCCCTGGAAAAGGTCAACGATGTCGCTCTTCAGCCTCATCATCACGCTCTCGGTCTCGGGGTCGCCCATGCGGCAGTTGTATTCTATCACCATCGGGTCGCCGGCGACGTCTATCAGTCCGAAGAAGATGAAGCCCTTGTAGTCGATGCCCTCTTCCGCCAGGCCCTCTATCGTTGGGCGTATGATGCGTCGCTCAACCTTTCCCATCCACTCCTCTGTGGCGAACGGCACGGGTGAGACGCTGCCCATGCCTCCGGTGTTTGGGCCAGTGTCATGCTCGCCGATGCGCTTGTAGTCCTTTGCTTCCGGCAAAATCTTGTAGTGTTTGCCGTCGGTGAGTACGAACACGGAGCATTCCGTGCCTTCGAGGAACTCCTCCACGACCACCTTTGCCGATGCCTCGCCGAACATCCCGCCGAGCATCCCGCGCAGTTCCTTCCTTGCCTCGTCGAGCGTTGGCAATATCAGCACTCCCTTTCCGGCGCACAGCCCGTCGGCCTTCAGCACGTATGGCGCATCCAGCGTCTCGAGGAACGCAAGTCCCTCGTCGAGCGTCGATCCGTCGAACGTCCTGTGTCTTGCCGTCGGTATGCCGTGGCGCAGCATGAAGGCCTTTGCGAAATCCTTCGATCCTTCGAGCGCCGCCCCCTGCCTTGACGGGCCGATGACGGGTATGTGCCTGGTGCGCTCGTCGTTGGCAAACTCGTCGCTGATGCCTTTGACCAGCGGGTCTTCTGGTCCCACGACAACCATGTTTATCCCGTTCAGCACGGCGAAATCCTTCAGTTTGTCAAACTCGCCGACGCCTATCGGCACGTTCTCGCCAACGTCCGCCGTGCCTGCGTTGCCCGGGGCAATGTAGAGTTTTCCGCACTTTACGCTCTGTGCTATCTTCCACGCGAGCGCGTGCTCACGTCCTCCCGAGCCAAGGAGCAGTATCTTCATGGATTTCTTGACCTCGACTTCCGGGAAATAGACGGTCTTTTCCTTCACCGGATATTTCGGTACTATAGCATTTATTCCCATATCGTTTGTATTTTCCGACTGCAAAGTTACAACAAATAAAGCACTAATAGGAAAATTTGCGGAAAAAAAGAATCCCGTGGCATATTGTTGACTGAAAGGGCAACAAGCAAACACAAGTTTTACGAGTTTTACAAAACAATGCGTCCGCAATAAAAAGAAGCAGTGTTGATTGTGGGTAAAAAGAAAAAAAATTATTAACTTTGCAGCACTATATATAAAGTTCATCTGACGAATATGATATTTTTCTTCAAGACACAGGCAAACAACATCATCGCGACTGAGGTTGACCATCAGTTGAGTGTTCAGGAAATTGACAAGCTGCGCTGGCTATACGGCGACGCAGGGTTGCTCTCACACAATGGAAAGGCGCAGGAAACGGTTGAGGGCTTCTTCGTGGGGCCACGGCACGAGATGGTGACGCCGTGGAGCACCAACGCCGTTGAGATAACACAGAACATGAACATCAGCGGCATAGCGCGCATCGAGGAGTTCTTCCCCGTGCATGACGAGACCGCCAGCCACGACAAGATGCTGCAGCGCATGTACAGAAGGCTCGACCAGGAGGTGTTCTCCGTGAAGCACGAGCCAGACCCGATAAGGCATGTGGAAAACCTTGAGGAATACAACGAGCAGGAAGGGCTTGCTCTCTCGGCGGCGGAAATCGAGTACCTGCACACCGTCGAGGCACAACTGCGCCGACCGCTGACCGACAGCGAGGTGTTCGGCTTCGCGCAGATAAACTCCGAGCACTGCCGCCACAAGATTTTCGGCGGCAAGTTCGTCATCGACGGCGAGGAGAAGGAGTCGAGCCTGTTTGCCATGATAAAGAAGACGACAAGGGAAAACCCGCATAAAATACTATCGGCATACAAGGACAACGTGGCGTTCTCACAGGGACCCGTGGTGGAGCAGTTCGCACCCGAAGACCAGTCTACGAGCGACTGGTTCCGCGTCAAGGAGATAGAGAGCGTCATATCGCTGAAGGCGGAGACGCACAATTTCCCCACTACCGTGGAGCCTTTCAACGGCGCGGCGACCGGCACGGGGGGCGAGATACGCGACCGCATGGGCGGAGGCACCGGCTCGTGGCCAATCGCCGGGACTGCCGTATATATGACCGCATACCCACGGCTTGACGACCCTGACAAATCCTGCGGCGCAAGACCGTGGGAGGAGTTGCTGCCCGTCCGCGAGTGGCTCTACCAGACACCGGGGCAGATATTGATAAAGGCATCGAACGGCGCCTCAGACTTCGGCAACAAGTTCGGGCAACCGCTCATTGCCGGCTCGGTGCTGACGTTCGAGCACCGCGAGGGCGATGAGAAATATGCCTACGACAAGGTGATAATGCTGGCAGGCGGCGTGGGCTACGGCACAAAGCGCGACTGCCTGAAGAAAGAGCCGCAGCCCGGCAACAAGATCGTCGTGGTGGGCGGCGACAACTACCGCATCGGGCTTGGAGGCGGCTCGGTGTCGTCGGTGGACACAGGACGGTATGGCAACGGCATCGAGCTCAATGCCATACAGCGTGCCAACCCAGAGATGCAGAAACGGGCATACAACCTCGTAAGGGCGTTGTGCGAGGAGGAGGTGAACCCAGTTGTAAGCATCCACGACCACGGCAGCGCAGGGCACGTCAACTGCCTGTCGGAGCTTGTCGAGGACTGTGGCGGTGAGATCGACATGACGAAACTGCCGATAGGCGACAAGACGCTGTCGGCAAAGGAGATAATAGCAAACGAGAGCCAGGAGCGCATGGGGCTGCTCATCGACGAGAGGCACATCGACCATGTGCGCCGCATCGCCGAACGTGAGCGCGCACCGCTGTATGTGGTTGGCGAGACAACCGGCGACGCGCATTTCTCTTTCCGTCAGGGAGACGGCACTAAGCCGTTTGACCTCGACGTTGCGCAGATGTTCGGGCACTCGCCCGTGACGGTGATGAAAGACGAGACCGTCGTGAGGGAGTATGAGAACGTGACAACTCAGACTTGTCAGGGCAATCAGGATTCCCTCGACTCAATGCTTAGCCGTGTTCTCTCGTTAGAGGCCGTGGCGTGCAAGGACTGGCTCACTAACAAGGTCGACCGCTCGGTCACCGGCAAGGTGGCGCGGCAGCAGTGCCAAGGCGAGCTGCAGTTGCCGCTGAGCGACTGCGGCGTGGTTGCACTCGACTACCGTGGCCGCAAGGGCATAGCCACCGCGCTGGGACACGCACCGCAGGCAGGACTGGCAAACCCGGCGGCAGGCAGCGTGCTGTCGGTTGCCGAATCGCTTACGAACATTGTGTGGGCACCGCTTGAGGACGGCCTCGACAGCGTGTCGCTGTCGGCAAACTGGATGTGGCCGTGCCGCTCGCAGAAAGGCGAGGATGCAAGGCTCTACGCGGCGGTGAAGGCTCTCTCGGACTTCTGCTGCGAACTGCATGTAAACGTGCCGACCGGCAAGGACTCGCTGTCGATGAGCCAGCAATATCCCAATGGCGACAAGATAATCGCCCCGGGGACGGTCATCGTCAGTTCGGGAGGCGAGGTGGCAGACGTGAGGAGCGTGGTTTCGCCGGTCATGGTGAACGACAAGGCCACGACGCTCTACCACATAGACTTCTCATACGACGACCAACGCCTCGGCGGAAGCGCCTTCGCACAGTCGTGCGGAAAGGTGGGCAGTGACGTGCCGACGGTGAGAGACCCGGAATATTTCCGCAATGCGTTCAACGCCGTTCAGGATTTGATCAAGAAAGGCCTCGTCATGGCGGGACACGACATAAGCGCCGGAGGACTGATAACCACATTGCTGGAGATGACGTTCGCCAACCGCGAGGGCGGAATTGACATAGACCTCGCTGGCTTCGGCGGCGATGACATTGTGAAGATGCTGTTTGCCGAAAACCCGGGAGTTGTGATCCAGGTGGCAGACGGCGACAAGGCGAAGGTGGAGAACATACTTGGCGATGCTGGTATATGCTATGCCGCGATAGGCAAGCCAAACGCGCCGCGTTATATCGTCGTGCAGAAGGACAACTTCTGCCACTGCTTCGACATCAACCGCATGCGCGACGCGTGGTATGAGACATCGCACCTGCTCGACCGCCGGCAGAGTTTCAACGGCTGCGCGGACGAACGGGCGAGGAACTATGCGAGCCATCCGGTGGAGATGAAGTTCTGCGACGGTTTCACGGGGAAGCTGGCGCAATACGGACTGGATGCGCTGAGAGACGCGAGGATCGCGGACAACGCCTGCGGAGCGAAGCCTAAGCCACAGCGGGCAAAGGCTGCGATAATCCGCGAGAAAGGCACCAACGGCGAGCGCGAGATGGCCTACTCGCTGTGGCTCGCCGGGTTCGACGTGAAGGATGTCATGATGACCGACCTCATCAGCGGGCGCGAGACGCTCGACGAGGTGAACATGATCGTGTTCTGCGGCGGCTTCTCAAACTCCGACGTTCTCGGCAGTGCCAAGGGATGGGCTGGCGCGTTCCTCTTCAATCCCAAAGCGAAGGAGGCTCTCGACAGGTTCTATGCACGCGAGGACACGCTCTCGCTCGGGATATGCAACGGCTGCCAGCTGATGGTGGAACTCGGTCTGCTTGAGGAGCGGGGCGGCGACAGGCGCGCGAGGATGCTGCACAACGACAGCCATAAGTTCGAGAGTTGCTTCGTTACGCTCGCCATCCCCGAGAACGAAAGCGTGATGCTCGGCTCTCTGAGCGGCAGCAAACTCGGCATCTGGGTCGCTCACGGCGAAGGCAAGTTCTCGCTGCCAAAGGCAGAAAGCGAGTACAACATCGTGGCGAGATACAACCACCACGACTACCCCGCCAACCCCAACGGCAGCGACTATGACGTGGCGGGCATCTGCTCAGAGGACGGCCGCCACCTCGCCATGATGCCGCACCTTGAGCGTGCCATATTCCCGTGGCAGAACGGATGGTACCCGCGCGGCCGCCGTGGCGACGAGGTGACGCCGTGGATCGAGGCGTTCGTAAACGCACGCAGGTGGATAGAGGAGCGCGTGTGAGTTCCTCCAGCGACATATAATATATATAGGAGTGGCTTTGGACAGGGTTTATTTGGAGTCGTTCAAGACTTTCTTCAAAATTGGCGCCGTGACGTTCGGCGGCGGCTATGCCATGATACCCATCATCGAGACAGAGGTGGTGGACAAGCACCACTGGGTGGAAAAGGAGGAGCTGCTCGACCTCATCGCCATCGCCCAGAGCACTCCCGGTGTGTTCGCCGTGAACATCAGCACGTTCATCGGCTACAAGCTTCGCGGGACAAAGGGGGCGATATGCACCACGGCCGGCGCCGCCCTGCCTTCGTTCCTCATCATCCTGCTCATAGCGATGTTCTTCCATCAGTTCCGTGACAACAAGATCATCGCCTCGATATTCAACGGCATACGCCCCGCCGTGGTTGCGCTGATTGCCGTGCCGACGTTCAACCTTGCCAAGAGCGCGAGGATAACGTTTTCCAACTGCTGGATCCCAATCGCGTGCGCGCTGGCAATCTACGCACTCGGCATATCCCCGATAATAATAATCATCGCTGCCGGTTTGTGCGGATATGTGTATGGCAAGTATGTGAAGCCCACGGAATAGCGTGACGCGGAATGAACAACAGTGAAATGAAACACATGAGACCCTGCAAGCCAATATGATATACTTATACCTGTTCATAACATTCTTTGAAATCGGCCTCTTCGGTTTCGGCGGCGGCTACGGCATGTTGTCGCTGATACAGAACGAGGTGGTGCGCACTCACGGCTGGCTCACCATGAGTGAGTTCACGGACATAGTGGCGATAAGCCAGATGACCCCGGGGCCGATCGGCATCAACTCCGCCACCTACTGTGGCTATTCCGCCGTGAAACATGCCGGCTACAACGGCATCATGGCGGTGCTTGGCAGTGCCACCGCCACATTCGCGCTGGTTCTTCCGTCAATGATATTGATGATATTGATAAGCCGTATGTTTGTCAAGTACACGGACACGCCGATAGCGAGGAGCGTGTTCTCAGGGCTGCGCCCCGCCGTCGTCGGACTGCTTGGAGCGGCGACCCTCATGCTCATGACCCCCGAGAACTTCGGCACGCCGTCGGTGACCCCCTGGCGTTTCTGGATCAGCGTGGCATTGTTCGTGGCGTGTTTCGTAGGAACAAAATATGTCAAGATCAACCCCATAAGAATGATTGCGTACAGTGGCTTCGCCGGATTGCTGCTGCTATATTGATGTAATGAAGAAATCAAGGCAACGGCCTGTCGATGCATTTCAACCAAAACCGGTCATTATATCCCGGGCTGATTGACTCTGCGAGGCAGACTGGTTGTTGTTGTCTCTTGTCAAATCCGGCAAAAATGATGCGTTTTTAAAATAAAAAGTATTAACTTTGCAGGCATAGATTGTGTTTTACAACATATAGCGATATAAAAATATTAACTTAAAAAAAATTGGTGATATGAGAAGATTGTTACGACTCACTACGTTCCTGTTATTGGCTGTGTGGGCGAGCCCGGCAAACGCCGAAACCTACACCTATGAATTTACAGGAAAGGTGTTCTCCGAAAACGGGACACAGGACCTCGGCGGCGTTGAATGGACGCTGCAGACTGACGCGGGATACTTTGGCTATGACAACACAAAGGGGCAGCAAATCGGCAGCGGCAAGAAGCCGGCAACGGCAATAACGCTGTCAGCAGAAGGCATTACCGGCAACGTCACATCGGTTAAAATCGAGACGAGCGGAGCAAACAGCACCAATGCGCAGCTCACGGTGACGATCGGCGAACAGACTTTCGGAAACACCTGCTCCCTGACCAACACTAACACGGAATATGAATTCGCGGGCAACGCGGCGGGGAAAATCGCGCTTAACTACACCCAGACAAGCTCGAAGGCAATATACATAAAGAGGATTACCGTTGAATATGACAACGGACCCGCGCCGAAACCAGTGATTGAGGTGAAGGGACTGAAAGCCCTGAAGGACGTGGAGGACAGCACGGAGGTGCATCTCTACATTGCCGACGGGGACATGGCACGCGTGCTGTTCGCAGACGGCGAGGGCAACGCATACATAAGCGACAAAGACACGAAAGTGTTCTTCAAGGAGATAAAGACCACACCGGCACTGCGTTACAACCAGCACATAGCGGGATACATATACGGAAAGAAGACAAGCACAGGCGACGTCACTGTGCTCGAGGCCACCGGAAAGACCAACTCTGAGACGATAGTCATTGCGGAGCCGGTAACGGAAAACGACATTGTGCCAACAGATATTAGCGTGGACGACTGCAAGAACCACCTCGCCGGCTGGGTGGCAATCAAGGAAACAACAGTAAACGGAGGAAAAACCATGGCCGACGGCAAGACGGTGAGCATCAACAACGCACACGGACTCGGCGCGGAGCAGTTCTTCCAGATGCCATACGACAACGCAATAGTTGACCTCTCGGCGATTGTGTTCCCGGCGGACGGCGGGAACTGCGAGCTGCGCCCCGTATATAACAGGGTGGAGAAAACAACGATACACGACGTGGAGGAACAGGAGTTCCGGCCAGTGACATACGTAATCGACGAGGACAAGGACTTTGCCATGCCGGAAAGCAACATCGCAAACGCATCGGTGAGGCTGAAGAGGGCTTTCAACGCCGGATGCTGGAACACGGTGACGCTGCCCTTCGGCATTGAAAACGTGGAAGGGATGCTACGCAGATACAAGAGCGCGGAAGGCAACGTGATGATCTTCGAGGAGGCGCAAAGCATCGAGGCTGGAGTGCCTTACCTGTACAAACCCACAGAAGACATGGAGAACCCGGCATACAAGGACGTGACGCTGACCAACGCGGCGGCACAGGACATAGAGTACGGAGGCTTCCACTTCGTGGGCATTTACAGCCCACACGAACTGAAGACCGACAAGACGGAACGCCTGCTCGGACAAGACAACAACCTGTACTGGCCGGCAGAAGGCGAAACGAACAAAATCCCAGGCATTAGCGCATATTTCATCGTGCCGGCAACGGTCACAGACGCCAGGATCGACACCGAGGGAGGCGTCACCGTGGGAATTGGCGCGGCGCAGGACAGCACCAGCACGGGAACTGGCGAGGCGCGCGTCTACAACCTGAACGGGCAATACACGGGACGCGGCACAAAACAACTGCCGAAGGGAATATACATCATGGGAGGCAGGAAATTTGTCGTGAAATGACGAAAGACATTGATAAGAACAGTTTAATGACAATAAAACATTTTTGAAACATTTACCATGAAAAAATACATATTGATGCTGTCACTGCTCGCCGTTGCGTTTGACACCGTGGCACAGGAGAACAGGAAACCGGAATACATCAAGTTCAAGAATGGCGCAGTGCTGACATTCGACAAGGCCAACATCGAGAAGTCTGACGTTATCTTCGGTGAGGGAGGCGCGCAAGACTCGCTCGGAATAAAGATATACATGAAGGACGGCTCGTGCCGGGACTACCTCTACTCGCAGATTTTCTTCGTGGCATTCGAGGAGCAAGGCGGAGGGCAGACCGACGACAAGAACATGAACAGGAACGGCGAATACGAGCTCGGCAGGAACAGGGAGGCATGGCGACTGGAGTTCCCGAGGCTGCACCAGGGCAACGAGGACTTCACATACGAGATAACCCACTATGCCGACGCAGACTCCGTGGTGAACTTCTCGCTGGAATGGGACGGCGAGAAACTCGGCAACAGATGGACGTGCTACGAGCTATACGAGGCCAACCTCGCAAAAAACGTCAAGCGTAAGGACAACTTCAGGGAGGACCCGAAGATAACAAACCCGGCACACCGGACGACACTGGCACAATACAGCGCAACGTCGTCAACCTACTCGCGGGGACACCTATGCCCGTCGGGCGACCGCCTCGCCTCAAGGCAACAGAACGACCAGACATTCTACCTGAGCAACATGCAGCCGCAAGCGACGGGACACAACAGCGGCGTGTGGTCACAGCTCGAGGGAAAGGTGAGAGCCTACGCCACGGCGGCGGACTGCGACACGCTATACATCGTCAAGGCGGCAACAATAGACAAGGCGGAGGACATCTCAGAGGTAACGGCGGCGGGGCTGCGCGTGCCGAAATATTTCTACATGGCGCTGCTTTCCTACGACAAGGCAAAAGACAAATACCACGCGCTCGGCATCTGGTCGCCACACTACAAAGGAAGCACGACGGAATACATAACCATCAGGGAACTGGAGGAAAGGACGGGCATCGACTTCTTCTGCAACCTGCCCGACGAGACCGAGAATGCGGTGGAGGCTGACCGCAGCGATGACAACGCCCGCTACTGGGGCATAACGTTCAGCAGCACACAGCAACCATAAAGCCCGGCTGCCGGGACAGACATTGGCAGTTGGCAACGGCAGTATATATCAATCCGGATTTGGCGTAATGTGACATACGGGGCTTTCCAAGCCTGCAAGATGTCCATTACGCCAAAAAACATTGTCGTAATGACCGGTGGGGGGGGTAATTACCATTAATCTCCCTACTTATGTTTTCTTCTCACATTCGTTACCTTTCCCAAGTGATACTCGGCTTGCCAGACAACCAACCCGTTTCCTTTCTGTCGCGATACGCTGAAGGTTACATGCGTTATCTCTGCCATGCAGCTGTCGCCAAACGAACCCACCGAGAAGCGAATGCGTTTGTAAGGACGTGCCACAAAGGGGAAGTGCCCGTCGTTGTACTCATCGGGATGATAGATGCGCCCCTCCACGGTGTGCTTAGGGTCACAGAGCGGCGTGCCGTTCACATCCGTGGCAAGATATTTGTTGGCTGTGTAGGCATTGAATATCTCACGGTATTCTGTTTTCTTCGTTCCCGCCACTATCTCGTTAAAGAACACCTGCTTGATGCTCAACTTCAGCGTGTCGCTGCCCTTGTAAGTGTTGGGGTCTTCTTCCTCCACGGGTGTCAAGTCGTGTCCTTTTTCCGTGATGGTAACGTTGCTGCCATCAAAGTGCAGTCGTGGCAAACGCTCCACGATGTCAACCGTTTGCACACTCAGGTTCATCACCGACAACAGCAAGTCGAAGATATAGCGTGGCGCTCCATGTTCTCGGCTCCAAAGGTTGGGGTCGTTCGTAATCAGGCTTTTCTTGTCGATGGTCACGGCATACCGCTCCATGATCCATTCCACCGCACTCTTGCCATTCACCACATACTCGTAAACGCGTGCCGGAATATCCTCCACGCGCAGGTATTCGTTGTAGATGATGGTGCCCTGCTCGCCTTTCTTCGGGAAGCGCATCTTGCTCACCGCATAGTGTTCGTATTCGTCTTCTCCCGTATAGGTGTCGTTGATGGTCACCTCGCATGGCTCCACGCTTTCGTACTCCAGATGCAACGCTGCCAGCATCTTACCCGCATGGTAGAAGTTCATCCACTCCGTTTCGTCGGTGATGATAGGAATGCGAGGCAGCGATTTCTTCAAATCTGATGCAAAGGTTTCGCGATAGTCTGGCGAATGCAGCAAGCCATAGACATAATAGAATATCATTTCTTTGGTGATTTTCCTATTGCCCACACGGTTTCTCACCTCTTTCAACATCCAGTCGCTGATGCCATCGTGGCGGACATAATCTCCACCCACCGCTGCGAACAAACCTTGTTGCGCGCTTTCCTCATACCAATAGAGGGGGAAGCATTGACCATTAAACATCAATTGCAAGTCTGGTATTTTATCCGTTACCAACACCGAGAAATCTTTACTGCTGCCAATACCCGATAAGCAGATGACCAAGTTCTTGCTTGCTGGTGTTGGGAACAGTTTTCTGCTAAGTCCGGGACTTTCTATGAAGAAATCTTCATAGTAAAGATATTGTTTGCAGAAAGGTCTATACAAACTATATATTGTTTTGTCTTGGTATTTTATGCTAACTCCCTTCTTTGCACTATTCCTCAAAGCACGCGTCCAACTAATGCGTTGTGGATTTGTATCAATAAAGTCTTCCACTGCCAAGTTTGGATTTATGGTCAAAGCCTTTTGGTAGTCTTCGCATTGGGCATTATAGGCTCCTATCATTCTTTGCATATTCTGACCAACCGTCTCTTTAGAGAACCCATAGACCCAATTATCTCTGTTGGAAGCTAAACCAATAGCGTACATCACAAACCCACTCTGCGTCTTTGTATCAAACTTCTTCTCTGGTGCCAATGGTATCAGCTCTGCAAAGCCCTCGTTGCGTGGATTGATCCAGTCGCCATGTGCGTTGGGGTGCAGGATGGTCCAGCCAAGTTTCGAAGAACTGATGCTCTTGAAATCACGTACCATCTTCCGTTTCTGCTCGCGCGACAGATAGTCACCGATGTCGTGATAGTAGATGGTGGCACGATTATCTGCAGCCTGTTGCGGTTTCTTCACCAACAGCGTGATGGCGATAGGGGTACGAGAGCCCTGTCCAAAGACATTATCTTTTTCTTTACGTCTCAATTCTCCTGTTGTTCTTGCATTTCCCCGCAGGTTGAGTACGTAGATGGCAGCGAACTCCCGCTCCAGACATTTGCGGAAACCGTCGTTGGCATTGCCGTCTATCCATGCGCCGTTGCTGATGAAAGCCACCACGCCTCCCTCCTCCTTGTTCATGGAGAGGCGGTCGGTGGCCCATCTGAAGGCCTTGATATAAAGGTCGTAAGTGGATTTGTTCAATCCTGCTGTGGATGCCTTCACATATGTGTCGGTAATGCGCTTGTCGAGCATTTCATAGCTTTGGTTCTGCGCATTGTCATTGGCAGACTTCTGCCCAATGGAGTAAGGCGGATTGCCCATTATGACACGGATGGGTGCTTTGAGTTGCTGCTCCACGTTGGCACTGTTTCCTTCGAACCACGACTTGTCGAAGACGGGCTCCCGCTGCTCTGTGGTTTGAAAGGTGTCGGTAAGACAGATGTTATCGTAGGGCAGGTATTCAGCGCGCCGCGTCAGTTCGTGGAACACGCTCTCAATATTGACATCGGCGATATAATAAGCCAGCAACACAATCTCGTTGCAATGAATTTCGTGAAGGTACTTGCGCTCCATATCCTCAGGCATGATAAGTCCGCTTTGCAACAGCCGTGTGATGAATGTTCCCGTGCCTGTGAAGGGGTCGAGAATGTGCACATTCTCATCGGTCAACGAGCAGCTGAACTCCTTTTTCAGAATGTCGTTTACCGAGTGGACAATGAAATCAACACATTCTATCGGCGTATAGACAATGCCCAACTTATCTACCGTCTTTGGAAACGCCCCCTTGAAGAACTTTTCGTAGAGCGTCTTGATGATGGCTTGCTTGCCTTCCAGGTTGTCTATCTTTCCCACATACTGGCGCACATTTTGGTAAAAATCCTCGAGTGTCGATGTTTCCTTGTCCACCTCCTCGCTTTCCAGCATGTCCAGCATGCGTTGCATGCTCTGGCTCACGGTGTTGTTGGTGGCGAAATGGTATTCTTGAAACAGCGCTTCGAACACCGGCCGTATAATCATGTGCTGCGCCAGCATCTCAATGGTTTGCTCTGCCGTAATCGAAGGGTTGAGGTTTTGCTGCAACACATGCAGGAAGGTTTCAAACTCTTCCTTGTGCACACCCGTATTGACAAGTTGTCCGATGCGATAAATAAACTTCTTGGCAATGTCGCCAACCTTAGCAGCCCAGTTCTCCCAATACAACCGGTCGCCAACCTTTTCCACCATTTTGGCATAGATGCCATCTTGCAATTCACCAAACCTGAGCGCAAGTTGGGTAGCCACGTCCTCATTAGAAAGCTGTGCGAGGTCGTCCTCATTGTCGTAATGCGTGGGCTGCGCATCACCTCCCAGCATCTGGAACGACCCACGTGGCACGCCAGCCACGACAATCTTGGAGGGCCGCTCCTTGTTCAGACTTATTTTGTTGACCGTGGCGTTGAACTGCTCGTCGTGGGCACGGAGGGCGTTGAGAATATCCCATACAACCTTAAAACGGTCGTTGTTGTCGAGTATAAGATTAGGTTCGGTGTTGGGCGGAACCACCACGGGAATGATGATGTACCCGTATTTCTTCGGTTCGTTGGTTGTAGAATCTTTAAAACTGCGCATCACACGTCCCACACTTTGCACCACGTCTACCTGACTGTCGCGCGCCGATGCGAAGATTACGGCGTCGAGTGCCGGCACATCCACGCCCTCGGACAAGCAACGCACATTGCTTAATATACGACATTGACCATCAGCAATGTTCTCATCCTTCAGCCAGTCGATGGCCTCGGCCCTAATCTCGGCACTCATGCCGCCGTCGATATGGCGCGTCTGCACATTCACCACTTGGCTACGTTCGCTCTCGGCAACATCGTTTTCTTTATAATAGTTCACTAATTCGGGGAACTGCTGGGCAAAGTCGGTTGACGCGATGCCACTCGAACGCTTTGACCGATTGATGGTTGAGCAGAAAACTACGGCTCGCTTCATCATCCCTGGGTCTTCTTTTGCCGTGATGCCCTTGTCGCCCTTGATGCGTTTGGAAAGCGCGTTGACACACCCCACCAATTTAGAAGCATCATCCAGCGTAAGTTCATCATTTCCTTTGACCTTTGCTTTCATGTCCTCTGACAAATCTTCTTCGCTCAATGTCAGCACCAACACCTTGTAATCGGTGAGCAACCCAAGGTTGACGGCCTCGCCAAACCCTATGCGATAGAACTCTTCACCGAAGAACTCTTCATTATCCATACTCCACAGCAGCATGTCTTTTTCCTTGGCTGTCTCCTTGATGTTGGCATTGTAATAACGTGGCGTAGCCGTCATGTACATGCGCTTTCGCCCCTGAATGAAGTTGTTGTCGTGAATCTTGGTGAAGCTGCTTTCCTCCTTATATTTGCTCTTTGCGCCGGTGGTTCGGTGTGCCTCATCACACACAATCATGTCGAACACGCCAAACGCGCCGTCGGTTTCTTCGAGTACCTGCCGCTGCGCTTCTGCCACCACGTCGATGCTTTGGTATGTAGAGAACACCACAACCAGCGCATCGCTCTCCCGGTATTGCAACAAATGCTTGACAGTGGTAGGAATATTGGTGGTGGCAGGATAGGGTGTGTCCACGATGCTGACATTGATGTCTTCATTGAGTTTGGACGCTTTTGAGTCAGAACAAATGCAAACGGGCTTGATGACGGCAGTGGTGTCTGTCATCCAGTTGTTCAATCCCTGTCCCAACAAAGCGATGCTCGGCACCAGAAATAAGACCAATCCCTTCTTGTTAGTTTCCTGCTCTACTATTTTCAGTGATGTATAAGTCTTGCCTGTGCCACATGCCATGATGAGTTTTCCACGGTCGTGCTCTTTGAAATGATTGTGCGCACACTGCATGGCTTTGATTTGATGCGGGCGGGGACTCTTGCCAGGTAACACAACATCCTTTCCCTGCTGCCCACTATTGAGCAATTCCCAGTCAACCGCAGCGTTCCGCAACTCAAACTGATTGATGCGAGTAAAGGGAATGAGCTGGTTTTGTATTTTCTGCTCTGCATGCGGATTCCAGTTTGATGTTGTTGAAACCCAAATCATGCTGGTAAAAGTGGTTTGTTCTTTCGTCTCAGGATGTGTAAATGTGCGTGTGGCTTGAGAAATGAAGGCATCAACTTTGGGCATGTCGATAACAGCATCCTCACGATAGCATTTGCATTGAATAGCCCAAAACTCACCTTGATCGGTCTCTGCGACAAGGTCGATACCCAAATCGTGTGCGCCAAACTCGGCTTTGGCAGGGAAATCTTGCCACAGCCACACGCGTTTCACGGTATTGCTATAACGTGGGTCGGAGAGAAACCACCGCTGGATGAGCATTTCAAACTTATGTCCTTTCTCCAGTTCCGTTGCCGAATATTCACGGAATAAATTGAGTATATCATCAAATGTTTTCATTTGCCTTGGTTTCTATGAATACTTATTTACTTTTATTATTTTCAAATGCTATCAATCATTCTGCTCATAATAGTATGAATAATCAATACATTTCATGAACATTTCTCGGTCATCAATCTTGGTGGTGAGGGCAGGCAGTACCAAAGTCTTGATGAGCGTGCTATCTGCTACACTCTCACGCATTGCCGATAGATATTCGTTTTTATCTATCTGACTCCAATCCACACACCGTTTGAGAGAACGCTTTAGCATGAGGTCAAGCCAAATGCGAGTGCTACGACCGTTACCTTCCATAAATGGATGCGCTACATTGCATAAATTCGGCTGCACTCGACCATTAGTGAACGAGTTCACATGGTACTCGTTTGCACGAATTTTCATTTCAACATATTTGTCCATTATCTCATCAAAGGTTGTTTCGGGCATTCGTTCTATTGTTTGCAGGGTTTCGGGGAAGTGCATACAATTAGCAAAGGTAAAACCTCCTTTTGAGATATTCTTGGTACGGATTTGTCCGGCAAAGTCGTACAATCCTCCAAAGAGATAAGCGTGTATTTGTTGTAAACATTTGATTGTACCTGGGTCTACAGTCTTTAAGATACCACTTTCAAAAAGCTGATAAGCCTTTTTCTTGCTCTGTCCGTCAATAGTGTTATCACTATAGAGGAACCAGTCAAGAAAGCTCGTTGCCTTGGCATTGTTGATATGCTTTGCCAAAAGGGTTACACCCTCTGCATCAAACGTATCTGTCTTATAAGACTTCCCGTCAGAGGCTTTTAGCTTCAGTTGGTTAGTGCTACTAACCAACTGACTATTTTCTTTTCTTAGTTTGGTTTTGAGATACTTCCAATAGTTTCTCGTCTTTTGGTAATCATCTTGCTCGTTAATCGCAGCAATAATGTCCAGCACAGAGAACCACCACTTACTGTGTTCCTCGTCCCACACCGCTCTAACTTCACGGTCGTTGAAAAAACGAATAGATTTTTTATGCTCTGCCATAATAAAGTTACTCATCTGGGGTGTTAATCAATTCCTTTGGATTGACTTGTAATATCTCTGCTATTTGGAATAGAGATACCAAACTTGGCTGGCGACGATTGCAAACGCAGGAGTTCACTATCGTAAAACACTTGCCGGGTTTCTTGGCAAGCCACGTCTGCTTGATTCCACTTCCGGTAAGTACCTCTTTTATCCTGTTGGTTGGACTTTCCATAAATATTATATGATTATTTGCAAATATAGCAAATATTATTGTATAAAGAACAAAAAAGGAGGAGATTTTTTCTCCTACTTTAAAAGTTTTCATTGCTGTCCGGTAAAACTTTTATTGATTTAAAGGTATAGTTAGACAAAAGAGGGTGTGTCAAAACACCCAATATGAAAATATTAAACTCGTTGTGTGTC
>OIIB01000130.1_pt1 | contig 25142 bp, 25 predicted proteins | sample 1583171 | NCBI WGS metagenome assembly OIIB01 (sample SAMN02675049, study PRJEB24791) | human gut metagenome, SKBSTL061 | isolation source: stool | host: Homo sapiens | place: USA | reverse complement strand
ACAGCATGGCGGTGCGTGAGGAACAAATCGCGCTTTGCCATGAAGTTTTAGATACTTTATATAATAAGGAAATTTCCCTGTGCGAAGCAGGCGTAGGCATCGGCAAAACGCTGGCTTACCTCGTGGGCTGTATTCTTTGGCAGATGAATCGTCCCGAACGGATGAAGCTGCCCATTGTTATATCCACTTCCAGCGTTGCTTTGCAGGATGCAATTCTTACGGAGTATCTGCCCGACTTGTCCGCTGTCTTGCTGGACGAGGGTATCATCACCGCACCCGTCACAGCCGTTGTCCGCAAGGGCAAAGAGCGTTTTGTCTGCGATTCCCGCCTTGCCGAAAGAGCATCGCTGGTGCAGCCAAGCAGAAAAAGACAACGGAACAGCCTGCGCATTGCAGAAAATATTCTGGACATGGATCATATCCCGGAACTTTCTCACTATGACCGCTGCCGGATTTGTGTGCCGCAGTCCTGCCCGCGCGATTGCTTTATGCGCTTAGATTGCCGCTACCAGCAATATTTGCGGGATTCCATGAAACCCGACATCCAAATTTGCAATCACAATTATTTGCTGGCTGACGCATCGCATCGGCAGGAAGATAGACCACTGCTCCTGCGCAGTTATCAGGCGCTGGTAGTGGACGAGGCGCACAAATTACCCGATGCTGCCCGCCAGATGTACACGGAAACCTTATCCCCGCACAACATGGATGAATTGTGCCTTTTATTACAACAGGCGCACTACAAGGATTTTTACAGACAGCTACGGACGGCGTTCCTTACGCTGTCGTTCTCCTGCACGCAGGGGCTTTCCAAGCTGCGAGGAAAAGCGAGCGAACCGTTCGTGCTTACGCCGTTCCGCCGCGCTGCGCTCATCGACTGTATAGCACTATTGCAAAATGCTGGCGGATTGCCGAATGTGCCGCGATACCTGCTGAACAGGCTGGGAGAAGCAGAAAGCCTCCTGCGCCTTTTTCTTTTGGAGGTGCCGACGCGCATCCTCTACATCGACTACGATGCCGATGGTCAGCCTACATTCTGCGCAGCCAGCAGCCGCGTACCGCAGTTGCTTCGCAGTGCGCTCTGGAACACCCGCGAACCTGCGATTCTGACCTCCGGCACATTGGCTGCAGCCGGAGATTTTAGCCACACGGAACAGCTTTTGGGGCTGGCGGCTTATCGACCCTTGCGTCATTTCCGAGCAGATTCTCCGTTTGACTACAAGAAAAAATGTCTGTTGTACTTTCCGCCGTGCGTAAAAACGAGAATGGACAACCGCAAAATGGCAGAAGAAATCGTCCGATTGGTGGATGCCTGCCACGGCCATGCTCTGGTGCTGTTCACGTCTTACCGCCAAATGGCCGAAGTCCGCGCGCTGACGGACGGTCAGTGGCAATACCCGACCTATCAGTCGTGGCGCAACGGCGGCAAAATTATCCAGAAGTTCAAGCAATCCGGCAATGGTGTATTGTTCGCTGCTGGCTCCTGCTGGGAGGGTATCGACTTTCCCGGCGATATGGTGTCTCTGCTGATTATCGCAAAACTGCCGTTTCCGATTCCTGACCCGGTCAGTGACTATGAGCGCAAGCAGTACCCGAACCTGCGCGACTACATAAACGCCGAAGTCATCCCCGAAATGCAGAAGAAGCTGCGGCAGGGCTTTGGTCGTGCCATCCGTACCGAGCAGGATTCCTGCGTGGTAGCGATTCTGGACGAACGCGCGGGCATCGGCGGCAAGTACCATGACGCCGCACTGGCAGCGCTGCCGACTTGCCCAACCACCGAGAAAATCGAAGATGTGCAGCAATTCATTCGGGAGCAAAAGCACCCGGATTATTTTTTGTAGGAGTGATTCAGATGATTTACAGACAAGACCACCCGGCATGGATTTATGTGCGGTGCGCCTCTGTCAACGCGGCAACGGCGTTTGACCGATTATATGACCTGATAGACGAGGCGGCCGGTCACGGTTTTCTTGTGCGCGGCACATCTTTTGACCATTGCAGCGGAAACACCTTGAAAGACCGCATCGGTCTGCGCACCATGCTGGACGCCGTGGAGAACAATCTGGTCGAGGCCGTGATTGTCCGTGACTTGGAGCAAATCAGCCGCAACAGTTATCTGCTGGTAGGTGTTATCGAGATTTTCCGCAGGCGGGATGTCTATCTGATTACCACCGAATGTGACTTAAACGCAGAACTCATCAACTGCGGGCTGGAACGCTTTGCCGGAGATAGGTTCACAAGAGCCTCATTCGGTAAGCCGCGCTTTGATGTGCATTTGCCCCTGATGGATCAATTCTGAGGTGCAGCCATGACAGAATACAAAGTCTGGGCCTACGCCCGCAGTGCCGCACCGAACCTGCCCGCATTGGAAGAACAGCTTGCAGAAGTCATGCGCGAGGCCGACCGGCGCGGCTATAGCATTGTCAACTCCTGCATGGAGCAAAAGTACGGCACTGAATTCTGGCGACCCGCCCTGTTCGCCATGCTCACCGCCGTGCAGCAGGGGCGCGTCAATGCCGTCATGGTGCAGAGCCTTGACCGGTTGAGTCACGACATTACAACCTTGTACCGCATCCTGCGCTTTTTGCAGAACCACAGCGCTGTGCTGATTACGACCGAGACCAATCTACAATATGAACTCTATCTGACGGGGTTGGAGAGCAGACTATTGAGCCGCCCTCAGAGAACAAAGCCCGTATGGGTATGTGAGGAATGCGAAGATGGAAATCCTTGAAACAAAAAGGGAAAAAAGCGGCGTACAAAGCATCGTTGTTCGCTGCGGCGAGTACACCGCCGAACTGACCTTTTGCGAAAACTGTGAAACGGACGTTATGATTCCTATTAAAGAGCTGATTATGTCTGCATACGATCTGCGCAAGCAACGGGAAGAACAGGATAATTGGTAGAAATGTGGCCGGTTTTGGCGACGGTTCTTCTCCGTTTTGGTGAATAGCTTTCCTTATTATAATAGAGTATTGTTTGTGTTGCGAAAATGCACCAACCATTTCCGCAACATGAACAGCGAGGTGAAACTTATGATATGCGTAGACCAGAATGGGCAAGCCGTTGAAATCTCGGTGGCTGACCAGATGTGGCTGGACGATGCCTACTTTAAGGAAAAGCAACTGCGGTTAGGTACAGATGCCCCGCGCGCTGCACTGGCCTACCGAGTATCCACAAAAGGACAGGTAGACCATGACGACATCCCGATGCAGAAAATTGACTGCCGAAAGTTCGCGCAAAAGCAAGGGTAGCGGGTGGTAAAAGAGGTGGCCGAAAAGGGCGTCTCCGGTTCTAAGGTGTCAGCTTCAAAACGCGATGCCATCCAGCAATTGAAAGAAGAAGCCGCCAACGGCGAATTTGATATTCTGCTGGTCTATATGTTTGACCGTCTCGGACGAATCGAAAGCGAAACACCCTTTGTGCTGGAATGGTTCGTCCAGCATGGCATCGAAATGTGGAGTACCCACGAAGGTCAGCAGAAAATCGAGACACATGGCGATAAGTTGATGAACTACATCCGCTTTTGGCAGGCGGCAGGGGAGTCGGAGAAAACATTCATCCGAACCCGCGATAGGATCCGCCAAATCGTATCCAGCGGTCACTATACAGGTGGTTTTGTGTGCTATGGTTATCAACTGGTAGACCAAGGCCGACGGAACAAGCGGGATAAGCCAGTCATGGATCTGGTCATCAACGAGGAAGAAGCTACATGGGTTCGGGAACTCTTTTATAAGGTTATCCAAGAAGGCACCAGCGGATATGCTCTGGCTGAAATGTTAAATAACCGAGGATTGCGTACCCGTGCCGGAGCAAAATTCCAATCGAGTAACATACTCCGCATTATCCGCCACGAGGGATATACAGGTTACATCATTACGAAAAATGCCCGCTCGGAATACATACCGGAATTGCAGATCATTGACCAAGAAACATTCGAAAAAGCCAATGACATTATCAGCCGACGCAGCGCAAAGACAGCGCAAGACAGGCGAATCGCCCATACCAGCCAGAACCCGACGCTGCTGGCGGGTATTGTCTACTGCGCCCACTGCGGAGCGAAGATGTCCGGCTTTATGCACACAGACCGCTACAAATTGGCGGATGGTAGTATCCGCGAAAAAGTCCAGCCCAAGTATAACTGCTTTCAGCGCGGCCAACGCAACAAAGGCGGCAGAGACTGTGATGGGCAAGCACTGTACCTTGCCGAGAGAGTGGATGCCATCGTTCTGAAAATCGTCGAGGAAGTATTCGAGCAAATCCGAGACACACCCTATTCCCAAGTGGCTGAGAATCGGATTCGACAGGAGTCGAACCTGCAAAAGACAAAACGTGCAGCAGCGGAGAAAAAGATAAAAGCCGCTCAGCACGCCCTGGAACGCTTTGAGGGTGAGATACTGAAATGCCTTGATGGAACAAGCAATTTTACCGAGGACATGATTGCCAAGCAAATCCGCCGATACCAACAGGAACTGGATGATGCTAAGGCAGAGTACGCGGAACTCCAAAATGCAAGGTTAAACGAAGCGGCTGAAATTCGGAAACTGCGTACTTACTACGATGACTTTAAAGGCTGGGCAGAAGAATTTGACACCGCTCCGCTGGAAATGAAACGAATGATACTGAGCCATCTGATTGATAAGGTAGAGGTCGGAAGAAAATACCAAGTTATTGTGAAGTTTAATATGAAGTACAGACAGTTTCTGGAATGCACAGCAGAAACTTACAATACAGAAATTGGTGCATAACAGAAAAGGCGGACTGTTCACGCAGGAAAGTGAATAGTCCACTTTTTGTGCTATGGACAGCACTATTGCAAAAAGTAAAGAAACAGCGTATAATAAAGGCAAGGAAAGGAGGCGCTTATCCCATGCAGCAGGAAGAAAATTATCTGGCGCAAAGCATATCCCAAGTAGATGCCGATGCCCGCTACGATGAAGGCGTTAAGCGTCTGCTTGCTAACAAAAGCATTTTGGCCGTTATTATGAAGGAGTGCGTTCCGGAATATCACGGCTGTACGGTGCGGGAGATTGCGGAGAAGTATATCGAGGGTGAACCGCAGATTGGCGCTGTCGGCGTGGACGCCGATGAAACAAACCGCAACGTATCTGCCACGATTCACGGCACGAATACGGAAGATGTGACGCTGACCGAGGGTACGATTCGCTACGATGTCCGCTTTTATGCCACAGCACCGAGCGAGGATGGTCTGATTGGGCTGATTTTGAACGTGGAGGCACAGAACCGCTACAATGCAGGGTATCCGCTGTTGAAACGTGCAATTTATTATTGCAGCCGTATGATCTCGGCGCAGTACGGCACGGAATTTACCAAAGGCGAGTACGGTAAAATCAAGAAAGTGTACTCGATTTGGGTATGTATGAACCCGCCGAAGAACCGCAGAAACACAATTACGCAGTATTCCATACAGGAAAAGCATATCATTGGTGATGCGGTTGAGCAAGTCAGAAACTACGACCTGATGAGCGCCGTGATGATTTGCTTGGGCGATGAGGACGACAAAAACTATGGCGGGCTGCTGAAATTCTTGGAAGTACTGCTTTCAGAAGAAAAGAGTCCCGAAACGAAGAAAGAAATATTAGAAACGGAATTTGATGTTCCGATGACACAAACGCTTGAAAGTGAGGTGCGCAGAATGTGCAATTTGAGCCAAGGTGTTATGGAAAGGGCAATGGAGAAGGGCGTTGCGAAAGGAATTGGCATCGGTGAAGAGAGGGGCGAGAACAAAGCAACTCTCAATGCGATTCGTAACGTGATGGACAGCTTTAAAGTGTCTGTCGATGCAGCAATGGATGCGTTGCATATTCCTGAAGCTGATCGCGCCAAATATAGAGCCATGCTCCAAAGTTAAAAAGAAAATTGAAAGCCGGTTGCAATGCAAAGCAACCGGCTTTTGCTTAATATATCGCGCATGATGTGAATGCTAATATATACTTGAGCCACTTTCCAGCAAAATGACAGCGAATATTTGAGCCACCTAATGGCTTCCCGTATAATAGATGTAGACTACTATGCGGGAGGCGATAGAAAGGTGGTCACATCGGTGGATGTCTACAAATCAATCCGCGCGCTGCAACTTGAAGGAGTAACCAGTCAGCGTGCAACAGCTAAAATTCTGGGAATTTCCAGAAACACAGTCAAGAAATATTGGATGGGCGACGCAGTTCCATGGGATCGGAAAGCCTACCAGCGAGAAGCCTCTGTCATAACGCCAGAAGTAATGAATTACAGGAACCTTGAAAACAGAATAGACGTAACTATCCGAGAAGGATAGATGTCCACAGAAGCGGTCACCTCTACCGGGTGGCTGGCACAGGAAAGTAGTACGCAGGCAAGAGTCCTGAAGCAACCTTTCTGATTATCCTCTGGTTTCAGGGGATAGAGCGACAAGACACGCCCGTGCCTGACGAAATATAGGTACGGAAGGGCAGAGAATAGAACCTGGCCTATGGGTAAGGCAGATGTGCAGCAAGTAGAACCGCAGTGAGCGATTGCAGCAAAGGTTTTGAAAATTTGTGTTGTTGCTCAACTTGTTATTGCAATTTGCATAATAGAACTAGAGAATAACTCTTTCAATGGCGGGGGCAACCTCGCCATTTTGTGTATTCTACAAACTGATGGGAAAATGGATATGGCGAAAACTCCAAAAAATTCGCTGGATATTTGGGGAATATGTCAATGCGGAAACATTCCTGTTATGGTATAATAATCTATATGAAGGATAATCTCTAATTATCTATTACTAGCGCAGAGCGGTCATCATCAATTCAGTGTGGATTGAACCTTGCTGAAGAATCAGATTTTGTAGGAGAGAGCTATGAAAATAGGAATTACATATGATATCAAAGAGCAATATGGGTTTACATCTTTGGATTTGAACTTTACAGACTTTTTGAATGTTGCAGACGTCTCTTTTGCAAAAGAGGAGCTTGAAAAGTGCGGGCACGAAGTATTTTTACTGGGGAATGCCCAACAAATGATTCACAATTTGAATCAAAATATATCTGTTGATTTGGTATTCAATCTGGCTTGGGGGTATCGCGGACGAAACAGAGAAGGGCTTATTCCTGCCATTTTGGAGGGCTATGGGATTGCACATACCGGAACAGATTCTTATGGCTGCTCACTTTGCTTGGATAAAATACAAACCAAACTCATTGCAAACTTTTTAAAAATCCCTACCCCAAACTTCTTCTGCGTCACAAAAGATACGTGGAACCAATTTAAAGACGCTTCGCCCTTGCCGTTTCCCATCGTTATGAAGCCAAGCAGTGAAGGAACTGGGATGGGCGTAACATTGATTTCATCCGATGCAGAGTACCGCCGCACGTTGGATCGGCTACGCCTGCTGTACCCTGATGAGCCAATTTTGTGTGAAACGTATATTAAAGGAGACGAGGTAACAGTTCCAATGCTCGAAAATGAGCAAGGGCTATACGCGGTAGGAGTCTTGTCTATCCTTGATGCGAAAGGAAAGCCTATCGAATTATACGATGCTAACATTAAGACCTCACATACATACCAAAAGCGGCTCTCAACTTTACCTAGAGAGGTAAACGAGGCGGTAGAATCATACAGCTGCAGGTTGTATGCCTTTTTACAGGGGCAAGGTTATGGAAGAGCTGATTTTCGAATTGCAGAAGATGGAACACCATATTTTTTGGAAATGGCACCGCTTCCACTTTTGGCGCCCTATAGTTCTTTTAATCTATGTACATCGCTGAAGGGTATGTCAAATGAAGAGGTTTTTCAACAAATCATCCAAGCGGCCTGCCGAAGATATAAAATAGTCAGCGGGTAATCACTCAATAAAGCGGAGTGTATGAAATACACACCGATTTTGATAATATGTTTCATATAGCCTGCTGTGTGAAATCCGGCTGAATTTTAGCTCCTCCTCGATGGGTGGCAGATTTAGCGACATACATATATCTAGGCCGATACGCGCGACAAGATAAGACTGATCATTTTTCAATGTTGTTCCCCAGCAGGAACGTAGCGTTTTAAGGCTCTGCTCGGACTGGCCTTGTTCCAAATCACAAAATGCTTGTGCCAGTAAAATCGTGCGCACATAGAAGCCAACATCCTTATTCCGCTTGCGTGCAGGAAGCTCATTGCATTTCCGAATGTATTCTTCACATTCTTGAGGTGAACTCAGCTTTTGATAGCAGGCAGCTATGTTGGCGTAGATGGTCATCTTTTTGAAATCATTGATCGGCATTCTTTCTGCTTCATGAAACAAACGCAAGGCCTGATGATAATCTTGCTTAATGACTGCATACCACACTCCCATGCAATTTATTCCGTATACTTCATCAACGCTTCCAATCTTTGCAAATATATTTTTGGAGGCTTCCAGGGTTTCCTGTGCCTCAGCCGAATTTCCAAGATATAAATGGTCGGTGCCAAGATTATGAACAGCTTTCCCGTATTCCTTTTGATAATTATGAGCTTTAAAATATTTAACAGCCTCGTTCAGCATGGGGATAGAAAGCTCCTCTGTATAGCAAAGATCAGCTTTCCTTAATTGAACATAGTATTCATATTCAAACCCGTGCTCTTTGCACTCGTTAATCGCAAGGAGATACATCTCTGAAAACCTTTGGTCGGCCTTTTCCCGATATATTGTGGCCAGCAAGGAGATGACCCGGTAATACAGTGAATCTGCTCTGGAATTTTGTGACAGCGACATTTTTAATGATTCTGCCAGTTTCAAAGCTAAGTCCACTTGACTGGTGTAATAGGTACAGTAGGCCAAATGATACTGCAGCTCTTGGGCGTCGAAGCAAGGAGTGTTTTTGTATGCCTTGACTGCATCACGGAAAGCGCAGCAGGCATCCTCATATCTCCCTAGGCTTTCTAAACAAATTCCTTTAAGCACTATAAGGTGCATTGAAACGATGTGGGGAAGCCCCTCTTTATTCGGAAGCCCAGCAATCTTTTCTAACAGCAGCAGGGCCTGCTGATAATCGTTTCTTTTCATGTATGAAAAGACAGCGGCGGCATAATAAGCGGCCGCCTCCTGGTACTTATGAGCAACTGATGCATAAAATGCCGCTCTTACTGTAATGGTCTCAGAAATCGGGCTGCTGCCGCAAGCCGACTGTTCCCACAGTTTTCGGTAATAATTATATAGGATACTTCCCCACTCCACCTTTTGTTCCTCTGAAATGAGCGATTCAGCAAAATGCAGGGTTTCGCTGTTGGTGAAGGTGTAGGCAGGGGGAGTTATCTCTTTTTGAACCAATAAACTAGAACATTCCTCTATCTGCTCTAGCAATTCGCTTGCCGCGATAATTTCAAACGAATTCTCCAACTGTGAAACATAAAACTCCATTCCGAACATACTGGACTTTAAAAATGTTGCTTTCATAAGTTCGTCCAAGCGGTCAAATCGTGAGAGAAAGTCCTCTTTTAGAATGTTCGCAAGTATGCCCGTCTGTAAAGGCTTGCATGAGTATTTCCCGTTCTTGAGGGCAATATAGTTTCGGCCTTTGAGATAATTTACAATGATATTCAGCATAGCTGGATTCTTATTTGCGGAATTGACAATATAGTCAAGGTCTTTCTCCGATATTTTTAGGTTTGGATTTTCCGACAAAAAAACAGACTTCAGTTCGTCGGCCTCCACTTCATCAAAGTGCAGATGCTCCTGATTGGGGATGCTATAGATAGTTTGTATTTTTGAAGCATACGAAGGGTTATCCAAGTCAATTTCCACAAAAATGGAGCAGCTGTTTCCGCTTCTCATGATCGGCGAAACTAATTTTTGAATAAATCTTGCAAATTCCTGGGAATAGTCCACAAAATCATAGAGCAAAATGGCGCATGAAGATGTACGGCATATGGTCAAAATCTGTTCCGATACCACTTCTTCATAGGTGAAGTCAGAATAAGGAGTCGCTGCTGTGAACCGCTGTTTGATACTGCTGAAATATTGATGAAGAGCGTTGATAATGGGCGCCAAATAATTCTCGTTGCTAGAAATTGCCTCAACTTGAATCACGTCCCTATGCTTGCTTGCAAACTCCCGTAATACGGAAGATTTGCCGGTTCCCTTCTTCCCCTCCAAACAAATCAGATGATTTCCGGGAGCATCATAAATATCATTGACGGCGCTAAGTTTTTCTAACATATATTTATACATGAGGATACTCCTTGACGAAATCGGACACCTTTTGCATGACAGCTTTACAAAGCTTTTCGACCGTATATGGATGCGGCAGGCCTGGAAATTCCGGGGTTAAGTTGTAGTTAATAAACTGTAGCTGGCCATCTTCAAGATCAGCTTCTGCGTCCCAAATCCACTCCTGTTGAGGCATAAATACTTCTCCTTGTGCTATCTTCAAAAGGCCGTGAAGCGGTTCTTCTAATGCAAGGCGCAAAAAGTAGTCATTGTCTTCTGCACTTAAGTGTACAACAACATCATATTCCGACAGCCGATCCGTTTGATAGGGACAGGTAGACTGTTTGGTCAATAAGTCCTCTACAGCAGCAAGTACTTTATTAAAGACAGTCTCTAAAGAGAGCGGTTCTGCGGTCATATGGGATTCAGAACCCGCAATTTTTTCATACATGATACGGGCAATATCGTCAGCGGATTGCTTTCTGATATCAAATCCGACAATACCAGGATTGAGGCCAGGCATATCCATACGGTCAATAAACACCGGAATAATACAATCTGTAAAAATATCATCTCTTTGGAGCTCTATCCGCTTATCAAGCAGCCAATCACGTTCGTAGGTTGTCCACTTCTTGCTCACATAGGAATTCGACACAAACATGAGGCAGTATTCACAACAATTCCTATAGATTTCCGGTAACGTATAGGTTAGATTTTTTCCGACAAGCCGGGTTGCTTCCTTTTGATCAAAAAACACTGTTAACCCTACCGATTCCAGCGCCTTTACAACAGATTTTACAATGTCCTGATCTTCATTAGCGTAAGAAACCCCAACATGATATTTTTTTGTAACAGTCATAACCATCTAGCCCCTTCCGATTATAATAATATTTAGGAGTTGATCAAATGGACAAACAAAAATCCATAACACGATCTAAACAACTACATCAAATTGGCCAGGACTTAATCCACCGGTTGGAACAGGTGCCTTGCGGGTTGCAGCATTCGCAAATCGAAATGCAGCACCAGCGAAAAAAAGCGATTCTGTCTTATCTGAACGCATCCGAGGAGGACTGGAATAACTGGCAGTGGCAAATCACTCATCGTATCCAAACGATAGAGGCTCTTACTGCACTTCTTTCGCTGACATCAGAACAGGTTAATGAAATAAAAACTGTGTCAGAACACTTTCGTTTTGCCATTTCGCCCTACTACTTTTCTTTGATTGATTGGCGATCGCCCGAAAATGACCCCATAGCAAAAATGTCCCTTCCTGATATAAGGGAATTGGAGAAAAAGGGCGTAAGCGACCCCTCTGCGGAGGAATATACCAATCCCGCAGGCAGGATTGTACGCAGGTATCCTAACCGTGTTATTATCAATATCACAAACTGCTGTGCGTCCTTTTGCAGACATTGCCAGCGGAAACGAATCATCGGCTCACAAGATCATATGATTTCTGCTGCAGAATTGGACGCATCTGTCGACTATATACAGAACCACTCTGAAATCCATGACGTCCTTGTCACCGGAGGCGACGCATTAACTTTATCAGACGCCCAGCTACAACAGTTGCTCTGTAGAATCAGAGCAATACCCCATGTAAAGATCATCCGCCTTGGCAGTAGAATGCCCGTAAACCTGCCAAAAAGAATTACGGAGGATTTAGTTCAAATCCTGAAGCAGTATGCACCTATATATATCAATACGCAGTTTAATCATCCCCTAGAGGTGACCCCCGAAGCACTCAATGCCTGTAAGCTGTTGGCAGACAGCGGCATTGTCCTTGGAAATCAAATGGTGCTATTAAGAGAAATCAACAACGATAAATATATTGTACAATGCCTTAATGAACTGCTTTTAGACATGAGGGTGAGACCGTATTACATATTTCATGCAAAAGATGTAACTGGAACTATGCACTTTCAAACGTCAATCACCGAGGGAATAGACATATACGCTCACTTATGGGGAAATACTTCTGGCCTTGCCATACCAAGATACATAGTCAGTGCTCCGCAGGGAATGGGTAAAATAGAAATTACTCAGGATACACGTCACAAGAAGGTTAATGGCCGCTTCCATCTAACTACGTGGGAGGGAATACCTGTTTCTGTTTTGGATTTTCCAATTGAGGAGTGTGAAGATGATGACCGCTCTGCGCTAGTAATAGATAATTAGAGATTATCTTCTATTCATGGAGTGCGGGAAGAAGCAAATGAGCAGCATAAACGTTGCTGCTTTAATAGGTGAACTCCAAGGTGGCTCGTGGATGCATGGAGGAAAGCACTTTCTTTTGACGCTCAAAACTAGCGTGGACATAACGCTCAGTAGTTTTGATCGAACTATGCCCCAAAATCTCTTTAACTTCGTAAACGTCACCGCAAGCATCCCATAAATACGTGGCAAAAGAATGACGGAACATATGTGGAGTATAATGGCCGGGTTGGTTTGACAGATCGGTGTACCGGTTGATGATCCTGCGAACGGACTGCTCAGACAATCTGTTCCCATCTCTATTTAAGAAAAAGAAAGGCTCATCGGCAATGCGGGGAACTCTAACTTGCAAGTATTCTTTTAGTGCCCGAACCACAGGGGCGGAAGCTAAGTAGATTTTTCGCTCTTTACTACCTTTCCCGCGGATAAGAACAACCTGGCTATCTAAATTCAAGTTATCGCAGGTGATTGTACAAAGCTCGGAAACACGAATCCCACTAGCGAACAAAAGCTCAAGTACGGCGATATTTCTAATTGTTTCTTGGCGGGCAACTTTGGAATGGGCGGTCGAAAGTTCGCGGTAGGCGGCAGAAAAGATGGCACCAAGTATCGGGCGATCAATAGTTCTAGGGAGTAAAACTTCTTGGCGAATATGTAATTGGATTTTTTCAAAGGGGCTGTGATCCAGAATCTCTTCGTAGACTAGGTAATGATAGTAAGCTTTTATTGCTGCAATTTTACGTTTCACAGTAGACGCTTTGTAGTGTTCCATGAGATGCTCAATGTAAAGTTCCATATCGGTGCGTGTGACTGTTGTTGGCTTTGGATAGAAAGCAACAAACTGCTTGAGATCAATCTGATATGCCTTTAAAGTTTTGTTATCCAGGTTTTTCTGCAACTTGCAGTAAGTGAAATATGCAGATACTATTTGTTGTTCGGTCATAGGGCGGTCTCCTTTCGCAAATTAACTAATCATAATACTACAACAAAAGCAGCGATCGGCAAAAGGGCATTCAGAAGTCTGAATTGCCGATTGTTGAGCGCTGCGTTATGTTTATAATGAGTCCGATAGATAACTACTTATTATCATTCGAAGTATTATGTGCATATCGGGAGAGAAAATATGAAAACAGATCAAACACGTATATGCAAGCTTATTAAAGAATGATGAGAATGACAGGCAAACAAGTCTGCAATTATTATAATGAGTTTCTGGGGGGCAACGAGGTTGGTTTACATTCTATCCTTCAAAAGCGAGCTATTTTAGCGGAACTGTGCGAAAGGCGGAAGTAGGTAGAAGATATAATGTGACCAAAGGAAAGTCATGAAGCGTATGTGAGAGATAGGTATTATACAGTGGAGCGATTGCATACCGGTAAAGAAATAATAAAAGAATCTTGCAATAGTTCTGATGCGTGAATATCCTACTTGTGGTATAATATGAGTATATAAATTATGAGATAGTGTCCGTGTTATATGATACGAAATATAGAACTCTGAGGAGTTGAACCATGATATGGGAGATTCTACAGAAAAAAATTTGAAGAGTTATAGGAATAGTGAACTGAAGTGGTTTCTGCTCGCCAATATTCTTTTAATGTTGGTAACATCTGGTGGATTAAAATTTGATTCCCAAGACGCTAATGTGTTCTCATTTATAAGTGAAATTATTAGTATTACAGCTGTATCTTCTTGCGCGTACATCTTGACTTTTATTTTTGACTCAATTCTTCCCCCGATTTTTAAAGTGAAACTAATATTTTGGTGGAAGAAACAACCAAGTTGTACCATTTTTACAGATATGCTTAAAAACCTTCAAGATAATAGATTTACGCTGTCCACTGTTCTAGAGAAATATAACGACATTTATGTGATAATCGATAATCTGCCAAAAGGCATTGACCAAACCCCGTATTGGTATTCCATCTATGAGCGCAACAGAAGTAACCCCATTGTTTTTGGTTCAAATCGAGATTATTTGTTGCTAAGAGATATGCATGCACAGATGGTGATGCTGATGGTTGTATATGTTGCCCTTGTGCTTGTTACTGGTTTGATGGATTTTTCTGAACCGTTTATTTTTTATATCCTTTTTATGATTGGCGCACTTAATGTTGGTGCCCGTGTTCAAGGCAAGCGGGTTGTATATAATGTTTTATCTGTTGATATCAATGCGAAAAAGGATGAATGACGGTCTGAAAAATTAAGAAAGGGTGTTTAAAATGGTTGATTGGATATACGACGATAAATGTGCGTCTGCTTGTTTCTTCAGGAGCTCCGTTCAACCCCCAAAAAGGAAAATGATGCTGCAGATAACGCAAAAATGTAACCTACATTGTGCGCATTGCTTTGCGAATGCAAGTGGAACAGGAACTGAAATGTCTTTGGAGTTGATACAAAATAAGATACTCCCGCAGCTTTTAAAAAACCAGGTGGTTAAAATTACTTTGACCGGCGGCGAACCGCTCTGTAACCCGCAAATTAAAGATATTGTTCAATTATTGCTAGACAACCATGTTGGAGTAAGTATTTGTACAAATGCAACGCTAATTGATACGGCATGGATTGCTTATCTTTCAAAATATGAAAATGTACATTTTAATGTCAGTTTGGACGGTATGAGATTAGAATCGCATGGAAGATTTAGAGGAAATCTTTCGATAGAGATGTTCGATAAAATTATATCTACAATAACAACTTTAGGACATTACAAACTTCTAAATGGCATTTTGACTACGCCCAACACTTACGCTACCATTGATGAATATATTGATCTATGCTGTTTTGCTAAAAAGGTAGGAGCACATTATGTCCTTATGAATCCTTTGTCTCCGTTTGGAAGAGGAGTAAAGACACAACAGTTAGCTTATACAAATAATGAAATGTGTTTGTTGAAAAAGCAAACAGAGCTGCTTGCGACGGATAACTTTCAAATTGTTTATATACGTTTCCCTAATAATGAGCAGAAACCTATTGGAAAATGTCCTATTGGATCTGTTCTATATGTTTTCACAAATGGCGATGTGGCAATATGTCCTTATATGGTTTTTGCTGCGAATGGTGAAAATAGATATAATGCAAAGGACTTTATTTTGGGGAATATTTTTGGTAATGAAGAACTGGACTTATCCACCGAGATAAAAAAATTCATAAAGCATTATTTAATGCAAAACACTGCTTATAAGAATTGCGGAGCATGTAGTAAGGGATGCTACGCCATCAAAATATCTAACGATCAAGACCTTTCAGATTGCGATTTTGATATATGTCCTTTAGCAGGGAGTAAAACAAAATGAGAAAAGGATTGTTTATAAGTGTCGATGGCCCTAATGGCGCGGGAAAAACAACATTTATTCGTACACTGGTGGAAAATTTAAGCGTCAATTATGATGTTTATGATACTAGAGAACCATCACCTACTTCATTTGGGACTTTTGTTAAAAAGAATGAAGGGGGGCTAAAAGGTATGCAGTATGCCCAATTAATATGGGCTGATCGACATTACCATCTACAAACGTGTGTGCAACCACAACTTTCTTTAGGAAAGATTGTAGTATGTGATCGTTACATAGATTCTAGCTTTGTACTGCAAGGGTTTGATGGCGTTTCGGAAGAGCAAATATGGGAACTTAATAAATCGTTTTTACGGCCGGACCTTAATATTATATTACTTGCAGATCCTGAAATTTTACAGAAAAGATTGCAGAAGAGAGAAAGTCTTTCGGCGTTTGAAAAAAGAATGACGCGAGAAGAAGAAATATATATGTATAGAAAAGCCATTGACTTTTTAAGCAGAAAAAATATACCACATATTATTTATATGAATAACACATATGATGAGTTGCAAAAAAACCTTAAAGATGCAACCATTAGAATTCATGAAATGACGGGGTAATTGGTATGAGCTTACTTAAAGTTATGACTCTAAATATAGGAAATCCTTCACTTCAGCGTGTTCAAAAGCAGATTGATTGGTTGGAAACTAGAGATGAGGATGTTTTTGTCTTGACAGAAACGAAGTTGAGTCAGGGCTGCTTATATCTGGAAGAGTATTTTGGTGAAGTGGGTTCTACGTTGTTTGATTATGGGAAGGAACCTAAATTCCATGTTTTTTTCCCGAAATCTCAAACAGAAGATTTAGGAGTTATGATTTTAAGTCGATTCCCAATATTATCGACAGAGTCTTGTTTTGAAAAAAGTAGTCCTTATTATTCAAGGCTAATCAATGTCTGCCTTGATTTCTATGGGAATAAAGTGGGTGTTATGGGATTATATGTCCCGTCGAGAGATTCTTCAGCAGAAAAAATAAAACGTAAAAAGCAATTTGTAATTGACTATTTGAACTATTTAAAGCAACTCGGCGGAAAGAAAGAAATACCATATGTAATTTGTGGCGATTTGAATGTCTTAGAAGAGAAGCATGTTCCGCACTATCGAAATTTTTTGAAGTGGGAGTATGATTTTTATGGCCGTTTTAGCCATTTTGGCTATACGGATGCATTTCGGTTGTTACATCCGACAGAAAATGAATATAGCTGGGTAGGGCGGACAAATGACGGTTACCGTTACGATCACTGCTTTGTATCCAAAGAAATATCCAAGCGTGTTGTTAAATGTTGCTATATACATGAAACTCGTAAGATTCCGATTACAGATCATTCTGCGCTAACGCTGACCCTTGACTTTTAACTTGCCACCTCAAAACATTTTGTTGGGAAATTCTACGCGGTCTATAACAATCAGGCTGCGGTTAATGATGGCTTTGAATATAAATAATGGTATAGAAAACTGTCAAGTATCTGTATCATATACGTGTGCAAATAGTCGGTTTGGCTGGAAAGGGTTGAGTATGCAATGCCTATAACGGTAAATGTTGCAGGGCAGGTTGGACAAATAAGGCTTCCCACTTCAAAGGCGCTATGGCCTCTATTTGAAACAGTTATTAATTCTATTCAGTCACTTGAGGAAAGTGACACAAAGAAAAAAGTGATTGTTATTGATGCTTTGCGTCCAGAACATACGCAGCTTAAAACTGGGGAACAGGGGCGTACTATAATAGAAGAGCAAGCCCATTTTGAAGCGTTTACGGTGACCGATAATGGAAATGGATTTAATAGCCAAAACCATCAATCCTTCCTAGAAGCGTATTCCCAATTGAAAGTGAAGAAAGGTTGCAAGGGAATTGGTCGTTTCTTATGGTTAAAGGCGTTTGATAAGGTCACGGTTGATAGCATCTACTATGAAGGCAACCATTGGTATTCAAGGACTTTTGACTTTGCACTGACAGGTATAAACCCAGAGCAGAACGCTAAGGAATCCTTCCATGATGTCACTGGTTAAGGTCAAACCGTCAGCAACGCCGCCAGCGGGCCAAGGGTCAGGATCGATGAAAGAACAAGCAGCAAGGCAGCAGGGGGCAGCCCTGCAGAAAGGAGCCGCTACGGAAGATCGGCAGGAAAAGACAACAGCACAGGCAGCGGCGTCCGCCAAGTACCGGGAGGACGGCGTGCCCCAGCAGGAGCTGGAGCGCTTCGCCCGGTTCCTGCTGCCCAAGATCCAGGCATTTTACCAGTCGGAAGAGGGACAACGGCTGTTCGAGGAGTGGATAAACAGGAGAAACGCAGAAGAAAAAACGGGAAAGTGCAAGGGATCATAAAAATTTCCTGAAAGTTGGCGTGGTGCCGGAAACGAAAAAGCTAAAGAAAGGGTGAAGTTTGTGGCATTTTTCTTGGAGATGCTTCTTTTGCCCCAAATACCTTGAATTGCAAAAATTTCCATTCCAAAATCGTTTCCTAAATAAATGGGCTTATATGAATGAAAGGGAGACGAAGAGCATGGAAAGATACGGAGAAGCGGTTTTCGCGACGGAATATCTTTGCAAGGAATACCGACATACGGTGGCGTTGCGGGATGTGAGCATCACAATTCCGCGCGGGCAGATCTACGGTCTGATCGGAGAAAACGGCGCGGGGAAAACCACCCTGCTGCGAATTCTATGCGGTCTGACTCGCCCCACACGGGGCAGACTGCTACTATTTGGTGCGGCAGATGCTGCCCGACAGTCAGAAATGCGGCGTCGGATGGGGTGCCTTGTGGACGGCCCTGCCTTGTACGCGGATCTGACCGCATGGCAAAACCTGAAAGTGCAGTGCCTGCAGCGAGGGTTAAATGAGGCGGATATTGCTCCCACCCTGCAACTGGTGGGTCTGAAAGACACTGGCAGCAAACCTGCCGGAAAATTCTCGCTGGGGATGCGCCAACGGCTGGGGCTGGCGGTTGCTCTCTTAGGGAAAACGGAATTTCTGGTACTGGACGAACCGCTCAATGGACTGGACCCGATGGGGATACAGGAACTGCGACATCTTCTGGAAAAACTGAACCGGGAACAGGGAATGACGATTCTGCTGTCCAGTCATATCCTCAGCGAGTTGCACCAGCTTGCGACAAGCTACGGTATTTTACATAATGGGCGGCTGCTGGAACAACTGACGGCAGAAGAACTGGACGCCCGCTGCAGCAAGTATCTGTTAGTCCGTACCGACAATGACCGACGGGCGGTAGACATCCTCCGCAAGATGTTTCCGGAAGCTATCTGTCAGGCAACAGTGGAGGGGCTGCGCTTGTCCCCGGTAGAAAACGAGGCAGCAGCGACAGCTTCCGGTGTGCTAATGGAGAATGGCTTGCACGTGCAGGAACTGGCAGTGCGCAGCGAAGGGCTGGAGGCATATTTCACGGCCTTGGTGGGAGGTGACAGCCATGCCGATGCAGGCTAAAGCGGAAGGAGTCAAACTGTTCCATGCAAAAGCACAGCTATGGGCTTTGCTGGGGTTTGTTCTGGTGCTGCTGTGGTTTGCCAACAGTGGGACCATGTATTTTATGGTGGCGGGTGATCTTCTGAACCCGCTTGACTCCATCGGATTTTTCAAGGATGTGGCGATGGGAAGTGGGCGGTCCGGCTTGCAGCTGGTGCGCAGCTCTCAGAGCCTGACAGTGTTCAGCTGGCTGATCCCCGTCAATCTGTGTGTGGCGCAATTCGCGTCGGAGCGCCGGGCACGCACCGATGAATTGTTCGTCAGTCATGGAGGACGGTTGTCCACTCTATACCGCGCCAAATTCGGGGTGGTCTGCGGTTTCTGCCTGCTTTCGCAGCTGGCCTTTTACGAAATCTGCATTACCATCACAGCCATCCAGATGGGAATTGCGCCCGCGCTCGGAACAGTTCTGTTGTTCTGCGCAGTATCGGTGGGAAATCTTCTGGTGCTGGGGGCTTTCCTGGCATTGGCGTCGGTCCTTACACTCTGGATGAAAAACCATGCTGCTGCGGCACTGGTGACCAGTATTCTGCCGTTGGCAGGAGTGCTGCTTTATCAGGTACAGTATGAAGATTTTTCTACTCAGCCTCTTCTGATACAACTGGCGGCTAAGGCTATGCCCACCTATTACTGGTCCCGGCTGTGTGCTTTGAACATCACGCCGCAGTTTTGTGTCGAATTGGTAGCTTGGGTGATTGTGGCCCTTGCTGTGGCTGCAGGGCTGGGATGGGTGGCACTTCACCGTCCGGATGCCGGAAAGCAGCGCAGTGCCAGAAAGGCGCACGCAGTCCTGCGGCGTAGGGAAAAATCTGCCGTTCGACAGGGAATGCACCGGGCCAGCACTTTCTCCGCAGCTTTGTATGCCCTTCGCTGCACTCGCCTGCCGGGAATGCTGGCTCTGTTCGGCCTGCTGTGCATGGCGTTTGCTCTGGGAGTTAGTGAATCCCGCATTGTGGACGCTACTTGGGCAGACGGCAGGCGGGTAGGCATTTTTCCCGGCGGTTCGTTGCCAGTGGGAAGCGCGGCGGATGCTGCTCTCGGCACGGTGCTGTCAGTGGGCATCCTTGCGTGGATTGCAGTCATTCTCGTGGCGGTGATGGCATTCCACCAGAACAAAACAGCGGGCGCTGCCCGGTTGGCGGTCACCTATGGCGTAAGCCGGGTCCGATATATGGTTGGCAGTTTTGCGGCGGAAACGATTATGCTCCAAGGGTGGTACATGGTGTTGTATTTCCTGCTGTCGGTTGTCACGGGATCCCTCTCCCAGCCGGGACGCACGGCGTTTTTCTGGATGCAGAGCGCCTGGATTTTGCAGGCAAGCTATGCGGTGGTTTGGCTGGTATGCCGACTTTGCGGCAGTGAATTGGCGGGGGCTACTTTCTGCTTTGTGGTGACTCTGGCTGGAGTCATTGTGAGCGTTTCTGCCCCGGATCCGGCGGCAGTTTCTCCCTTGTCCGCGCTATTGTTTTATGCAACACCTATGCCCTATTGGCTGGCTCTGGGCGGGGGGCATTCGATTCCTTGGCAGGCTGTTGGTTATGGCGCAGGTGTTACCGCCTTGTGCTTGGCGGCAGCGCTGGCTATCACGACAGTGAGAGATGTGGAGTAAAAAGTGGCTTCTGCGTATAGCGGAACAAAATACTTGCGAAAAACCTCTAATTCGATTATACTTGAATTAACGAATTTTGCAGGAGGTCTTTCCATGGATGTATCCGTAGGCACCCGGCTGCGCGTGCTGCGCAAGGACGCGGGGCTGACCCAGGCCCAGCTGGCGGCACTGGCAGACACCAATCAGGCTGCCATCAACCGCTACGAAACTGACCGGGCGGCAGCGCCTTACCGTATCCTGGTCTGGTATGCCACCTATTTTAATGTGTCCCTGGACTATATCTTTGGTCTGTGCGAGGACCCCCGCGGGCGGTATGTCTGCGTTACGCCAGAGGGAGCGCAGGAAGTGGTGCAGTGCAAACCGGATTGGAGTGAGTTTGTGGAGGCTTGCTTCACGCCGGGCAGCGAGCTGAACCGCCGCCTGAAACAGATGATTCTCAATATGGGAGAAGAGGAGAAGCACAAGTAAGGAGGTGCACGCCATGAATGCCGTGATCTATGCCCGTTACAGCAGCGACAACCAGCGGGAGGAATCCATCGAAGACCAGCTGCGGGAATGCAAGGAGTATGCCGACCAGAACGGCACCACTGTGGTGCGGACCTACATTGACAGGGCACTGTCCGCCAAGACCGACAGCCGCCCGCAGTTCCAGCAGAAGCCACACGGGCACAGTCCACTGTTACTATAAATGCGGCACCCGCAAACGCAGCGGCAAGGAAGCTTGCAGCCTGAAGCCAGTGCGCAAGGAGCCGCTGGAGCAGTTTGTGGTTAAGACCGCGCACTGGAAAAGGTGCTGAATGACCGGGTCATCGACCTGCTGGCGGACAAGCTGCTGGAATACTAGGGCAAGGAAAACACCCGCCTGCCGGTTTTGCAGGCAGAACTGAAAGAGGTGAAGCGGCGCATCGACAATCTGGTGGCGGCCATCGAGCAGGGCATCCTGACGCCTTCCACCAAGTCGCGGATGGAGGAACTGGAACAGCAGCGTGAAGAGCTGGAAACCAGCGTCCTGCAGGAGCAGATCGAAACGCCGCCCATCACACGAGAACAAATTCTGTTCTGGTTCGATCAGTTCTGCTACGGCGACCCGGCGGATATCGCCTTTCAGGAAAAGGTCATCGACTGTTTTGTTAAATCCATCTATCTGTTCGATGACCGCATCGTGGTGAATTTCAACTACCAGGAGGGCGGACGCCCGGTCTCCCTCGAAGAAGTACTTAGTTCGTTTTTGGATGGGAATGGTGCACCAAAAGAGGCTGTTGCACATGTGACAGTCCCTCTTTTATTCGTAGAATCGAAAAATAAAAAGCATGTTTTTGTGAAAATAAAAGCATGTGCAACAGATTTCCTTGAAAATCAGAAATTTTCAATGGATTTGTGATGCACATGCTTTTTCCTATTGTTCGATTATATGTCTAATTCTTAGGGGCGATTCTGCACTTTCATCCAAAACGATGTGCAACAGCCCCTTTTTCATTTTGTGGAGTATTACTGGAAACCCAGAGTGACTTTCAAATTGTCATTGAAAGAATCTGCCATGGCGTGAACATTTCTATACTGGCCGGTGTATCTCTTACATTGCTCGTGGGTGATGATGGGTGTGTCATATACGATATGGTCTATACGAACATCCACGGTCAATTTGTTGTTGCAGTATTCAGCGGGACGATTTTCGAGAATATACGGACCATAAATGACCGTGCCGTAGGCATACACACCACTCTCATGCGCGGGGTCCTGTTTGCCGACATGCAGAATTACGATATCCCCAAGCTGCATATCACGAGTGGCAAGAAAACACTCTACATGGCCGGAGCCTTTTACATTATCGAACAGGTTCCACTGACGGAGATTCACGGGTTCTAATTTACTATTCCACAGCCTTATTTCACACTCTTGTAGACAAGGTCTGACAGGTACCGTGTACGGTATAGCTGCCGCTGCCTGCGGGCAGGAAGAAGCTGTCGCCTTTCTTGACAGCCACGGTATCGCCGCCACAGATCAGCTCACCCTCGCCATCTGTGATGAGCAGCGAAGCAAAGCTCTTCTCGTCCGCTGTGCCCTCAAACGCGCCGTTCCTGGCATCCACGGTGAAATACTCACACTGGGCCAGATGGCTGCCAAAGTCATGCTTGACGGGCAGAGTGCGCAGGGTCACGTCCAGGGCCTTCTCCACGTGCAGGGCGCGGGGCTTGCCGTCCGCCCCCACGCGGCCGTAATCGTACACACGGTAGGTCACGTTGGAGTTTTGCTGGACTTCCGCAATCACAATGCCCTTACAGATGGCGTGCAGCGTGCCTGACGGGATAAAGAAGCAACCCCCCTTATGTACCGGAACCGCGTTCAGTACTTCGGTCAGGGTGTTGTTCTTGATGCGCTCCTGAAATTCCTCTTTGGAAATCTCACGGTCAAAGCCATAATACAGGTAAGCACCCGGCTCGCAGTCCAGCACATACCACATTTCCGTTTTCCCGTACTGGTGCTCATTTTTTAGCGCATATTCGTTGGACGGATGCACCTGAATAGACAGATTGTTCTTGGCATCAATGAATTTTATCAGAATTGTGAACTGCTCAAACTTCTCGCAGTCGGTGCCAAGGCAGCCCGGGTGCGCCGCAATGTATTCTGCAAGGGTGGTGCCGTCCGGCAGATAGCTGGGGCCGTCCGGGTGGCAAGAAAGCACCCACGCCTCCGCCAGTGGGTTCAGATTGCTCTTGATGCCAAAGTCACTGCGCAGGCGGCAGCCGCCCCACAGGTAATCCTTGCAGCTGGGAGTCAATTTGAGAATATTCATATGAATCTCCTTTACCTTAAAATTGGACAACTAAATAGAATTTCTGGCGGGAGCGATCCGCCCCCGTCAAGAAAAAAGGACATCCACATTACCCACGGATGTCCTTTTATTATTTGACGCTGTTTTGTCTGTCACACCACTGGTTATGACTCCATCTGATTCACGCCTGATCGTAGCTGCTGGGCAATGCACGCAGGGAGATCGTGCGGTCAAAGGTGCTGTATGCGGTCAGGTAGGCGGTAAAGCAGCCTTCCATCCGGCCCATGCTGCCCTCTTTTCCGGCGGTGTAGTTATGCTCGGCAAAGCAGGGGCCGACAGAAATACCGTTCACGCCCTTGGATGCGACCAGTGTTCCGTCCTTGACGACGATGCCGCCGCCGTCATTGCCCTCGAGCATGAAATGCTCGTTCTCGACGCGGCAGCCCGCGTTGAAGGCCAGCTCCACCCGCAGCGGAGCGCGGTCGATGCCGGAGTTGACGATGTGGATGTCCAGGCCGTTTTCGACCTCGTTCACCTGCACGTCAAACACCATGTCGGGGCCGTAGAGCTTTTCGCGGTGGGCGTTGTCCATCTGCCACCAATCGCTGGTGGCGGGCTTTTCGGCAAAGGGCAGGTAATACCAGCCTGTCATGGTCTGGTGCAGGGCATAGCCGCCGTCCTTAGGGGCCAAGGTTGCGGGGACAAAGTTGCGGTGCTCACAGAAGCTTGCGCCGATGCGCACGGTCAGCGTGAAGTCGCCGTGCTGGAAGAACAAAAAGCTCGGGCTGTTGTTCAAGATTGTGTAGGACCAGCTTCCGCGGCGGCAGCGCACAATGCCCGACCCTTCGTAATATTTGTGGTAGTTCGTCGGGGTTGCGCTGCCCCCATGCTCCAGTGCGGCCAGTTCGGGCAGCAGCATCAGGTTGATGAGGCAGTCAAAGCTGCGCAGGGCGTGGCGCTCCACCATCTGCATAATGGCGTTGGCGGCGTCCAGCAGTTCGGGCTTATGGCAGGTATAGCCCATGTAGAGGTATTCAAGATAATACTCCCGCGGATAAATTTTCTTGCCCATGTCCCAGCGGGTGGAGTTGTTGGTAAAAATGCTGTCGTCGGGGTCGATGTAGGTCAGCATCATTTCCAGGTTGCGCAGCACCGGCGCATAGTAGCTCTCATCACCGGTGGCCACGGCCAGCATGATCATGGCATCGTTGTTGATGCGGTTGTAGTTGCCGGCCGAGCGCTCGGCGTACTCGCCGTCCTCGTTGCAGTCGTTGCCTTCTTTCAGGATGGCCTCGGCGGCGGTGCGGCATTCGGGCTTATCAAATAGTTTGGCGCAGAGCATCAGCACCGACGCGATGGCCCAGCGGTGGTTCGGGGTGTGGAAGCCGCAGTGGCACAGGGCATCGGCTGCATCACGGATGATGGCCTCATACTTAGGCTTCAGCTCTGCGGCAGCGGCCTTGGCTTCGGGCGCGGCTGGCAGTGCGCCGTCCACGACCTTACACAGGTAGACATAGGCGGGCAGCAGCCGCTTGGTGCAGAAAGCCGTGTCCGGGCCGGAGAAGAAGTTGCAGTTGATGA
>OIIB01000127.1_pt1 | contig 25392 bp, 23 predicted proteins | sample 1583171 | NCBI WGS metagenome assembly OIIB01 (sample SAMN02675049, study PRJEB24791) | human gut metagenome, SKBSTL061 | isolation source: stool | host: Homo sapiens | place: USA | reverse complement strand
TTGCTGTATATTTCAATCGTGGATTAAGGGTGCAGTGCTATCGCTGAATAGTTACATAGGGTTTTCCCTATGTTAAAATAGGGAAAATGATTTCCCCGTTTCGTTTAAAATTAATATCTTTGCTCCGAATGAAAGAGGCTTGCATTTACGGTAACCTTTTTCATTGTATAATTCAACATGATAAAAGCGTTAAAGTTATGAAAAAGATTTTGTTTGCTTTGTTGCCAGCTGCTGTATTGCTCAGCGGTTGCACGACAAATACTGGGGTTTCCGCTTATCAGGGTGCGGGAATTGGTTCGGTCATTGGCTCGGCCATTGGTGGTATAACTGGTGGATGGCGCGGCAGCGACATAGGCACACTGGTGGGAATGGCAGGCGGAGCCGCAGTAGGCGCTGCTGTGGGACATGCCCATGAGGACTCCCGCTTGGAACGCATAGACAACGCGCGCGACCGCCGCTCAAGCGACGACTACCAGTATGACCGTTCCGGCAGCAGCCATCGCAAGGATTGCCGGCAGGGTAGTGATAACAACGACGCTATGTATGGCTTCGGCGATGCCGGCAAGGGCTATACTTTCGACCCGTCCAACAGCGGCGACGACCGCATTTACGACTACAACGACATGGACTACAATGGTGATTACAGTGCTTCAGCTCCACGCTCATACGACCCAATGTATGGCGCCGACAATGGCGTGAGCGCACCTTACAACCCACAGCTGGAGATACGCAACGCCCGTTTCGTTGACGACGACAGGGACAACACGCTGCGTGCCGGCGAGACGAGCAAGGTAATCTTCGAGGTGTATAACAATTCATCCCATGTGCTGTACGATGTTCAGCCGATAGTGGAGGAGGTGTCCGGCGCGAAGCAGATATACATCTCACCGTCCATCCATGTTGAGAGCATCGCCCCGAACCGTGGCATAAGATACACCGCCACCGTACAGGCCGGCAAGCGTCTGAAGGATGGCACCGCCCGCTTCCGTGTCCGTGCCGTACAGGGCGACAACCAGGTCACGTCGCGCCTCACCGAGTTTGATGTACGCACGAGCCGCCGGTAAATCCATTTGCGGCGCGCCTGAATTTTAGCGGGGTGCCAGGTGCATGAACGCTCGAACCCCGCTTGATTTCCAAAACAATTTAGGATGATTACGTTTACTACAGAGAACATATTCTTACTTGGCTCTTTTCTTGTGCTGGTGAGCATTGTCATCAGCAAGACGGGCTATCGTTTCGGCATACCAACGCTTTTGCTGTTCCTCTTTACCGGCATTGCCTTTGGCAACGAAGGTCTCGGCCTGTATTTCAACAGCCCCGCAGACGCCCAGTTCATCGGGATGATCGCACTTAGCGTCATTCTGTTTTCCGGTGGCATGGACACCAAGTTCAAGGAAATAAAGCCAATCATCGGCCCGGGGATATTGCTTTCCACGTTCGGGGTAATAATCACCACGGCACTCACGGGGGCTTTTATATACGCGCTTTCCGAGTGGTCTGCAATAGACATACAACTCTCCCTCATGGTGTCTATGTTGCTTGCCGCCACTATGTCGTCGACAGACTCGGCATCCGTGTTCAACTTGTTGCGCACCCAGGGGATAGGCCTGAAAAACAGGCTGCGTCCCATACTGGAACTGGAGAGCGGCAGCAACGACCCAATGGCGTACATGCTCACCATTGCCCTTATGGAGGTGATTGTCTCCGGCACGCAGATGTCCTTCCCACACCTCCTTTTCACCCTTGGCGAGCAGTTCTTGGTTGGCGGGGCACTTGGCTATATGGCGGGACGCCTTGGGGTTTGGCTGATAAACAGGATAAACCTGCCGAATGCCTCGTTGTATCCTGTTTTGCTGTTAAGCATCGTTTTCATCACTTTCACGCTTACGGATATGTTACGTGGAAATGGCTACCTGGCGGTTTACATAGCAGGACTTGTCGTGGGGAACTGCCGTTTGTCATACCGCAGGGAGATGTCCACCTTCCTTAACGGTCTTACTTGGCTGTTGCAGATTGTGCTTTTCATAACGCTCGGCCTGCTGGTGAATCCTTCCGAGATGATTGGTGTCTGCATCGTGTCACTCGCCATAGGTGTGTTCATGATACTTGTCGCACGCCCGTTGAGTGTCTTCATTTGTCTCCTCCCATACAAGTCAATGCCCGTCCGTGCCAAGGTTTTCCTGTCCTGGGTGGGGCTGCGCGGCGCAGTTCCAATAATTTTCGCAACCTATCCTCTGATTCACAACGTTGAGGGCTCTTCCATTATTTTCAACATAGTTTTTTTCATAACACTTGTTTCCCTTACGGTGCAGGGAACGACTATTTCCTTATTTGCAAGAAAGTTGAACTTGGATATGCCCGAGGAGAAAACCGGCAATGAGTTTGGCGTGGAAATACCGGAGGAACTGGATTCGCAGCTGAACGAGGTAGTGCTTACGGAAGAGATGTTGGCTGTGGGCAACAAACTTTCTGAAATGAACATTCCAAGCGGGGTTCTTGTTGTCATGGTTAAGCGCGGGAAGAGCATAATCGTCCCGAATGGCAAGCTTGTGCTTGAGGAGGGCGATGTACTGCTGTGCCTTTCAAGAAATGGCAGCAAGGTTTGAGCGTTGGAAGCAAAAATCCGAGCCAATCTCACGACCGGCTCGGACTTGAATTAAAAACATTTAGAATATAGAGTGCATTTTACACAATTCCTTGTTCCATCATTGCCTGTGCAACCTTCATGAAGCCGGCAATGTTTGCGCCCTTTACATAGTCCACGCTGCCGTCTGGCTGTGTGCCGAACTTGACGCACTGCTCGTGGATGCTCTGCATGATCCAGTGGAGCTTGCTGTTGACCTCTTCAGCAGACCAGCTCAGGTGAGCTGCATTCTGTGTCATTTCGAGACCTGATGTTGCAACGCCACCAGCGTTCACTGCCTTGCCCGGAGCGAAGAGGATGCCGTTATTCTGGAAGTAGTGGATTGCGCCTGGCTGGCAGCCCATGTTGGAAACCTCGCAGCAGCACCAGCAGCCGTTGGCCTTCAGTTCCTTTGCGTCGTCCTCGCTGAGCTCGTTCTGGAATGCGCACGGGAGAGCGATGTCGCAAGGAATGCTCCATGCCTTCTTGCCCGGGGTGAACTTTGCCTTTCCTGGGAATTTCGTTGCCATGTCCTCAACCTTGTTGCGGTTGGAAGCGCGCATCTCGAGCATGTATGCGTTCATCTCTTCCGTCATTCCGCCGGGGAGCTCGCATACGCCGTCCGGCCCTGAGATTGCGATTACCTTGCCACCGAGCTGGGTTGCTTTCTGCGCAGCGCCCCAAGCCACGTTGCCGAAGCCGGAGATGGCGATTTTCTTGCCCTTGATGTCCTTGCCTGCCTTCTTCAGGAGGTGCTCTGTGAAATAGAGTGCGCCGTAGCCTGTTGCTTCCGGACGGAATATTGAGCCACCCCATGTCAGACCCTTGCCGGTGAGTACGCCAGTGTGGTACTCGCGTGTCAGTTTCTGGTACATGCCGTTGAGGAAGCCGATTTCACGGCCGCCAACGCCAACGTCGCCTGCCGGGATGTCCTGATCCGGACCGATGCAGTGAACCAGTTCGAGCATGAATGCGTGGCAGAAACGCATGATTTCAGCGTTTGACTTGCCAACCGGGTCAAAGTCGGAACCGCCCTTGCCGCCACCCATCGGGAGCGTTGTGAGCGCGTTCTTGAATGTCTGCTCAAAGCCGAGGAACTTCAGCATTGAAGGAGTGACGGCCTTGTGGAAGCGGAGACCACCTTTGTACGGGCCTATCGCGCTGTTGAACTGAACGCGGTAGCCGAGGTTTGTCTGCACCTCACCATTGTCGTCAACCCAGTTCACACGGAATGTGAAGATGCGGTCTGGCTCAACCATTCTCTCCACAATCTTGGCCTCCTCGTACTCAGGATGCTGGTTGTAAACTTCTTCGATTGACTCGAGCACTTCCTGCACTGCCTGCAAGTACTCCGACTCGCCCGGATGCTTCTGCTCCAGGGCTTGGATTATTTTCTTTACTTCCATAGTATTTATAAAATATATAGGTTTAATATATCCACTTTGTAAAGTAGGTGCAGCAAAATTACTCGTTTTATTTGAACTGTACAAGTAAAAGCGGATTTTTTTTATCCCATAACTTACTTTTTGTTAAAAAGGAGCGCAAACAACGGTTTCCGTTTATTGTTTCTTATTAACTTTTTCCTTTTCGTCCTTTATCACCTCCACGATGACCTTTGCCACTCCCTGTGCGAGTATTCCGATTTCCTTTGCCGCCCGCCATGACAGGTCAACGATCCATCCTCTTGCATACGGGCCTCTGTCGTTGACCCTCACAACCACGCTCTTTCCGTTTTTCAGGTTTGTCACTTTGAGTTTCGTGCCCATCGGGTATTTCTTGTGGGCGCATACGAGGTCGTAGGAGTCGTGCCTCTCTCCGCTTGACGTGTTCCGTCCGTTCGCCTTCAGTCCGTAGTAACTCGCGATGCCCTTTTCCTGTGCGGCAATGTTTGTGACGCACATTGTCAGCATGATGATTGCGATGCTTATTATTTTCCTCATAATTTCTTTCTTTTTCCAGCCTTGTAACGTCTTCCTCATAAGCATTTCCGGTAGTCGTTTTGCCGGGTTATCACTATCTTTTATTTCATTTTGTGCGCTGCAAATGTAATAACAAAATTACAGAGCGACAACCCTTGCCGTGTTATTTTATTGAAAATTAAGGATTTGCAAAACTTGTTAATGCTGCGTGCTGGATTTGTGAATGTGTGTTTAGCCCAAGTCGGGCACAATCAGTTCGGGCTCTAATTGCCGATTTGGCTTTAAATGCGATCCCGTATTCCGCGTCATGGTATTCGTTGTTTATATGTACGAGCCGAAGTCAAGGTAAATGTTTTGTTCCAACTTCTTCTGCCTGTCACTTTTTATTTTGCCTGTCGCCGACGCACGCCGTCTGTTTGCAGTGAGTTGGAAATCCCACACTTACACATACCTCGTACAACATGCTACATTTACCGCAGGCGGTTGACTTATGTCAAGAAAACGGCAAAGTCACCCATTAACCCATTGCAATGTTTGCAACTGTGTGCGATAACAGCTACCTTTGCACCGTGTTTTTCATAGTATTAGATTTAAGGTTAACAAAAGGTTGGAGTACGGCGGTACTCCTTTTTTTTTGCCAATATCTGGCATAATAATAAACATCTGCATCGGAAATGAATGAAAAGAGGAACGATATAAAGAGATTGTATGGTGAGAACGTGTTGCGGCTTGCTTCCGCGATACGCGCGGGAAAGACGCGCAACCGGCTTTTCGTTGCCGGTGAGTTGGTGGCGTTCTGTACTGCCATGGCAGCTTTCGTGGCGTGGGCGTCGGGTGGGCTGCGCGCCCCGTTGCTGTGTGCCGGCATCGCAATGCTGCTCGCTTATGCCGTCGTCAGGCGTCTCGACACCAGAAACATGCGCGCCACGGAACATCTTGAGGCTCTCCGCGCGTATTATATAAAGGAGGTGGAGGCAATGGAGGGCAACTTCTCATCCTTCGATGACGGCTCGCGGTTTTCCGATACGTCGCACCCGTTCACCTGCGACCTCGACATGTTCGGGCGCGGTTCGCTTTTCCAGCGCGTCTGCCGTTGTGTTACTCCGGGCGGAAAGCAGCGTCTTGCAAGATACCTTTCCGTCCTTCCAAAGGACAAGGAAACGGTTATGAACCGACGGCAGGCAATCGCCGAGATGTCGGGAATGGAGCAGTGGCGAGCCGAGTGGAACTGCAACGCCTCGGCGGAAATCCCCCCGGTGTGCCTGCCTGATGGCAATCCAATGCCAGTTGCCGTTCCCCGGTGCTTCTCCTCAGCACCATGCCTCGTGTTCGTTTTCCTTTCCATCGCCGGCCTCTATGCCTCGATATTACTTTCCGTATTCGGTGGCCTGCCGTCGTCGGTGCCCACCCTGTGGGCTGTCGTGCAGCTGGGCGTGGCCATCGGCATCACCGCCAGACCACTGCGCAGCATAAGCGGCAATGGCGAGAGGCTGCTCCGTGCGCTGGACAGGTATGTGCCGCTCGTGCGGCTCGTGTGCGATGTGCGCTTCCGCAGCGGGCGGCTCGTTTCGCTCCAGCGCGATTTAAGGGGCGGCGGCGATGCCCTCGCGGCATTCAGCGAGCTGCGGGGCATACTCGATGGCTACGACCGCCGTGGCAATATCCTCGGCATGGTGGTTTTCAACATTCTCTTTATGAGCGACTTCTTCCTTGTGCGCCGCTACTGCAAGTGGCACTCGCGCCACGCCGGAAGGGTGGGGAAGTGGATTGACACCATCGCCGAGACCGACGCGCTCGTATCCATGTCGACGTTTGCCTATGACCATCCGGAGGCGTGCAGCCCCGCTGTCACCGATAGCGGCGGCGTGTGCTTTGAGGCACGCGGACTGTGGCATCCGTTCCTCGGAGATGACGCCGTACAGAACGATTTCACCATAGCCCACCGCAACTACTACATCATAACCGGCGCCAACATGGCTGGCAAAAGCACTTTCCTGCGCGCAATAGGCGTCAACTATGTCCTCGCGATGGCAGGAATGCCGGTGTTTGCCAGTGAGATGAAAGTCTGCATGTTCAACCTTTTCACGTCGATGCGCGCCACCGACGACCTGCAGCACGGCATAAGTTATTTCAACGCCGAACTCATTCGCCTCCGCCTGCTGCTCGACAGCGTCAGGGAAAATCCGCCCTGCACGCTGATAATACTCGACGAGATACTCAAGGGAACCAACTCTTTGGACAAGCTCAACGGCTCACGCATGTTCCTCGAGGCCGTCAGCAAACTTCCCGTTAGCGGAGTGATAGCCACCCACGACCTCGAGCTGTCCCGAATGGCGGAGGGCAGCGGCCGCTTCCACAACCACTGCTTTGAGATAAAGCTCGGTGAGGGAGTGACATACAGTTATAAAATAACCCCCGGGGTGGCAAAGAACCAGAATGCGACATATCTCCTGAAACGCATTCTCAACGAATGACGCGCGATTTATGTTTTTGTCAAATAGTAACCAATATCACGAATATTGCAACAAAGTGAAAGGTGCGGTTAGGTCATAATACTTGATATAAATCAATAAAGCGACATCTGGTAACATTTTGTTACAATAATGTTTGTGGGAAAATGATAAAGTGATTACTTTTGCACCATGTTTTTCATAGTATTAGATTTAAGGTTAACAAGGTTGGAGTACAGCGGTACTCCTTTTTTTATTCCCTGAACCGTTCTTGTGGAACGTTGCGTGGTATTCCTTTATAAAAAGATTTTTCGTGATGTTGCTTGCTTCCTAAAAATAAAAAGATTATATTTGCATCACGTTAAATAAAAAACCAGTCAGATGAAGAAATATTTGGCAGAGGCGCTCGGCACGATGATGCTTGTGCTTATGTGCTGTGGCACGCACATGTCGCTTGCCTGCACGGGGTGTGCGCCGGTTGCGGTAATCTGCACCGCGCTCGCGTCCGGCCTTGCTTTCACCGCGCTTGCCTGCACCATAGGCGGCATCTCCGGCTGCCACATTAATCCGGCTGTCACCACGGGCGCGTTCCTGTCTGGCCGCATCGGCGGAAAAGACGCCGCCATGTACATCGTATCGCAGGCCACGGGCGGCATTGCCGCTGCCGCGATACTCTGCGCGCTTGCCGCCTCTACGGGCATGACAGACATCGGCGCGAACTGCCTGCGCGGCAACGGCGCAGCCACTTTTCCCGTTCCGGCAGGGCTGCTTGCCGAGGCGGTGTGCTCATGCGTTTTGGTGTTCGTCTTCCTCGGCGCGACTTCCAGGGCCGGTGGCGCGACGGACAGCGCGGCAGGGCTTGCCGTGGGATTCGCGTATGTCGTCGTCAGCCTATGCTGCGCGCGCTACACCGGCGCATCGGTCAATCCGGCGCGCTCGTTAGGCACGGCAATATTCAGCGGCGGCGCGCCGCTGGCACAACTGTGGATATTCATCGTCGGGCCAGCCGCCGGCGGCACAGTCGCTGCCCTGCTGTGGAAAGCCGTAGCCCCTGCCGGGAAATGATAGTCCGCAAATGCCACGCGCCCAGGTCGCAAGACATGCGGAAACGCCTACGGCCGTTTCGGCAGCCGGCGTATAAGCTGTCTTCTTGACAAGTCTCGCATTTTGCTCAAATAATGTTCGAAATATGGATAAAAAGGAATTTCAAGAACTTCTAACCGAAGAGGTGAAATCATACAAGACATTGCTTGGAAGAACCATCAATCACAACTCAATGCCATCAGCACAATCCTATCATTGTAGGATGGGAGATGGTCTATGGCTATTGCTGAATAGTTACGGGTAATGATTATACTTTATAATAATTTATAAATATCATTCCTTTTGTACCTGTATACTTCGCAACAAATTGAGAGTCTTGGTAAGATTGGACTTTTGGAAATTAAATAATAATATCCTACAATTATTTTGTTGCAACAAACAATAGCCCTTCTTATGATAATCTATTTTCTCCAAAAGAGAAGGTATGTATTTATAATTTCTTTCATGTCGGAGATAAGAGAATTTTTCGGATATAAAATCTGTCATAAAATCTTCGGAAGGAATATATGTCGTATCACTTAGTATTTCGGCATTAACGATTTCCACAAAAATAGCCTGTTTCTTGTCCAATATAAACATTAATTTCCCAGGCATTTCCGTATACCATTTCAATGTTTTAGGAAGAGGGAACATATAAGAAGGATATTGATATAAGAAATTTCCATCAGGCATGGCTATGCCTACATATGAATTAAACATCCAATATGTTCCCATATCTGTCAGTTTTGCAGTTTGAGCCCTAATTGCAGTATTCCATACAAAAAGGGCTGTAAATAAAAGAACCCTCATATGCTTATTGTTCCTTGTTGATCTTTTTTACAGCTGATTTAAAATCAGAAAACCTTATCTCTCCCGAATTAATAGCACCATTTTTTGTTGTAGAAACAATCAGTTTACTACTTACCGCAATTTTAAACGAGCCAAAGTCGCTTGGCTACATTATAATTGCTCTGCAAAATTAACAAAAAGAATTATTAATGAAGAATGTTTTATGCAAAATTAATACAAAAATGGCGTAAAAAGCAATAGCACAGGGGGGCGCCGGTTGCGTTAATCTGCACCGCGCTCGCGTCCGGCCTTGCTTTCACCGCGCTTGCCTGCACCATAGGCGGCATCTCCGGCTGCCACATTAATCCGGCTGTCACCACGGGCGCGTTCCTGTCTGGCCGCATCGGCGGAAAAGACGCCGCCATGTACATCGTATCGCAGGCCACGGGCGGCATTGCCGCTGCCGCGATACTCTGCGCGCTTGCCGCCTCTACGGGCATGACAGACATCGGCGCGAACTGCCTGCGCGGCAACGGCGCAGCCACTTTTCCCGTTCCGGCAGGGCTGCTTGCCGAGGCGGTGTGCTCATGCGTTTTGGTGTTCGTCTTCCTCGGCGCGACTTCCAGGGCCGGTGGCGCGACGGACAGCGCGGCAGGGCTTGCCGTGGGATTCGCGTATGTCGTCGTCAGCCTATGCTGCGCGCGCTACACCGGCGCATCGGTCAATCCGGCGCGCTCGTTAGGCACGGCAATATTCAGCGGCGGCGCGCCGCTGGCACAACTGTGGATATTCATCGTCGGGCCAGCCGCCGGCGGCACAGTCGCTGCCCTGCTGTGGAAAGCCGTAGCCCCTGCCGGGAAATGATAGTCCGCAAATGCCACGCGCCCAGGTCGCAAGACATGCGGAAACGCCTACGGCCGTTTCGGCAGCCGGCGTATAAGCTGTCTTCTTGACAAGTTTCGCATTTTGCTCAAATAATATTAAAATGCAGTGCCATTTGCACTTTCACGCGCGGCAAATACGGCGGTTTTGCATCGCAAATACGGCGTGTTTGGTGACCAATCACGGCGTATTTGGTGACCAATCACGGCGAATTTGCGTTCTTGTTGATGCCGGATTGAAAGCCGTAAGACCGTTGTCTGTGTAAAACTTGGGCGCCAAATGAGGATTTAGGTGATAATTGTCGTGATTTTCACATTTTATTATTAATTTCGCACCCAGTATAATTCAAAGAAAAAAATATCGAAGATGAAGGAATTGGCATTGAAATACGGCTGCAACCCCAACCAGAAGCCGTCGCGCATTTATATGGAGGAGGGCGAACTGCCCATTGAGGTGCTGAACGGCCGCCCGGGCTACATCAATTTCCTCGACGCGCTGAACTCGTGGCAGTTGGTGCGCGAGCTGAAGGCCGCGACGGGACTGCCTGCCGCAGCGTCGTTCAAGCACGTCTCGCCGGCAGGCGCCGCCATCGGGCTGCCGCTGGACGACACGCTGAGGAAGATATACTTCGTAGACGACCTTGACATCGAGTTGTCGCCGATAGCCTGTGCCTACGCAAGGGCGCGCGGCGCCGACCGCATGAGCTCGTATGGCGACTTCGTGGCACTGAGCGACACCTGCGACGCCGCCGTGGCGACACTGCTGAAACGCGAGGTGAGCGACGGCGTGATAGCACCGGACTTCACAGAAGAGGCACTGCGGATACTGCGCGGCAAGCGCAAGGGGACTTACAACGTGATAAGGATTGACCAGGATTACGCTCCGGCACAGGTGGAGAGGAAGCAGTGCTTCGGGGTAACGTTCGAGCAGCGCCGCAATGACGTGCGCCTCGACGACCCCGCGCTGTTCGCTAACGTGCCGACGCGCAACAAGACATTCAGCGATGAGGCCCGCCGCGACCTCGTCATAGCCCTCGTGACGCTGAAGTACACGCAGAGCAACTCGGTGTGCTACGTCAAGGACGGGCAGGCAATAGGCATCGGGGCTGGCCAGCAGAGCAGGATCCACTGCACGCGCCTGGCCGGCAACAAGGCCGACGTGTGGTGGCTGAGGCAGCACCCGAAAGTGATGTCGCTGCCATTCGTGGATGGCATCCGCCGCGCCGACCGCGACAACACGATAGACCTGTATGTCGGTGACGAGGGCGGCGACGTGCTGCGCGACGGGACGTGGCAGATGTTCTTCAGGGAAAGGCCCGAGCCGCTGACGCGCGAGGAGAAGAGGGAATGGCTCGGGCGGCTTTCCGGCGTTTCGCTCGGCAGCGACGCCTTCTTTCCCTTCGGCGACAACATCGAGCGCGCTCACAAGAGCGGCGTGCAGTATGTGGCGCAGGCAGGCGGCTCGGTGCGCGACGACAATGTCATAGCCACTTGCGACAAGTACGGCATAGCCTGCGCCTTCACCGGCGTGCGGCTGTTCCACCATTGATTGCCGGAGGTTACGGCACGAGGCACATATTCCATTTGGCGTTTAACCCTATAATTAAGATAATCCATGTCTGATTTCGATGATATATTGATGAACGGCATCAACTTCGGCAAGGGCGGCCAGAAGAAGTCTGCCGATGGTAAGGTGAGGACCAAGGCCAAGAAGAAGAAATATTTTACCGGGGCCCACGGCAGCGGGTCTGCCATGCAGAAGGCCAAGTACCGCGAGCAGAGGGCAAAACGTCACGGTGGAGGATAGCGTTTGCGCCGTGACGCGCCGTTGCTGCGCCATGCGTATGGCCGGCGTTGCAAAAAACAAATGCGGGACTGCATATGCAATCCCGCATTTGTTGTCGGTGTGTGTCCGCTTGTCAGATTTTCCTGAACGCCTGGTCGAGGTCTGCTATGATGTCCTCCGCATCCTCAAGTCCGACGGAGAGGCGCACGAGTCCTTCCGATATGTTGCATGCCGCACGCTCCTCCGGTGTGTATGGCGAGTGTGTCATTGATGCCGGGTGCTCGATGAGCGTCTCCGTGTCGCCGAGGCTGACCGCCAGCGAGCAGAGGTGGACGCTGTTGATCAGCGTGCGTCCGGCCTCCAGTCCGCCCTTCACCTCGAACGCGATCATCGAGCCAGGCTTCTTCATGTATTTCTTTGCCAGCTCATACTGCGGGAAACTCTTTAGCCCCGGGTATGCTATGCTCTCCACCTTGGGGTGCTTCTCGAGGTATTCCGCCACTTTCTGTGCGTTCTCGCAGTGACGGTCCATGCGCACGTGCAGTGTCTTGAGGCCACGGTTGATGAGGAAAGCCTCGAACGGGCCGAGCACCGAGCCGGTCAGGTCCTTCACGCCGACGAGCCTTACCTGGTCGGTGTATTCCTTCGTTCCTGCCACGAATCCGGCTATTACGTCCCCGTGTCCGTTAAGGAACTTCGTCGCCGAGTGCACCACCATGTCTGCGCCGTGCTCCAGCGGGCGGCACAGGTAAGGCGTGCAGAACGTGTTGTCCACCATCACGCGGCATCCCTCCTGGCGGTGTGCGATCTCTGCGATGGCCTCGATGTCGGCAACGTGCATGTTCGGGTTTGCCGGTGTCTCCACGTAAACCAGTTTCGTGTTGGGGCGCATTGCCTTCTCGACGGCCTTTGTGTCGCGCATGTCAACGAACGTGACGTCAACGCCGTAGCGCTTCAGTCCGTGCTCCATGAATGCGAACGTGCATCCGTATAGTGTTTTTCCGGCGATTATGTGGTCGCCTGCCTCCACGCACACCCATACGGCCGATGTTATCGCGCCCATTCCCGACGACATGCTCACGCAGGCCTCTGCTCCCTCGAGCGATGCCACCTTCTGCTCCACTGCGGTGCATGTGGGGTTCCCCAGGCGGCTGTATATATATCCCTCCTCCTCGAGCGCGAAGCGGCGGCCGCCCTGCTCGGCGTTGTCGAAGATGAATGTGGATGTCTGGTAGATGGGTGTTGCCAGTGTCCCATACATGTTTTTCTCTGCACCAACGTGCACGGCCCGTGTTGCGAACCCTGCCTTTGCGATTTCTTCTTTTGTCAACATAGTTGTTTTTTTATTTAAGATTAAAAGTTACATTACGTTTTCCCGTCCTTTGTTTATCGGCTTGCGGGGTGACATTTATACTGCACCTTATTATATAGGGTAACGTGCGTGGCACAGGTTTATTATATAAATGACACATAAAATATCCATCTTCCCGATTTTCACTCCCCCTGCGCAGCGTGCCATGCCGCCGTGTGCATGTTTGCCAAGACGGAAAGGAAAACCAGTGTTGCAATGACCGGTTTGGGTTAAACAATCCGCGCCTGTGTCAAATCTGTTGCGAAGTGTTATAAAAACGATGAAACGCTTTGCGGTGACGAAATAAATTGTTATCTTTGCAAAATAAAACACAGGATATTACCTTTTAATAATTTTTTATCAACTATGGTTAACTACAAAGATCTTGGTCTTGTGAACACGCGCGAGATGTTCAAGAAGGCCGTTGCCGGCGGATATGCAATACCGGCATTCAACTTTAACACTATGGAGCAGATGCAGGCCATCGTGCAGGCTGCGGTCGAGACAAAGTCGCCTGTCATCATGCAGGTGTCCAAGGGTGCGCGCAACTATGCAAACGCCACAATCCTCCGCTACATGGCAGAGGGCGCCGTGGCATACGCCAAGGAACTGGGCTGCGAGAAGCCCGAAATCGTGCTGCACCTTGACCATGGGGACTCTTTCGAGCTCTGCAAGGACTGCATTGACAATGGTTTCTCAAGTGTCATGTACGATGGTTCGTCGCTTCCTTTCGATGAGAACATCGAGATTACACGCAAGGTTGTGGAATATGCGCACAAGTATGACGTGACCGTTGAGGCCGAGCTCGGCGTGCTTGCCGGAGTGGAGGATGATGTGTCTGCCGAGGAGAGCCACTATACGAAGCCCGAGGAGGTTATCGAGTTTTCCACGTGTTCAGGCTGCGACTCGCTGGCAATATCCATCGGCACGAGCCACGGCGCATACAAGTTCAAGCCTGAGCAGTGCAAGCGTGACCCGGAGACGGGCCGCCTCGTCCCGCCCCCACTGGCATTCGACGTGCTTGCAGAGATAGAGAAGAGGCTCCCCGGCTTCCCGATTGTTCTCCACGGATCGTCTTCGGTTCCGCAGGAGGAAGTGGATATCATAAACAAGTATGGCGGAAACCTGCCCGACGCTGTAGGCATTCCGGAGGAGCAGCTGCGCAGGGCAACGAAGAGTGCGGTCTGCAAGATTAACATTGACTCCGACAGTCGCCTCGCAATGACGGCTGCCGTGCGCAAGCATCTTGCCGAGCACCCCGACCACTTCGACCCGCGCCAGTATCTGAAGCCGGCCCGCGAGAGCATGAAGAACATGTATGTCCACAAGATTATGAACGTTCTCGGCTCGAACGACAAGCTCGGATAATATGCCGAAATGACACCGTGCCGCCTCTGGCGGTTTGCAATAGGAAAGTCCCCGTATCTCGCTGTGAGATGCGGGGACTTTCTACATCCAGCCCAGACTCTAATATTTGGGATAAAACGTGTTGGGATAAAGCGTGTGCTGCCTGCCGCACCTACTTCTTCAGCAGTTCCGTCCTGATTTCCTTCACGGCTCCCGTGGTCGGGTCAAGGGTCAGTTCGGTGCGCATCTTCTTGTTGAATAGCCCGCCGCTGAGGCTTACGGTCGTGCCGAACTGTGCCGCCCAGAACTCGTATGGCGTGGCGTTGTATCTGTCGGACAGTGTGCGAATCGTGGCGCGCGCCTTGCCCGGCACCGCCACGCGCAGCCCGATGTCGTCCTTTCCCCGCCTGATGTCCGCGTCCGGCATCTCCGGTGCCGGCATCTGTTCCCGCATGTTCTCTATGTCGATGTAGTAGGGGGTTCCTGCGAGGTCGTCTGCGTCGAGCATGCCGAGTTTCTCCGAGAAGCGGAACATTATGTGGCCGCTGACATCGCCCTCCGGCACGAGCCTTATCACGGTCTGTGTGGTGTCGCATGCCGTAGTTCCGCAGAACATCTGCAGCAAGGCCTGTTCCTGCATGTCCAGCTGGCGCAGCATGATGCGCAGTTGCTCCCCGTCTTTCGGCATGGCTTCCGCCCTTCCGCGTGTCAGGTCGTCTCGGCTGTCGCGTATGTCGTAAATCTCGCTCGCCGTGAGTTCCGCCATCTTGGCCTTGCTTGCCGCCGCGAGTATTTCCCTGTTCATGAATTTGCGCGGGTCTGGCTTTGATGGCGCGGCATGTTTTTCGAACGGGACGAACTCCCTTGCCTGCCTTCCCTCCGTGTTGATGGCCGTCAGTATGCCGTTGCGGTCGATCTCCGCGTGGCTTATGCAGTGCCTCGCGTCAGCCCGCAGCGTGAAATACCGCGCCGTGTCCCTCACGGCCTCCGTCGCTATCGATATGCTCACAATCCTGTACCGGCTGCTTTTCGCCTGCGGCGCGTCGTCTTTTTTCAGATACCGTTTGGCGTAGATGCAGAGTTCCCCAGGTGTCACCGTGGTCTTCTCAACGAGTACGCTGAGCCTCAGTGATGTCTTTGGAAGGAAATATGGATACCCTTCCTGCTGTGCCTTAGCCGTTGTTGCCGTTGTCAGTGCCGCTGCAAATGCCGTTGCGGCGATGAATTTGTTCATTTTCAAAAATCCATCCTTTCCTTGTCTTTTTTATTTCAGAGATTTTATCTCACCCGTTGTGGGGTTAAGTTCGAGTTCGTATTTCTGTCCTTTTGCAAAGAAGCTGCCGTCTATTGCCTCTACCTTTCCGAATTGCGCGAGCATTATCTCCTGCGTGGAGAGCAGTTCCTTGCCTTTCTCGAGTTTCATTGTCGCCTTGCCTGGCAGGTTGACGAAGATGTTGGCTCCGCCTTTCCCCGCATTTCCGGTAACCTGCGGCTTGTATATGTCGTGGTTGTCCTTGATTGTGAGGTAGTATGTGTTTTCCGGTTTTCCCTCCCCGATGAACACTCCCTGATCTGGGATCAGGTTGCATATCGGGACGCGCTTCACTTCCTTTACTGGTATGTAGATTGCCGAAACTTCCACGGTGTCGGGCTTGTCTGACATCCTTTCAGGTATGTCCTTCACCTTCTCATGTTTCTCCTCTTTCACATTCTTGTTCACTCCGAGCAGCACGCCGTCGTTGCTCTTGCATATAAACCTGATTGAGTTGTTGCCGTCTATTGCCGCCTCGTAGTGCTTCGTCTCGTCGGGAACGCCGAAGAGGGATGTCCTCACGCTTACGAATGAGTATTCGGTTTTGTCCACCGGCCCGGTGCGCCTTACCTCGAATACGAAATCGATGCCCGTCATCGGCAGGTAGTAGTCGTTTCCCTGTGCCATGGCGCATACTGCGGACAGGATTGCCATTAATGATAAAATTCCTTTTTTCATGTCATAAATAGTTTGGTTGTTTGTATGTGTGTTTTTTTTTATGCGTTGCCTTCTCAGTCCATCAGCCTTCCGAAAGCCTTCGGCAGGCATTCTGTTATGTCTGTCGCCATGAGGCTCTCCTCGCCCTTGTCCCTTGCCGCGAGGTCTCCGGCGAGCCCGTGCAGGTACATCCCCAGCATACATGCTTCCGGCTGTCTGTGGCCCCTTGCCAGCAGTCCCGCGATAATTCCCGTCAGCACGTCGCCGCTTCCTGCCGTCGCCATTCCTGCGTTCCCCGTGCTGTTGAACGTTACGCTGCCGTCCGGCAAACACAGCGCGGAGTGGTGTCCCTTGAGCAATATGTATGCCTCGAGCCGCTCCGCCATGCTGCGTGCTTTCGTGAGCCGTTCGTAACTGTCGGCGCACGGTGTGCCGTCCATCCTGTCGAACTCCCTCGGGTGTGGTGTCATGATTATTCCCTTGGGCATCTGCTGCATCCATGCTCGGTGGTTTGCCAGCATGTTCAGCGCGTCGGCATCTGCCACCACCGGGCAAGCTGCGCGCCTTATCTGCGAGATCATTGTTATCGCCGTTGTCTCCATCTGCCCTAATCCCGGCCCTATCGCCATAGCGTCGAAATCGTCTGTGGCTATCGCGTTGCCGATATGTGTCTCTTCGTGGTCGAGGCTTACGATGGCCTCGGGCACCGATATTTGCATTATGTCGTTGTTCCTCCGTGGCGTGTGGACGGTCACCTTGCCTGCGCCGGCCCTGTAGCATGCCTTTGCCGCCATGACGGCAGCCCCTGCCATGCCGTAGCTCCCTGCGACGATGAGCGCGCTCCCCATGTCGCCCTTGTGCGAGTATGGGTCGCGTGGCGTCAGCATCCGCCGCACGTCGTTCTCCTCTATTATGCGGTATTGTGCCTCGATGCGCTCCGTCCCCTCGGCGCTCAGCCGTATGTCGAGCACCCTCACCCTGCCTATGAACTGCTGGTTCTCTGGGAAGAGGAATGCGAGTTTCCTTTGTTGCAGCGTCAGCGTGATGTCCGCCTTTATTATGTTGGCGCGCACGTTGTAGGTGTTGTCCTCGGTCATCAGTCCCGACGGCATGTCTATGCTGACCACCTTTGCCGGCGACTGGTTGATGTATTTCACGAGCGAGGCGAACCCTCCTGCGAGCGGTTTTGTCAGTCCCGACCCGAACAGCCCGTCGATCACCACCGTGTCTGCGTCGAGCCTTGGCGGGTCGAACTCCTGCGTCACCTCTGTGAACTTTGCCACGCGCTTCGACTCGGCGATCCTTTTCTTGTTCGTGGCGCAGTCCTCGCTGAGTTTCTGGTTTATGTTGAACAGATAAACGCTCACCCTGTATCCCTGGTCGGCAAGCAGCCGCGACACGGCGAGCGCGTCACCGCCGTTGTTGCCCGGGCCGGCGAACGCCACCATTGGCGTCTGTGTGCCCCATTCGTCGCTGATGGCGCGTGCCAGGGTCTTGGCTGCCCGCTCCATGAGGTCTATGCCTCTTATTGGCTCGTGCTCGATGGTGTATCGGTCAAGTTCGCGTATCTGGTTGCTCGTAAAAATCTTCATCACGATGCAAAAATACAAAAAAAACGAATACAAATCTCCAAAGTTTAGGAATAATTTCATGTTTTCCCTTCTTAAAAGATGAAAAGATGGAATATTTTAGTAATTTTGTCGGAAAATAAAGAGAAAAGTTATGGCCGTAGTTAAAATTTTAGACAAAACGTTCAAGACTTCTATCCCGGAAGCAGAGATTAGGAAACGTGTAAAGGCAGTGGCAGACCGCATCAACCGCGACATGGCAGACAAGAACCCGATACTAATTGCCGTGCTGAACGGCTCGTTCATTTTCGCCGCCGACCTGATGCGCATGCTGACCATCCCGTGCGAGATATCGTTCGTCAAACTGGCGTCATACGAAGGCACAACGTCATCGGGGAAGATAACCGAAGTGCTGGGCATCAACGAGGACTTGAGCGGGCGCACGGTGATTATCGTGGAGGACATCGTGGACACGGGGCTGACGATGAAGCGGATGATAGAGACGCTCGGGACGCGCAATCCTGCCTCGATACACGTCTGCACGCTGCTGGTGAAGCCGGACAAACTGACGGTTGACCTCAACATAGAGTATGCCGCGATGGAGATTCCAAACGACTTCATCGTGGGCTACGGCCTTGACTACGACCAGCAGGGACGCAACCTGCCAGACATATACACCGTGGTGGATTAGCGTCTGGCATTGTTTGGCAACAGGACACATCCATTAAATACAAAATAAACAAGGCAAGCAATGGAAAACATAGTTATTTTTGGCGCGCCCGGATCAGGCAAGGGCACACAGAGTGAATTGATAATCAAGAAGTACGGGCTGGGACATATCTCCACCGGCGACGTGCTGAGGGAGCAAATCAGCAAGGGGACGGAGCTCGGCAAGACCGCAAATGCGTTCATCGTCAAGGGGCAGCTCATCCCCGACGAGCTGATGATAAGCATCCTCGCAGACGTGTATGACAGTTTCGGGGGGGAACACAAAGGGGTCATATTCGACGGATTCCCCCGGACAATACCACAGGCAGAGGCACTGAAGGAGATGCTGGCCCACAGGGGACACACCATAGCGGCCATGATAGAGCTCGACGTGCCGGAGGAAGAACTCGTGACGCGCCTCATAAAGCGTGGGAAGGAAAGCGGACGGCCGGACGACAATGCCGAGACGATAAGGAAACGCCTCGACGTTTACCGGCATCAGACAAGCCCGCTCGTGGAATGGTACGAGCGCGAGGGACTGCACCATCATGTGGTCGGAGTAGGCTCGCTCGAAAGCATTTTCGCACAGATAGAGAAAATAATAGGATAGAAAAATCGCAGAGAACACCCTGACTGGCGGCGGCGGCGACTGCTGCGTGACCCGCAAGAGACCGAAGGCCGGGGACTTGCGCACAACGCGTTTATGGATAGTAATTTCGTAGATTATGTCAAGATTTACTGCCGCTCGGGAAAGGGCGGCAGGGGTAGCATGCACCTCAAGCATCTGAAATACAACTACAACGGCGGCCCCGACGGCGGCGACGGCGGCGACGGCGGCAGCGTGATACTGCGCGGCAACCACAACTACTGGACTCTGCTGCACCTAAGATACCAGCGGCACGTCTATGCGGAGCACGGCGGAAACGGCGGAAAGGACAAGTGCCACGGAACGAACGGCAAAAACGAGTACATCGACGTGCCGTGCGGAACGGTGGCATATAATGCCGAGACGGGGAAGTATTTGTGCGACATAACCTACGACGGCCAGGAGGTGGTGCTGCTGAGGGGCGGGCGCGGAGGACTCGGAAACTTCCAGTTCCGCACCGCCACCAACCAGGCGCCGCGCTTCGCGCAGCCGGGCGAGCCGATGGAGGAGATGACCGTGATACTCGAGCTGAAACTGCTCGCCGACGTGGGGCTGGTGGGATTCCCCAACGCCGGCAAGTCAACGCTGCTATCCGCGCTGTCATCGGCGCGCCCGAAGATCGCAAACTATCCGTTCACAACGCTCGAACCGTCGCTCGGCATAGTGTCATACCACGACCACAAGTCGTTCGTCATGGCAGACATACCGGGCATCATAGAGGGCGCGAGCGAGGGAAAAGGCCTCGGGCTGCGCTTCCTTAGGCACATCGAGCGCAACTCGCTGCTGCTCTTCATGGTGCCGTGCGACTCTGACGACATCGTGAGGGATTACAACATACTGCTCAACGAACTGCGCCGCTTCAACCCGGACATGCTCGACAAGCACCGCGTGCTTGCCATCACCAAGTGCGACTTGATAGACGGGGAACTGGCGCAGATGCTTAACGAGGAAATCCAAAAGAAGCTCGGCGGGCAACTGCCAGTCGTGTTCATATCGGCGGTAGCGCAGCAGGGACTGGACAAACTGAAGGATCTACTGTGGGACGAGCTCAACAGCGAGAGCAACAAACTGCAGGGCATAACGGCAGAAGACGTGATCGTCCACCGCGACAAGGACATAGCGCGCTTCTCAAAGGAAATTGCAGACGAGGGGGAGGACATAGAGATTGAGTACGTCGACGAGGACGAGATCGAGGACCTCGATGACTACGGGATTGAGGACATTGAACAATGAGACTGCATGAATACAGCCTCGGTGATGCCGTCCGTGCATTCTCCACAACTCGCGAGGGCGGGGCTGGCACGGGGAATTACGCCTCGTTCAACATCAACCGCCACTGCGGGGACTCCGAGGAGAGCATCGCACGCAACCTTGAAACACTCGCCGGGACAATAAACGTCGCGCCCGGGCGGATCATCTATCCCCGGCAGGCCCACGGAGCGGAGTACCGTTGCGTAACCGAGGAATGCCTCTCGCTGCCAGCGTCCGGGCTGCAATCATTCATAGACGGCTCCGACGCGCTCATCACCGGCGTGCGCGGCATCTGCATCGGGGTCTCCACCGCCGACTGCATACCTATTATCATATACGACCATGAGCATCATTGCGCCGCAGCGGTTCATGCCGGGTGGCGCGGGACGGCGAAACGCATCGTGCAGGCAGTGGTGGCGGCGATGCATGACAAGTTCTCGTCGCGCCCGGAGGCGCTGCGCGCAGCCATCGGCCCGGGCATATCGCTCGCGGCGTTCGAGGTGGGCGACGAGGTGTATGACGAGTTCCGCGACGCAGGTTTCCACATGGAGAGAATATCGCGCCGCTTCCCGCCGATGCACACCCGGACAGCAGCCTTGTCGCGGACTGAAATGAAATGGCATATCGACCTGCCTTTGTGCAACCGCCTCCAGCTGATCGAGGGCGGCATACCATCCGCCAACATACATTCCTCCGGCATCTGCACATACACCCACAGCGGCACCTTCTTCTCCGCACGCCGCCTCGGGACAGCCTCCGGACGCATCTTCACAGGGGTAATCCTGAAGTGACATTTCTTATTTGCTATGAATGTTAATGTTGGTGCAAAGATACTGTGGTATTTTTATGCGCGCAATACCTGATTGTTGTTGTTTTGCTGCATAAAGATGAGTTTTTTGCCACATGTCAAACGGTGGAATACATGCGCTTATATGATAAATCCGCTATATGTTCCTGTTTGCCATCCGCGTCGGTTTCATGTCGTTTCTGCTAAATAATTTTTGTTCTCTCGCGTTGAACTTGTTAAAATATGTAATCCTTTTTCCCAAATCTTTTTTTTAACAGCATTTTATAAATTGTTGTAATATAGTTACAAAGGAGAAAAAAAAGACTGTAAAACCGACTTTTGCACCATATCGAAAAAGATGTGAACACTGTTTGACGGTTGAGCCTTTTTTCGTACCTTCGCAAATGTCTTTCAGTGAGAGGCATATTTCGTAACCTAATCATTCCGTAATTATAATGAATAAAATTGTAACAATTACCGCGATATTACTGTTCTTCTCGTCATTGACACCCGCCATGGCAGGCAAGAAGAAGACCAGGGCAAGAGCCAAGGCGCATCCTAAGCAGGAGCAGCGCGTGGATGAGATAGACAACTTTGATTTCCTATATATAAATGAGGGAGTGGATGTTGGTTACAACGACAACATCATGGCATACAACGTGCTTGACGAGGCGTTCAACCACATCGGGGCGCGCTACAGCCACGGCTGCGCCGGGCCTTATGTGTTCGACTGCTCGGGCTTCACGAGTTATGTGTTCGGCAAGATGGGAATATCGCTGAGCCGGTCGTCGCGACAGCAGGCGACGCAGGGATACGGCATCTCAAGCAGCGAGTTGCAGAGCGGAGACCTCGTTTTCTTCACCAGCCCGCGAAGCGGAGGCAGCGTCGGTCATGTCGGCATCGTGGTGGATGTTGACCCGGTCACTGGCAGCTTCGACTTCATCCACGCATCGCTGCGTGGCGTCAAGGTGAGCAACTCGCGCGAGAGTTACTATGCCAGACGCTACCTGTTCGGCAGGAGGGTGATGTGACTTCCGTGGCTTATGTAGCCGCATCGGCCATTAGGCCTTAATCTCCATCCGTCGCAATCCGGCATTTTTTTATCACCGCCTGCCGGATGCCGCTTGGCGGCAACCAGTGTTACCCGTTCTTGATTTTATCATCAGATGCGACCGTTAGATACCGTCGTGCCAGCAATTTGTGCCTAATCGTGCTGTAATTACGCCGTATTTACTTACCAAACACGCCGTATTTACTTTGCAAACACGCCGTATTTACTTTGAAAACACGCCGTATTTGCCCGGTAAGACCGCCGGAATCACATTCCGGCGTGTGGTCAGCGTGGCGAGCGTTGATGGCCAAGTGCGGAGACCTAACTACGAGAAATTTAATGTTAACAATAGGAAATAATTTGTTTTTCTCATATTAAAAATTTATCTTTGCCACATAAACTAAAAATCAAGGATTTATGGACAAAATACTGTCAACATTAAGGCGGATTTCGGATGGCATGGAGGAACTCGGCAATACCATGCGCCGAGAAGAGCATGTTTACAAGGCTGAACTTGCGGACAGACTTGAAAAAGGACTGCAAGGGGATGCCGCCATCGGACATTACAACGAGTGGATGGAAAAAGCAGGAATGAAACACTTAATGGTCAAATAAGATGGCACGAACTATCAAGGACAACAAAAACGTTATTCAGTCGTACACCCTAACGACTTCTCGCTATAAATTCACAGCTTACGAAAAGCGAATTTTATACCGCATTGTGGAATATGCTCAAGATGAAATCAAGGGTATCATGATTAGAGACAATCTCCACAAAATAGAGCACTCCCTATTCGGTCGGGAGATAACCATGCCTGTTGCAGACATTCTCAAAGATGAGCAAGACGAAAATTATACAATAGCGAAAAAGGCTTTTAGTTCTTTATCCGACAAATTTATCATCATAGACAATGACGACATTTTGCATAAAACACACATCATATCTAACCCAAAAATAAAGAAAAAAACGGGAATGGTTACATTCTCTGTCTTCAATGAAATATGGGATGGTATGCTGAATTTTTCCAAATGTTACAGAAAATATGAGCTTGTAACCGCAATGCAGTTCAATTCTGTTTACTCAATGCGGTTTTACGAACTCCTAAGTGGACAGAAAAGACCTTTGGAATTTACCTTTGAGCAATTAAGAGAAATGCTATGCGTAAATGATAAATATAAACTTGTTGGGGATTTTAAGCGATGGGTATTAGATGTAGCCAAGAAAGAGCTTGACGAGAGCAGCCCTTACTCTTTCAACTACATCGAGGTAAAGGAGGGTCGAAAGGTCGTAGGTTTTAAGTTCTTCCCAACTTTCCACCCAGACAATCAAGACCCAAACTTGCTCCAGATAGAAATGCGCTCCAAACTCTCTGCAAGTACACAGGTAAGCCGTGAAGCGTACGATTACTTCCGCTATTCTTTTGAGTTCAAGGCAGACGAAATTAGCAAGAACAAGAAAACTATCATCGATGGGGAAAAGAAAAATACCCGACTTCATAGGTTTCCTTTCCTCCCTTGTCTGACCATCGAGAACTGCCAAGAACCGCATCGGCTACGTAATCAACGCTATCAAAAAGAAGAGTACAGAAAGCAAATAAGAAATGGAAGATGTTAGTTTTGATTTTAGCAGATTTGCGAATGGAATCAAAGGACAGAAACAATTTTATATCGCTTCACCGATTGAATAGTCATAAAAAGAGAACAACAAGAAAATCGTTTCCATATCAAAAAATAAAAGAGGAATATATAGGATATTTGAATATCTTTATTATATTTGCAAACGTGATTTAAATATGGTTCTTTAAAAATTATCAAGCAGATCACACTTAAATGAAAATAAAAATACTATACATAACAATATGCATATTTTGTACAGAAACTATTTTTGCACAAAAAAATAATGAATTTTCCATATACCCTCATATTGGATTTAATATATCTTCTTTTACTAAAGGAGTAACATATTCTTTAGACAATGGAGAGAAGTTCTATTATAAGCCTAAATATACAATAGGCTTCAATTTTGGAGGAGAAATAGAAAAGAAAAAACAAAATATAGGATTATCATTAGGTCTTATTTTTACCTTAGAACATATAAAATTTGAAGATATTTCTGTATCATCCGAAGCTTATCGGATTCTTTCGAAAAACTTTTCAATTTTAAATAAAAATTTAGACGTGCCTATCATGGTTTCATATAATATATGGGGAAATAATGTTTCAAAAATACACTTAAAATCAGGAATTCTCTTCAGATTTCTTTTAAGCGGTACTACAAAAAATACTATTTCTTTCTATAAAAGAGAAAATGACCAATGGGTTATCAATAATAACTATTCTGGAAAAAATAAAGGAGAGTTTACAGACGGATATAATAAAATTCAATTGGCAATTCCCATAGGTGTTTCTTATGAATATAAGAAAGTTTTCATTGACTTTAAGTACAATATAGGTCTTACTAACGTATATAAATATACTAAAGAAAATATCTATAATCGAAGTTTCGTCCTTTCTGCTGGATATTCTATAACTTTATAAAGCCAATATTATGTTAAAAAATTATCTATTACTTATCTTCTCTGCTTTGTGCCTTATAAGCACAGCTTGTTCTTCCGATGTAACAGACGAAGAAATCAGAACATCTAATGATGTAAACTCGCAAAAGGAAAACAGTTCTCTTACAACAAAGCTAAACTCTCCTATAACAAGAGCAATTTCTTCTTCTCCAATAGAGACATGGACTGGTGATGTAAAAATCGAAAGAAAGAGCAAGGTAAAGGTTGCCTTTAGCTCCGCATACATGGAATATTTACCAGGAGCAGGTGTATACATTTGTGACGTATATACCATTACCGCAAGAACACCAGAGGACCATACCGTTGTTTACAAAGATGCAGTAGACGAAAGTTGTGGATTCGTAACTATTCAGCAATATTGTTCATGACAAATTCTGTCTCAGCACTAACTTGACTATCGACCAGAACACGATTATCCGCAATGTGAAAAGTCTTTGATTATCAATAAAATACATACTTATTTATTTGCATATATCAAATATTTTTCGTACCTTTGTGCTTATGAAAGAGCAAGTTACGGACATATCACAAGCGTTTAAAGGGCTGACTTCTGAGATGGCATCAATGCGGGAGGCCATGGATGCGATGCATACAGAGAATGTCAACT
>OIIB01000061.1_pt1 | contig 38204 bp, 28 predicted proteins | sample 1583171 | NCBI WGS metagenome assembly OIIB01 (sample SAMN02675049, study PRJEB24791) | human gut metagenome, SKBSTL061 | isolation source: stool | host: Homo sapiens | place: USA | reverse complement strand
ACTAGGTAATCAAAATACTAAATCTTATTATCCCATGTATTTATTACAAACAGTCAAGACCAATGGAGGAAGCTGGCTAATGGGGGACTCTAAACCAACTGTTGCCGGTATGCCTGGAACCCTTAGCAGTTCATTGACTTGGGAAACAGTACAATCCTTAAATATCGGTTTTGATTTAGGAATGTTAAGAAATCGGCTTAACATAAATTTCGATTATTTTATCCGTAAAACATTGGATATGGTCGGTCCTGCTTCTGAGGTCGCTTCCATCTATGGCATCGGTATGCCAGCAAGCAATAATACAGACTTACGTACCAAAGGATGGGAAATAGCAGCCAGTTGGCGCGACAAGATAGGACAGATCAATTATAATATAGGCTTTAACATGGCAGATTCCCGCTCATTTGTTGACAAGTATCCCAATGAATCTAAATCGCTCAGCACCTATTATAAAGACCAGGAATTAGGAGCCATTTGGGGGTATGTAACCCATGGAATAGCTAAAAATCAATCGGAAATGGATGAATGGATAAAAGATAACAATCCCTCATGGGGTTCAGGCTGGGGCGAAGGTGATATTATGTTCGAGGATCTTAATGGAGATAAAGTAATCAACGAAGGAGCCAATACAGTAGACGATCCGGGAGACCGCAAAATTATTGGTAACTCCACCCCACGTTTCAGGTTTGGTTTAGACTTGGGTTGTGAATGGAAAGGCATCGACTTTAGTATGTTCTGGCAAGGAGTCGCAAAACGCGATTTATGGTTGGATGGTCCTATGTTTTGGGGAATATCGGGAGGAGAATGGCAATCAACTGGTTTAAAAGAGCATTTGGATTATTATCGCCCAGAAAATACAACTTCTGTATTTGGTCCTAATACCAATGCTTATTTTCCTAAAATGTATATGAGCAAAGATATGAATCAAAAGGTACAAACCCGTTACTTACAAAACGGTGCCTATGCCCGTTTAAAAAATATCCAACTAGGGTATACTTTCCCGACACAAATTATCAACAAACTACATATGCAAAAATTACGTGTATATGTCAGTGCCGAGAATGTATTGACTATCACCAGTCTACCTAGCGGTTTTGATCCAGAAACAACTTATTCAAGTTATTCTGATGGGAACTCCGGAAAAACTTATCCGCTACAAACAACTATATCTTTTGGATTAAATGCAACATTCTAAATAATAAAACATATGAAAAAGATTCTATTATATACATTCATAGCCGCTGCAAGTGCTCTTGCGACCTCATGCAATGATTATCTGGATTGCGAACCTATCACTTCTGTCAGCACCAATGTCTATCTTTATTCCGAAACAGACCTAGCTGCTTATGCTGCCAAATTTTATAATGACAGTGAAAACGAAAACGATGACGAATATGGCAATATTCTTCCATCTCATGGTTCTGCCACTTATAATTTAGGATTATTCCAAAAAGATAATGGAACAGACGATCAAACCGCAGACTCACCAAGTAAACTTTTCATAAAAGGACAATACCATGTCGGTGACGATGACTTATGGCATAAATATTTCCGTAAGATACGTGCAGCTAATTACTTTATTCAAACTGTAACCGAACGATATGCCAACAGAGAAATATCCGGTAATGATGCAAATATCAAACACTATATTGGCGAGGTATATTTCTTCCGTGCTTATATTTATCTCACAGCATTGCAGAATCTAGGTGATTTTCCTATTCTAACTGAAATATTACCGGATGATTACAATGCCATACGTGAAGCTTCCAAACGGCGTCCGCGTAATGAAGTTGCACGCTTTATCTTATCTGATTTAGATAAAGCCTACGAATATATGCTTCCCACTGCTCCCGTAAGCAATCGGTTAAACAAAGACTGCGCTGCATTAGTAAAAAGTCGCGCAGCCCTATTTGAAGCAACATGGGAAAAATATCATAAAGGAAGTGCATTTGTTCCTGGTGGTCCCGGATGGCCTGGTGCTTCAATGGATTATTTAAAAGATTTTAGCATTGACATTGACTCTGAAATTAAATATTTTTTACAACAGGCCATAGAAGCAGCTGATATCGTAGCTCAAGGACACAATTTGCACGGAAATTATGCCTCGTTATTCAATTCTATTGATTTAAGCGGAATAGATGAAATCTTATTATGGCGTAAATACAGTGTCAACTCAGATGCCACTTCTTACCACTTTGTCGTAAGCTATTTGCAACGCAATGGCGGGGGAAACACAGGCTATACACGTTCCATGGTTAATTCTTATCTAATGTCTGATGGCCTACCCATCTATGCCAGTACCAATTATCAAGGAGACGATACATATGAACATATCTTTACCGACAGAGATGGACGTATGGGACAAACTATTTTAAAAACAGGAGATTTGTTATCTGATGATCCAAACTTTGCCACTTGGATAAAGAAGAGTGATGGATACGGCTACTTTTACCGCCCTGAAATTTTCGAGACCCAAAAAGAAAATAGTAATCCGACCGGATACTGTCTGCGCAAAGGATTGAATACATCCGGAGATATGCAGTCAACAAAAGAATCCTATACAGGATGCCCGATCTTCCGTGCAGCAGAAGCCTACCTGAATTATATAGAAGCTTATTACGAATTAAACGGAAATCTAGGTGGCAACTGCGATAAATACTGGAAAGCTCTTCGTGCACGTGCCGGTATGAGTACAGACTATCAAAAGACCATAAACAATACAGACATAAGTAAAGAAAAACAAGATTGGGGAAGTTATTCTGCCGGTCAACAAATAAACACAACTCTGTACAACATCCGTCGTGAACGACGTGTCGAGTTGGTATCAGAAGGATTCCGTATGGCAGACTTAAAACGTTGGCGCGCTTTGGACCAAGTAAAAGATGTACACGTACAAGGATTTAATTTTTGGGATAGCATGTATCAACTGTATACAAACCCTCAAGCCGAAGACGCTGTAACCCCAATTCCCCAAATAACACTTTTAGAATATGGCGTAACAGACAAGACAGCCAATATTTCAGCAAAATCCGACCCATACGCAGAAGGAAAATATTTATTACCTTATCGTAAAAATGCTGCTAATATTGGTTTCAATGGATTAAACTGGAATACAAGCAAATACTTGTATCCTATTAGTAACAAGCAATTCCGCCTGACTACCGCTGTTCCAGGTTCTAATGAATATGAAAGTTCTACCATTTATCAAAACCCCGGATGGAGCAGAAATGATGGAACTTTACCTGAAGGTGAATAAACAAACATAGAAGTTTTCAGATAACAATGTAGAGAAACAGCCCTACAATCATTTATGGGAAGGAAAAGGAAAATTTCCGAAAAGTTTTCCTACCTTCCCATAGCATATTCACATTATATGAATATCTTTGTTTTGAAAACATAATCAATGTAGCAATAGACTATAATTACCGATATGGTGATAGTTTTATTTTCTTCTAACTACCGTTTTTTCGGTTTATTCTTACGAACTATTCTAGGTTGAAAAATAAACATATTATGAAAAGATTAATATCACTATTCTTGTTAACTTTAGGAATAATCTTACCTATCTTAGCACAGCAAAAAGAAATAGATGTCTACTTAGTAGGTGGGCAATCAAATGCAACAGGACAAGCTTATGTTAAAAATATCCCAGCCTCTTTTAAAATTGACACAAGAGTCCGAATCTATTATTCTCGTTTCCTCAACAAAGGAGAGGGCAGTGAGCAATGGAACCCTTTATGCCAAGCTTCTGAAACAAAAAATAAATTCGGAATAGAGTTAAGTTTAGGTACAAAGTTACAGTCTTTATATCCCAAGCCTCAAATTGCATTGATAAAACACGCTTTATCTGGTTCCAATCTATATCAACAATGGAATCCGGGAAACCGTCAGAAAAATATTCGTGGCGAAGAATATATAAATTTTATAAAGACTGTAAAAGATGCTATCATCAGTTTGAAGCAACAAGGATATCGCCCTATTATTAAGGCTATGGTTTGGCAACAAGGAGAAGCAGATGCACGTGATATAGCTGGAATGGAACAGTCTCGCCAATATAGTTCGAATCTAAAGAATTTTATAGAACAAATACGAAAAGAATTTAATAGCGAAAACATGTTATTTGTATATGGAACTGTCATACCTATAGCCGCTTCTCGCTTTACAGGGCGTGAACTGGTAAGAAAAGCCCAATTTGCTGTTTCCAACAACTCAAACTCTGAGTTCTCCGTTAATAATGCATTATTAATTCCAGCAGACGATTTACAAATGCTATATAATGACTATCAGATCCAGCACCTAAAGATGATGTACATTTAGGAATATATGGCATTCTAACATTAGGTGAGCGTTTTGCTGATGCTATTTATCAACATTTAAAATAAAAGTTCTTTTATTTGATAATTACACAATAAAACACAATCAGTCAGGAATGATGAAACCTCTATTAATCCTTTACAGATTATGAAGAAAAGACTTAATATTTTCTTGCTGGCATTCCCTTTGTGTCCAGTATTCCAGATTCAAGCTCAAGAAAAACCTAACTTGGTCTTCATCATGGCAGACCAATGGAGAGGAAATGCTTTAGGTTGTCTCGGAAAAGAGCCTGTCAAAACCCCTTGCCTGGACCAACTGGCCCGTGAAGGTGTGAATTTCACCAATGCTGTCAGCAGCTACCCTGTATCTTCACCGGCAAGAGGCATGTTGATGACAGGCATGTATCCGCATAAGAACAAAGTAACAGGCAATTGCAATTCTGCCAACGCTCCTTATGGAGTAGAACTTCCACAAGATGCACGCTGCTGGAGTGATATACTTAAAGCCAATGGATACCAAACAGGATATATCGGCAAATGGCATCTGGATGCTCCTTATGAACCATACATAGATACTTACAACAACCATGGTGCAGTTGCTTGGAACGAATGGTGTCCAAAAGAACGCCGGCACGGTTTTGACTATTGGACCGCTTATGGCACTTACGACTACCATTTAAAACCCATGTACTGGGACACTGATGCTCCCCGGGACAGTTTTTATTATGTCAATCAATGGGGACCGGAGTATGAAGCCGACAAAGCGATTGAGTACCTCAACGGGCATATAGATAAAACGCAGCCATTTGCCTTAGTCGTATCCATGAACCCTCCACACACCGGTTACGAGTTGGTGCCCGATCGATACAAGGAGATGTATAAAAACCTGAATGTAGAGGCATTATGTGCCAACCGTCCCGACATTCCCGCCAAAGGCACTGAAATGGGTGACTATTTCCGAAACAATATCCGCAATTACTATGCCTGCATGACCGGAGTCGATGAAAATATAGGTCGGATAATCAACGAATTGAAACGTTTAGGATTATTTAAAAACACTATCGTAGTATTCACTTCTGACCACGGCATCTGCATGGGGGCTCATGAACAAGCCGGAAAAGATATCTTTTATGAGGAATCCATGCGAATTCCAGTCCTTATCTCATGGCCGGAAAAAATAAAGCCGAAAACCGACCGAACAACCATGATAGCTTTTGCCGACTTGTATCCGACCCTGCTTTCCATCATGGGCTTTCAGCAACAAATACCGGAAGAAGTACAAACATTCAACCTCGCTTCTATTCTCCTCTGCGGAAAAGAAAACAACTGCATTGTCCAACCCTACTATTACATACAGTCATCCAATCCAGCAACAGGCTACCGGGGATTGCGCACCGCCACACATACATTTACTATCCATGCAACCGATGGTAAGGTAGATAAGATTATTCTATTCGACAGGAGATCAGACCCTTACCAAATGAATAATATAGCTATGCAGCATCCCAAATTAGTAAACCGACTGAAAAGCCAATTAAAAACATGGCTACAAAAAACAGAAGATCCATTTTTTAATTATTTATAACCCATGAAGATACTATATATATCCCTTCTCTTCCTTATGAACTGTGTACTGAGTGTTGCACAACCGGAAATCATTATACCCAAACCGCATCAATTGAAATGGCACGAAGCGGAAATGGGAGCCGTATTTCATTATGACCTCCACGTATTCGACGGCATCCGCTACGGACAAGGCAATAACCGTATCAGTCCCATTGAAGATTACAACATTTTCAACCCCACCCAATTGAATACCGACCAATGGGTCTCAGCAGCTAAAGCCGCAGGCTGCAAATTCGCCGTACTCACAGCCACGCATGAAACCGGCTTCGGATTGTGGCAAAGTGACGTAAACCCATACTGCCTGAAAGCTGTAAAATGGCGTGATGGCAAAGGAGACATTGTCCGCGACTTTGTCAACTCCTGCCGTAAGTATGGTATCCAGCCGGGCATCTATGTAGGCATCCGGTGGAATTCACTCCTGGGTATCCATAATTTCAAGGTAGCCGGTGACGGAGAATTTGCCGCCAACAGACAGGCGTGGTATAAACGCTTCTGTGAAAAAATGGTGGAAGAACTTTGTACCCGATATGGAGATTTATATATGATTTGGTTTGATGGCGGAGCCGATGACCCACGAGGTGACGGTCCTGATGTGGAACCCATCGTCAATAAATACCAACCCAACTGCCTGTTCTACCACAACATAGACCGTGCTGATTTCCGCTGGGGAGGTTCAGAAACCGGCACAGTGGGATACCCCTGCTGGTCCACTTTTCCGGCCCCCTGTTCACATCATAAACGTATTGAAAGCCAAAAAGACCAAATAGCCTTATTAAAACAAGGTGATCCCGAAGGCAAATACTGGGTACCAGCTATGGCAGACAGCCCCCTGCGTGGTGCCAACGGCCGCCACGAATGGTTTTGGGAACCCGATGACGAGAATAATATCTATCCATTGACAACGTTGATGGATATGTACGAAAAATCAGTGGGACGCAACGCTACGTTAATCATTGGACTGACCCCCGATCCCGATGGGCTATTGCCAGCAGGTGACGAACAGCGTTTAAAAGAATGGGGAGAAGAAATAAACCGGCGCTTTGGTACACCATTGGCGGAAACCCAAGGCCGGAGGCAACGGCTTACGCTGAATCTGAATGAAAAACAACCGGTCAACTACTGCATCATCCAAGAAGACATTGCCAAAGGCGAAAGAATACGCCAATACAAGATAGAAGCGAAAGTCAACGGAAAATGGCAGACAGTATGCTCCGGCGAGTCTGTGGGACACAAACGCATTGCGCACTTCGAATCGGTAGAAACCACCGCCTTGCGCCTCACCGTCACGCAATCCGTTGCCTTACCCGCAATCAGCTATTTCAGCGCCTATAACGTAACCCTCAAATAAAAAATCATGAGAGAATATACAGCAATATTCATTTGTATTCTAATTTGCAATGTATTTATTTGTCCGAAATCCTTCGGGCAAACAGATTACACGTATAAAAAAGGAAAGTCATTCAAGAGTACAAACGCTTTGTCAATGACAGATACGATTGATTTAACTTCCATTTCTTCTCCCATACCCTATAAGAAATCCATACCCGGACAAACCCAGACTATTGCCTGTCCGGTACGGTTACCCGGGTACGTCCGAGGTATTTTCTTCAGCCGAGACTCCCGTCCGGGAGATTTTGAATGGCCCAACAATACCAACCGGCTCCTACCTTGGGTGTTCAACGATTTAAAAGAATTAACCGACACCCGCTATCCGGGAATACCTTCCAATGCAGCCCCATCTACGTTGGGAGATGCATTACTGCTGGAACTGACAACCGGAGAATACTTGTTTGCCAAAGCCATTGCCGGCCGTAACAGTTTAAGCTGGCTGCAAGTAAACGATAACGGCTCTGTCACCCTATATGTATCCACCTTAGGAAAAGACTATCTGAAACCGGAAGTCCCTCTTCTACTCATCCGACAAGGAAAAGATATTTATTCAACCATTCGGCAAGCCTATCAAGCGCTGATGAAAAATACAGAAGCCGCCGACTTAAAAAGCCGCACAGCCAAGGAATATTTCGAAGCTTTCCGCTATCTCGGTTGGTGTACATGGGAACATTATCATGATGATATAAACGAATCCAAGGTAATAAACGATATGAAAACGATAGAGGCATCCGGCATTCCTATCCGGTATGTACTGATTGACGACGGTCATCTCGCCCACAAGAACAGGCAACTGACCGATTTCATACCGGATAAACAACGTTTCCCGTCGGGATGGAAAAAAATCATGTCATACAAAAAAGAAAATAAAATCAAATGGATCGGACTGTGGTACAGCCTTTCGGGATACTGGATGGGATTATCCCCCGAAAACGGATTTCCACAAGTCGTCCGACAAGCCCTATACCCACACGCCGGCAGCCTTCTGCCAGGAACGGACAGCACCCGCATCCGTTCCTTCTATCGCTACTACGTCAGCACCTTAAAAGAACAAGGATTCGATTTTCTGAAAGTAGATAACCAAGCTTTTACGCTGCCACTCTACATGGGAGGGCATGAAAGTATCCGCCAGGCAACCGACTGTAACCGAAGCCTGGAAGCCGAGATCCACCGGCAAAATATGGGACTAATGAACTGTATGGCACAGAACGTCATCAATACCGACCATACGTCATACAGCAACAGCACCCGTGTCAGCATAGACTATAAGAAATATGATGAGGATATGGCAAAATCACATCTATTCCAGTCTTATACCAATACCTTGCTACTAGGACAAACCGTATGGCCCGACCATGATATGTTTCATTCCTGCGATACCGTTTGCGGCACCTTGATGGCACGTTCCAAGGCTATTTCCGGAGGTCCGGTCTACCTGTCGGACGCCCCTCGGGACTTTATCAAGGAAAACATCTTTCCTTTAATTGACAAACAAGGCAAACTGTTCCGCCCCGAAGCTCCTGCCGTACCTATGCCGGAATCTATACTGACCAATCCATTATGGAGTGGAAAAGCATATCGAGTAGCAGCTCCCTCAGGCAACGGAGCAATGACATTAATCTGTTACAACCTGAATGTTTCCCCCCGGCATCAGCAAGTCCAGGCCACTATAAAAAAAGAAGATTATTCTCTTCGGAACAGTTTTGAAAAAATGTCTGCCACCTCCGAAGAACGCGTGCTGCTTTATAATTGGGAATCACAAAAGGCAGAAGAACTATCAGACAGCAGTACATTCGAACTCATCGGATTTACAGACAAACTGTTTCATCTCTGCCCCATACGGAAAGGATGGGCAGTCATTGGCATACAGGAAAAATATCTGTCCCCGGCCACCGTCCAAACTATCTCTTTAACAGAGAACCGCTTGGTGCTGAACGTACTATGTACAGGTACACTAAAAGTATGGATAGAAAATTCCGGCAAGCAAGAACTGAGAAGTATTTCCATAGATACCCCCAAAAAAATTGTAATCGAAAAATAACTTATAAAACCAGCCGATATGAATAAAAAACTACTTGTATCTTTCGCTCTCGCTTCCTTAACAGGAATCTCGACGCAAGCAAAAGAAAAAATGTCTTCAGAAACAACCCAACAACGTCCCAATATCATCTTATTTATGGTGGACGACATGGGTTGGCAAGATACATCCTTACCTTTCTGGACACAGAAAACACATTATAATGAAGCCTACGAAACTCCCAATATGGAACGTCTGGCTAAGAAAGGGATGATGTTCACACAAGCATACGCCTGCAATATCAGTTCCGCTACCCGTTGCAGTCTGATAACGGGTGCCAACAACACCCGACATCGTGTAACAAACTGGACGCTTGAAAAAAACAAAGCTACCGACAGACCAAGCAATACAATACAATTACCAGACTGGAACTACAACGGAGTCAGCCAAGTAACAGGAACGTCCAATACCTTTGTCGGCACTTCTTTCGTTGAGTTACTCAGACAGAACGGTTATCATACCATCCACTGCGGAAAAGCTCATTTCGGTTCTATTGACACACCGGGAGAGAACCCTACCCATTGGGGGTTTGAAGTAAATATAGCCGGACATGCCGCCGGTGGTCTGGCTACTTATCTGAGCGAACAGAACTACGGGCACACCCGCGATGGAAAACCCTATTCACTAATGGCTATCCCCGGCTTGGAAGATTATTGGGGAACAGGTATATTTGCAACAGAAGCCCTGACACAAGAAGCTATCAAAGCATTGGACAAAGCAAAAAAGTACAATCAACCTTTTTATCTATATATGGCACATTATGCCATCCACGTTCCTGTTGACAAAGATATGCGCTTCTTCCCCAAGTATATTAAAAAAGGACTTAGTGACAAAGAAGCCGCATATGCATCCTTAATTGAAGGAATGGATAAAAGTCTGGGGGATTTGATGAACTGGTTGGAAAAAAATGATGAAGCAGATAATACCGTTATTATTTTTATGAGTGACAACGGAGGGCTAGCTGCCGAACCCGGATGGCGCGACGGACAAATTCACACTCAAAACGCTCCTCTCAACAGTGGTAAAGGCTCCTTATATGAAGGAGGAATACGCGAACCAATGATTGTAAGCTGGCCCGGAGTAGTCACCCCGAATACTCGTTGTGACAAATATCTTATAATTGAAGATTTTTATCCTACCATACTTGAAATGGCGGGTATCACAAACTATAAGACAGTCAACCCTATAGACGGTATCAGCTTTATGCCCCTGCTGAAAGGTACAGGAGACCCGTCCAAAGGACGCGCACTGGTATGGAATTTCCCTAATATCTGGGGTAATGACGGACCAGGCATCAATCTGGACTGCTCTATCCGCAAAGACGAATGGAAACTGGTCTATTATTATGAAACCGGTAAAAAAGAACTTTTCAACATACCAAATGATATCAGTGAAAAAAATGATGTAGCAAAGCAACATCCCGGCATCGTAAAACGGCTCTCCAAGGAATTAGGGAACTATTTGCGAGCAACAGGAGGACAACGTCCCACATTCAAAGCCACCGGAAAACCCTGCCCGTGGCCAGATGAAATCTAACTCCTGTCAGTATATGAAATATGCCCGACTACATTTTCTTAATGTAATCGGGCACATTCCAATGTATTATGTATTCCTGCCGAACATTTCTCAAGCCACCGGAATAGCTAATTAATAAATTATAAACAATATCAATAAAATCCGCTAAGCGTTTTCCTTAAAAGCCTTTTCTTCCGCTTCACTGATTATCTGCTCAACCACATCCGTTTTCTTAATCTCCTCCAAAGAAAGATCCGGAGTAACGGCCCCACTGTCTGAAGGCTTACGATCAGAAACCGTTACCTCCTCCTGAGATAACTCACGGGCAGCCTTAGCCGCAAAAATACATTCAATAAAACCGGAATCATTCTTGATTTTTCCCAAAGCCACACGCGCAGCCATTTGCTGAGACTCTTTTTTAGAATAACCGGTTCCTTTTCCTCCCGAAATACCTTCCACCAAAACTTCACTCTCGAAAGTAGGATTATATCCCTGATCGTGTGATTGGGTTATCAGCTCAAAGGTAACCTCAAAACGATTTTTCTGGCTCCATTCTATCAACTTGGATTTAAAGTTTACCTCCTTACGGGAAATCTTCTCCAAATTTATATAAGGCCCAATAATACGATGCTCCATGAAATATTTACAGGCACGATATCCCCTGTCTAGATAAATAGCACCTACCAATGCTTCGAATGCATTGCCGCACATATAGCTGTTATGAGAAGACTGGCGGGCCGTATACTTGATCAGCTTATCCAAACCAATCTCTATAGCCAAACGATTCAATGTTTCACGCTGCACTATTTTAGAACGGGTGTTCGTGAGAAAACCCTCACGCTTTCCTTCAAACCTTTTGTAAACAATATCTGCCACCACAGCATCCAAAATAGCATCCCCCAAGAATTCCAAACGCTCATTATTAAGCAAACGCCCCTTTTCAGACTTCACTGATAAAGATTTGTGAAGCAAAGCCTGTTCGTAGATGCTAATATCTTTGGGATAGAATCCAAGCATCTTATAAAAACGAAAATAAGACTCCCTATCCTTACGAAAAAGAAGTCTTATCCTATCTTTTATATTGCTAAACACGACTATTCAGCATATTTTTTTACGATTACACATGCATTATGTCCACCAAAACCAAAGGTATTGCTCAATGCAGCGTTTACTGTACGTTTCTGAGCTTCGTTGAACGTGAAGTTCAAGTTATAATCAATGTTTTCATCATTATCACCTTCCTCATGGTTGATAGTGGGCGGAACAATGTCATTCTTCACAGCCAATACACTGGCAATAGCTTCTACCGCACCGGCAGCACCCAACAAGTGTCCTGTCATAGACTTAGTAGAGCTGATATTCAGTTTATAAGCGTGATCTCCAAATACATCCTTGATAGCTTTCACTTCTGAAACATCACCTACAGGAGTTGAAGTTCCATGTACATTGATATAATCAATATCTTCCGGTTTCAATTCCGCATCTTCCAATGCGTTCAACATCACCAATTTAGCGCCCAATCCTTCCGGATGAGAAGCTGTCAAGTGATAAGCGTCGGCAGAAGCGCCTACACCGGCAAGTTCCGCATAAATCTTGGCACCACGTGCTTTTGCATGTTCCAATTCTTCCAAAATCAGACAGCCTGCGCCTTCACCCATCACAAAGCCATCACGGCTTGCGCTAAACGGACGGGATGCACGTTCCGGATCATCGTTACGGGTAGACAAAGCATGCATAGCGTTAAAACCGCCCAAACCAGCTTCAAAAATAGCAGCTTCCGCACCACCTGCCACAATTACATTTGCTTTACCCAAACGGATATAGTTAAATGCATCGGCAATAGCATTTGATGAAGATGCACAGGCAGAAGTTGTTGTGAAGTTAGGACCGTGGAAACCATACATGATAGAGATCTGTCCCGATGCAATATCAGCTATCATTTTGGGGATAAAGAATGGGTTGAATTTCGGTCCGACAGTATCTTTATTCAGTGTATAATTAGCTACTTCTTCTTCAAAAGTATGAATACCTCCGATACCTACACCGTAAATTACACCTATTCTATTCAAATCTTCTTTTTCGAGGTCCATTCCAGAATCCTCCACCGCTTCTTTAGCAGCTGCAATGGCATACTGTGTATACAGATCCATTTTGCGAAGTTCTTTACGGTCAATGTAATCAGTTCCATTGAAATTCTTCACTTCGCATGCAAAATGAGTCTTGAATTTAGACGCATCGAAATGAGTAATAGGCCCTGCCCCGCTTATCCCCTTCACCAGGTTTTCCCATGTTTCTGCAACATTGTTACCTACAGGAGTAAGAGCACCAAGACCTGTTACTACTACTCTTTTTAATTCCATATTATAAAATAAGGATAATTACTTAGCGTTAGCTTCGATATAAGAAACGGCGTCACCTACTGTACCAATTTTCTCAGCCTGATCATCAGGAATAGAAATACCGAATTCTTTTTCGAATTCCATAATCAGTTCTACAGTATCCAGTGAATCTGCGCCCAGATCGTTAGTGAAGCTTGCTTCTGTTGTAACTTCTGATTCTTCTACACCTAATTTATCAACGATAATAGCTTTTACTCTTGATGCAATTTCAGACATAACTTTAATTTTTTAGTTAATAAATTGAATTATTTTATTTTCTTTGCGGTTGCAAAGGAATAAATATTTCTTGGGCTGAGCAAATATTCAGGCAAATAAATGCAGAATTTTGCACATTTTTTTGTTTTATGTGCACCAAAATAGAGATCATCATGAAGAAAATCGCAATTTTAGCTTCAGGAGAAGGCACGAATGCTGAAAGAATTATTCGGTATTTTTTAGAGAAAAGAACAGCTGAAGTAGCATTGGTTATCGTCAACAAAGCACAGGCCGGTGTACTCAAGCGGGCTGAAAGACTGAGTGTTCCGTCACTTATCCTCACAGCCCAAGACTTTGCCGACGGGAAAGCACTGGAAATACTGCACCAATATCATATTGACTTTATTGTACTGGCAGGCTTCCTCTTGAAAGTACCTGATGCCATTTTGCATGATTATCCGAATAAAATAGTAAATATTCATCCGGCCCTCCTTCCCAAGTTCGGTGGTAAAGGTATGTATGGTTCCCGCGTGCACCAAGCTGTCATAGCTTCCCATGAAAAGAAAAGCGGCATCACCATCCATTATATAAATGAACAATATGATGAAGGAAATACCATTTTCCAAGCCACCTGTCCGGTATTGCCCACTGACACGCCAGATACATTGGCAATACGGGTGCACCAGTTGGAATACGAATATTTCCCTCGGGTGATTGAAGCGACTATTCTAGGCAAAAATCTTTCAATCTAATACGAAAAAACTGAAGAGCTTTGCCTATCCGATAATTGACAGTCTGCACCGACACCTCCAGCTTGTCAGCAATTTCTTTATGGGTCAGTTGTTTATACCGACTCATAACATATACTCTTTGCAGTTCTTTAGGAAGAGAATGAAGAGCTTCCATATAGGCATTAAACAACTCCGTGCTATAAAAAGAATCCAATGCCGGCAGAGATTTTAACTGTTGGCTCTGGTACTCTTCATATACCTGACGGGTAATATGGGAACGGGTGATTGAATTCAATGCCCTGTTCCTGACACTGGTAAATAAGAAAGATTTCAGCGACAAGTCCTCTACCAGCGACTCACGCTTTTCCCACACATACATCATCAAATCCTGCACTATTTCTTCAGCCTCTTCAAGAGAAACATACGAGGAACAAAACAAACATAGCGGCTTGTAATAAGAAGCATAAACCAGGGAAAATACTTTTTGATCTCCCGACTTCAAGGTTTTAATAATTAAGCGGTTATCATTAAGGTTCATAGGTCATTTTTAATTTAAGGTTACACAAACATAAGTATTTATTTCAAAATAAGAAAACAAGAATGAGATAAAATACAAAAAATATAAGTTTTTGTTTAGTAACCCGGTTATGATATTTGTATTAATAATGTTGACCGACTTAAAGAGAGATTAACAGAAACCTTAATAAATAAACCTTGATAAGTTAACCTTAAACTGAATGCCTATGCGAAAAATTATCAAATCAAACCTATTGGGTAAACATACCCAATTATCAACAAACCTATTATTTAATCTGAAAACAAAAATCTAATAAAGAACGAACCTCAAAATCTAACCTTATGAGACGAATTTTTACTTTTTTCCTGACATTCCTATTGGGAGTGTTTGTAACAGCATTGTATGCACAAACGCATACAGTCAGCGGTACTGTAATAGATAAAGACGCTAACGAACCTCTGATCGGCGCAAACGTATTAATTAAAGGTACAACTATCGGAACAGTGACCGACCTCGACGGAAAGTATACCCTGCAAGCCGGTGACAAAGACATTCTGGTATTCTCCTATTTAAGTATGAAAACCATAGAGGAACCTGTAAACGGACGTACAGTAATCAACGTAAAAATGGCATCGGATACAGAAACACTGGGTGAAGTCGTAGTGACGGCAATGGGTATTAAACGACAATCCGAGACACTAACCTATTCTGCGCAAACAGTAGGAGGTAAAGACGTTAATGACATCAAGAGCGTCAATATGATTAACTCCCTGCAAGGTAAAAGTGCCGGTATGATGATCACACCGAACTCAACCGGAGCCGGCGGTTCTTCCAAGATTCTGTTCCGTGGCAATAAGTCCATCAGCGGTAATAACCAGCCATTAGTAGTAGTAGACGGAGTTCCTGTCATGATGAATATCACCAATTCACAGGTAGACAGCAACTACGGAGGCCAGCGAGACGGTGGTGACGCCATGTCTACAATCAATCCGGACGACATCGCCCAAATCACTTTGCTGAAAGGTGCATCGGCAGCAGCGCTTTATGGTGCGGTAGCAGCCAATGGCGCCATTATGATTACCACCAAATCAGCACAGTCGGGTAAAGTTTCCGTTAATGTATCCAGCAACACCACAATGGAGAGCCCAATGGTGCTACCCGAATTCCAGACTACTTATGGAATGAGCGACAACGGTACTTTCAGCTGGGGTGAGAAACTAAGCAGCAAAGCTCCAAACTATGCAAAAAAATTCTTCCGTACCGGATTTACAACGAATAACTCCATCTCCTTAAGCGGAGGCAATGAAAATATCCAATCTTATTTTTCCTATGCCAATGTCTATTCACAAGGCATCACTCCCCAGAATGACTACCGAAGCCACAATTTGAATTCAAAAGTAGGTTTCAATATTCTGAAAGACATTCATATTGATTTCACGGCCAAGTTTACCAACCAGCACATCACCAATCAGGCAGCTGCCGGTTACTTATGGAATCCGCTGACCGGTGTTTATCTCTTCCCTAGAGGAGAAGACTGGAATGGCTATAAAGAGAACTTCGAGGTATATGATCCCGCAAGAGGCTGCTATGTCCAAAACTGGACAAATACACAACAACAGCAATTCGGTAATCCATATTGGATGTTGAACAGACAGACCCCGATCACTGACCGTAACCGCTATGAATTTGGCGGAAGCATCAAATGGGACATAACTCCAGATCTGAATATCCAAGGACGTATGCGTTACGAAAGAGGAGAAGAACACTGGGTACACAATGCTTACGCATCCAGCGTAGGAAACCTTTATCCGATGGGACGCATGAAAGACAACCGCTATTTCAGTGACCAACTTTATGGCGATGTCTTGGTAAGCTACAACCATACATTCAATGATTTTTCTCTATCTGCTACCGCAGGTTCCAGTTTTACAAAAACCAAAACCTCTCATGTAGACCTATGGGGTGAGGGCTCCCAGTTCTCACAGCCCGGTTCCGGAAACATTTTTTATCCGAACATCTTTACTCCGAACAACTATTATGGCAATATGTCCACCGTGGGCAAAGATGACAACTGGATGACCCAAAAACGGCTGAACTCAGTATTCGCCACCGCACAACTCGGTTACCGTGAAGGCATATTCCTTGATATATCAGCACGTAATGACTGGTCTTCGGCATTGGCTTTCACAGAAAGCTGTTCATTCTTTTATCCCTCTTTTGGCGGTAGTGTCCTGCTGAACAAATTTGTAGATATGGGTAAGAACATTGATTTGTTCAAATTCCGTGCAAGCTATTCTATCGTAGGTAATGACGTACCTGTATTCATGAGTAATCTGCTCTATTCTCTAGGTTCTCAAGGTGCCATCACTCCCCCCGACAAAGCTCCGTTCAGAACATTGAAGCCGGAAAAAACTCATTCTTTAGAAATTGGTTTTGACGGTACATTCTTACAGAACCGACTGAATATCAACCTGACTTATTATAAAACCAACACCAAAAATCAGTTCTTCTCCGTTGCGGCTCCTTACGAATCAGGCTTGAGAAACCGTTATGTAAACGCCGGTAATGTAGAAAACAAAGGCTTTGAATTCAACATCGGATGGTATGAGCAGTTCACTGACCACTTCAGTTGGAGTACCAACCTAAACTTCTCTTACAATGACAATAAGATTAAAGAATTGGTAGATGACCTTCCCAACGGACTGACATTGACCGATTTCGGAGGTGCAAAAGTGATATTGAAAGAAGGCGGCCACTACGGAGATCTGTATGTACGTCATCTGATGCGTGATGAAAACGGCAAACCCTTGCAAAACGAAAAAGGAGAGCCTATCGTAAGTGGTGATTCTATGGACGAACTGGAATACGCAGGCAATATGAATGCCAAAGTAAATATGGGATGGACGAACACATTCCGCTACAAGGACTTCTCACTATCATTCCTGATTGATGCTAAATTCGGTGGAAAAGTGATCGGTATGACCGAAGCGGCTCTAGACGGTTGGGGCGTGTCCAAACGTTCAGGTGAAGCCCGTGACGCCGGCGGTATTACAGTAGACGGAGTAAAATTTGATGCCGATAAGTACTATCGCACCACCGGTAACAATAACTTCAACAGTCCATACGCTGTAGAAAACTACGTTTATGATGCAACCAATATACGCCTTCGCGAAGTAACTTTCGGCTACACCTTCCGTAACCTGTTAGGTGCGGGCAAGAACCTGACCGCAGCCATCATCGGCCGCAACTTGTTCTTCTTCCACAAAGACGCCCCGATGGATCCGGACGTATCAGCAGGTACAGGCAATGGTATACAAGGTGTAGATATGTTTGCACTGCCTACCTCACGCAGTTTTGGTCTTAATTTAAAACTTAACTTCTAATGCTTGAAACTATGAAACGGAATAAGATATTAACATACGCCTTTTTAATGGCATTCCCAATGACCGTAGGAAGTATCTTCTCTTCCTGCACAGACGATTTTGAAAAATTGAATACCAGTAACATCCAGGTAAATCCGGCAGATCTTCCTTTTGCCGCACAATGTACCGAACCGATGACCTACTGTTATCCTCCTCAGCAAAATATGTTCCAGTTTTGGACCAACCTGACTATTGACCTTTATGGAGGTTATTTTATGACTCCCAACGGTAACTTCACCAATGGTGATATGGGAGAGAACCGGGGACATAGCGGTGGTATGTACGAAAACTATTATCTCCATATTTTCAATAACACCCGCCGCATCATCGCACAATGTGACGCCAGTGGTGAAAGAGGCCTGTCAGGCGTGATGCGTATCGTACAGGCTTACGGAACATTGATGACCACAGATGCCTACGGACCGATACCTTACAGCTCCATCCTATCGGGAGAAAACGAAGTGTATTTCGAGTTCGACAGCCAGAAAGACCTGTATAAAGCCATGCTTGAAGATCTGAGTACAGCCATTACTGACATCAGTGCCATGGGAGCAGATGAAATAGCCAAATTGAAATCCTTTGACTGTTGGTGCAACGGCGACAAAGACCTATGGGTAAAAATAGCCAATACGATGAAACTACGCATGGCGTTACGCCTGTCCAAACGGGAAACCGAAGCCAGCAACGCCGGAATGAACCTTAAGGCAATCGCTACCGAGGCTGCCCAAAACACCTTGGCAACAGTCAACAAGGATATTCTGATCGATAAAAGTCTTGAGAATGAAATGTGGCTGATGTTCAATTGGGGTGATTGTGGATTCAATGCCAATCTGGTAACTATTATGAGTGGAACCAAAGATCCGCGCCAACCATTATATATGACCCTGAATACCGGAGATATCAAAAACGAAGCCGGTACTACCACAGTAGCCGCCAATAGTCAATATCTGGGTATCCGTTTTGCCAGCGGCCTGCCTGCCAAACCAAACAGTTGGGGTAACTTCTCCGGTTGGATTCAAGGAAACAACGGTTCCTCTTATTCCATGCCACTGCCCATCATGAAAGCAGCGGAAGCCTATTTCCTACTGGCTGAAGCAAAATTAAGATGGGATATTGGCAGTGAAAGTGTAAAGAACCTATATGAAAATGGAATCCGTGTTTCCATGACTAATGAATTAGCTTATCGGGGGGCTTATGCCGGAATCAAAGAATATCCGGAAGGAGCAGTAGATGCCTACATCAACGGAACAAGCACCCAAATAGACTATACAGATCCCATCAAAGCCGAATTAAGCACTCCGGCTGTAAATAAATTAAGTGTAAAATGGGATGAGAGCGCAAGCAACGAAGAAAAACTGGAAAGAATCATCACCCAAAAATGGCTCGCCCTATTCCCCCTATCCACCGAAGGCTGGGCAGAACAACGCCGCACCGGCTATCCACGCTTCTTTCCTGCATTCGTCAATGAAAGTAATGGAGCCGTAAACACAGAAGAAGGTGTGCGCCGCGTAATTTATAGCAGCCAGGCTTATGATGCCAACGCTAAGGGAGTAGAAGGCGGAATCAAGCTTCTGGACGAAGAAAATTCCAGCAAATTCGGTATTTCCGGCGACAAAGGCGGTACACATCTTTGGTGGGATAATGCTGATAAAGGAAACTTTTAAAGGCAATATTTTAAGGTAAAGACTGTGATTTTTGTTTCAATAGGTATTCCATATTAAAGTTTCGGATAGGGCAGACCGTGAGGTTTGCCCTATTTTTGTTTACAGCATATCACTTATTCTGGATACTTTGGGTTTGCGCCAGTCCTATACCATATCCTTTCGGTTCGTTCCGGCTTCCCGATACAGGGCAGTTTTTTGGCAATTACTACATTCTTCAAACATATCATCTGTCATCATCATCAAGCGAAAGCGTAAAAGTGCCCAAGCGGTATGAATAATCCGGCTCACCGAGCATAATTCGGGAAACATTCACTAAAAACAATATTTCCGGTTGATTTAATCGCACAAACCTACCAGATGTAAAACCGGTGAAGTGGAGGGAGTAAGAGTTTACGGCAATTGCCGCATAAGTGTTAATTTAACGCTTAACGAACTATTATCATAAATTAAATTGAATAAACTTTGCTGATTATCAAATTATTATTATAACTTTGCGATTATTCTAAAAAACGTTTGCCTATTAAGAACGTTTTTTGATTAGGAATGACAAAGTTATTTTATATACTCAGTTTGCTGATTATTAAAGTAGCAAGCAATTACATTAGTACACATTTATGGTCAGGTGAAAAAAAACTGAAGAAACGCGTATTATTGCAAACTTTGATTCTAACAGCCTGCTTCCTGCCCACTCATGGACAAGACAGTTTTTTATGTTTCCAAACAAATGTTCAAAAGAGTAATATCAGCATACACGAACAAAGAATGAAACATCCCGGGCATTCCCAAACCGCGTGTGTTCACTCTAAGCATATCGGCATTGGAAATGAAGATACCGGCAATGACCATGGAGCCGGAAAAACGAAATACAATAAGTCGGTTCCATTTCTCGCCCTGAAAACAAACATGCTGTTTGACATTGCTTTAATACCAAACATAGAAGTCGAAGTTCCCGTTGGCAAATGTTGGTCGCTCAACGGCGAATTGATGTTTCCGTGGTGGCTGTTTGATAACGACAAATACTGTATGCAAATATTATCCGGAGGACTGGAAACACGTTACTGGCTAGACAACAAGAAGAAACGAAATATCCTTACGGGGCACTTCGCCGGGCTGTATGCCGGAGGCGGAAAGTACGATTTGCAATGGAAAGAGAATGGCTATCAAGGAGAATTCTTCATTGCCGCAGGAATCAGCTACGGATATGCAAAACGCATTTCCCGAAATCTGCATTTGGAATTCAACCTCGGAATAGGAGTGCTGAGAACCTATTACAAACATTACCACGCCAACGATAACCATCAGACATTGTTGTGGCAAAACAACGGACGATATACATGGTTTGGTCCCACCAAAGCTAAAATCTCCCTTGCATGGATATTAAACCATAAAGTAAAAGGAGGTGTAAAATGAGAATGCGTTTTATCTTGCTTTCCTTTCTGCTTTTCATATCTTGCGATAGGCGCGAACTTACCTACTATGAAGTTGTGGGAGTCACCCTCATGGCAGACTGGAGCCAAGCCGGACTGGAGGGAGAAGACACCTATGGCGCGACGGCCGTTTTCTATCCCCAAAATGGAGGAGTGCCTCAAACCGTACTGATGGGTAATCGTACTCACGCCATCACCCGTTTGCCCAAAGGACATTATAACGTGATCTTATTCAACCGTTCATTCAGTGATTTCGGCGGCATTGCTTTCCGAGGAGAGAATGCTTTCCACACCTTCGAAGCGTATGCCAAACAAATAGAAAATCGTTCCGCAAGCGAAGTTAGCGTTACCTCACCCGAAAAGCTGGCAACCTGCGTCATCGAGGGATTTGAAGTGACGGACAACATAGAATGCTCACTGCACTTCACCCCTACCGAGCTGACAAGCACAGTGAAAGTGCAGATTAGCATAGACGGACTGAACAACATAAAAGATGCTACTTGCCGCCTTGGAGGCATCCACGCCTCCATATTGCTGCACAACGGCCAATGCGGTGAAAAGATGATTACACAGGAATTTTCCATAGGAAACCCGACCTTCCACGAAGGATCTTTCACCGACGGCACTCTTACAGGCGAAATCTGTGTTTTCGGATTTGACGAAGAAACCGACCACAGCATGAGTCTGAGTGCCAATCTAGTAGACGGAAAGACTAAGATAGAACAAAACTTCGATAAAGTGAGTATCTCAAAAGACACAGATGAAACAGGTGCCATCTACCTACATATAGAAGCAAAAACACCCGGACGAATACCTGATGTAGAACCTGAAAAAGATCCCAACTCCGGTTTCAATGCAGATGTAAACGACTGGGGGAAAGAAGAAAACACAGAATTGCCTTTGTAAAACAAAAGTATAATACTAATCAATAAAAAAATGAGAACAAAACATTTATTAATGGCGATAGCAACGTTACTGGTGGCAGGTTGTTCGCAGAATGAAATTACGGAGGTCAGAACAGTCGGTAATCCAGCTGTCGGATTCGATGTCTACACGGGGGTGGCGACCAGAGGCACAGATGTTTCTACCACAACCATGCAAGGAACATGTGACGAGACCCATTATGGCGGTTTCGGCATTATGGGATATTACACAGGGAGTAAAAATTGGGATGAGGCTAAAGGAACCGTAACTCCATCTTTTATGTTCAATCAAAAAGTGACTTATGACACAAATGCAAATGAATGGACTTATTCCCCGACAAAGTATTGGCCGAACAACACGACAGACAAAGTGTCTTTCTTTGCCTATGCTCCTTATGAGAGCAATGTATCCGGAGGCCGTGTAGGAATCGTGACTTCCCAAATTGATGATACCGGCATACCTTCTATTGATTTCACATTGAAAGAAGCAACCAAAATTGATGAAATGGTAGACTTGGTTGTAGCTGAAGAATTAAACAAAACAGCACAAGATGAGGCCATACAATTCAACTTCAGGCATACACTTTCTAAAATAAACACATAGCGGAATTGCAAATTTGAGCAAAGCGTAGCGAATTAGCTGAAAGAGCGTTCGTTACGCTTTGTTTTTCTATTGTGCAGAGCCAACGGAATGCCACCCCGAAGCCAAACGGTGCAGAAGTTCAGTTACCACTTCATTACCCCCGTAATGGGTGCATATTTCTTGCTAAATGGTTCTTTTTCTGCGATTTGCGTAATTCTGCATAGCTGTCGGTAACTCACTATAAACTAATTTTGTAACCAAAAAAAGGAGTGAGTTATGCGAAGTACATTCAAGGTCTTATTTTACGTGAAGAAAGGCAGCGAGAAGCCTAACGGCAACCTGCCTTTGATGTGCCGCCTTACGGTGGACGGAGAGATTAAACAGTTTAGTTGCAAGATGGACGTTCCCCTGCGGTTGTGGGACGTGAAGAACAACCGTGCTTCGGGCAAGAGCGTCGAAGCGCAAAGAATCAACCTCGCGGTGGATAAAATCCGAGTGGAGGTAAACCGCCGCTACCAAGAACTGATGCAGACGGACGGGTATGTTACTGCCGCCAAGTTGAAAGACGCCTATCTCGGTATCGGCGTCAAGCAGGAAACCTTGCTGAAGCTGTTCGAGCAGCACAACGCCGAGTTCGCCAAGAAAGTCGGGCACAGCAGGGCGCAGGGGACATTCACCCGTTATCGGACGGTCTGTAACCATATTCGGGAGTTCCTGCCCCATACCTACAAGCGTGAGGATATTCCGTTAAAGGAACTCAACCTCACGTTCATCAACGACTTCGAGTATTTCCTGCGCACGGAGAAGAAATGCCGTACCAATACCGTGTGGGGCTACATGATTGTGCTAAAGCATATTATTTCAATAGCGAGGAATGACGGGCGTTTGCCGTTCAACCCCTTTGCAGGGTACATCAACTCACCCGAAAGCGTGGATAGGGGCTACCTTACCCAAAAGGAGATACAGACGCTCATGGACGCACCGATGAAGAACACTTACCATGAACTTGTACGGGACTTGTTCGTCTTTTCTGTTTTCACGGGTTTGGCGTATTCGGACGTGAAGAACCTCACCGCCGACCGCCTGCAAACATTCTTCGACGGCAACCTGTGGATAATCACCCGAAGAAAGAAGACCAACACCGAATCAAACATCCGCCTTTTGGACGTTCCCAAGCGTATCATCGAAAAGTACAAGGGGCTGGCAAGGGACGGTCATGTTTTCCCCGTTCCGAGTAACGGAAGCTGCAACAAGATACTCAAAGATATAGGCAGACAATGCGGCTTCAAGGTACGTTTGACCTACCATGTGGCACGCCACACGAACGCCACGACCGTACTTCTGTCGCACGGCGTACCCATCGAAACGGTGAGCCGCCTTTTGGGACACACGAACATAAAAACCACCCAAATTTACGCCAAAATCACCGCCCAGAAGATAAGCCAAGACATGGAAACCTTGTCGCACAAGTTGGAGGATATGGAGAAGAATATCTGCCGAGCCATCTAATTAAAAACAGAATCCCGATGAAAGAAGAAAGGAACATTATCACGATGGACGGGCAGGGCAATATCTCCCTGCCGAGCGATATAGGTGCAACCGCCATGACCGAGCGGGAAATCTGCGAACTGTTCGGGGTTATCGCCCCGACGGTTCGGGCAGGGATAAAGGCACTCTGCAAAAGCGGAGTTTTGAGCGTATATGACATAAAGCGCATTATCCGCATATCGGACAGATACAGCGCGGAGGTTTACAACCTCGAAACGATAGCCGCCCTCGCTTTCCGTATCGAATCGTTCGGGGCGGCGAAAGTCCGCAGGGCATTATTAGAGAGGATTATACACGGGCGAAAAGAGAAAACGACGGTATTCGTGTCGGTTGTTTCGGACGGCAAGCCCAACAGCCGTTGGAAAGCATGATGATATACCAAGATATCAACATACCAACATATCAACATGCAAACGTACCAGCATACCAGCATGCAAACATGCAAACCTATCACTATGGTGATATATATTGCAGGTTCAATTCCTCTTTTCAGGGGAAAGCGGAGCAATCATTTCCGTTTACAAAGGCAAAGCAAGCACGGGGCTTTATGTCGGCTAAAAGGTCAGGCGGCTGCGCCGTTTCCCGATAAATCTTCCTCTCGCTTCGCTGCGAGCGTATTTATCGGGAAAACCTTGTATCCGACCGCCCCGTGCAAAAGAGCCTTTGAAAACGGAAACGACCGCCCCGCCGCCCACCACCGACCGAAAGGGAAAAATAATAAGGTGGGGTTATACGGGTAAGCAGGCGGCAGGGAGAGCTACCGCCGAAAGACCGCCGACACGCCGCAGGGTATTTACGGAGAAAATACCGTAGCTTATTAGGGAATTTTCCGAGCCGCAATACTACGTATCGCTGAAAATTCCCCAATAAGGCAAGGGGCAAGCCCCTCTGCACACCCCATCGGGGACGGCATTTGCCGCCCCCGAAGATACAAAAAAATCATTGTTTCACAAGCCAAAAAAGAAAGGAAGAATATATGGGTTTCGTAGTTTTACACATGGAAAAGGCGCACGGTTCCGACAGCGGGACGACCGCCCACATAGAGCGTTTCATCATACCCAAGAACGCTGACCCCACACGCACGCATCTAAACCGAAAACTCATCGAATATCCCGAAGGAGTGAAAGACCGTTCGGCGGCTATCCAAAGGAGGCTGGAAGAAGCGGGACTGACACGCAAAATCGGAAGTAACCAAGTGCGGGCAATCCGCATCAACGTGTCGGCAACACCCGAAGACATGGAACGCATCGAACGGGAGGGACGGCTGGACGAGTGGTGCGCCGACAACCTCAAATATTTTGCCGACACGTTCGGGAAGGAGAACATCGTGGCGGCTCACCTGCACTTGGACGAGAAAACACCGCACATGCACGTCACACTTGTGCCGATAGTCAAGGGGGAACGCAAGCGGAAGAAAAGGGAGGAGCAGGCGAAGAAACGCTACCGCAAGAAGCCGACCGACACCGTGAGGCTGTGCGCCGATGACATCATGAACCGCTTGAAACTGAAAGCCTATCAAGACAGCTACGCTGTTGCGATGAAAAAATACGGTTTACAACGGGGCGTGGACGGTTCGGAAGCGAGGCACGTTTCCACGCAGCAATATTACCGTGACATAAAGCGACAAACAGAGGAACTGAAAACGGAAGTGGTGGAATTGCAGGAACGGAAAGAAACGGCACGGGAAGAGCTTGAACGGGCGAAAAAAGAGATACAGACCGAACGGCTGAAAGGGGCAGCCACGACCGCAGCCGCCAACATCGCCGAGAGTGTCGGTTCTCTTTTCGGGAGCAACAAGGTCAAGACACTGGAGAGGGAGAACACCGCCCTGCATAGGAAGGTAGCCACACACGAGGAGACCATCGAAGCCCTGCAAGCCGAGATACAGACCATACGGGCAGACCACAGCCGCCAAGTGCTGGAAATGCAGCAACGGCACTTGCTGGAAAAGAACGAGACGGTAACAAAACATCAAACGGAAGTATCAAGGCTTAACGCCTTGTTGATAAAAGCCACAGAATGGTTTCCTTGGTTTCGTGCTATGCTCCGTATTGAGAAATTGTGCCTTGCTGTCGGTTTTACCCATGAACAGACCGCCCATTTAATGACAGGCAAGCCATTGCCGTACAACGGCGAACTCTATTCCGATGAGCATAGGCGTAAGTTCAAGACGAATGATGTTACTGCCAAAGTTGGTACAAACAATGGAAAGCTGATACTTGCCATTGACGGACTGCATATCGGGGAATGGTTCAAGAAACAATTTGAACGATTACAACAGAATGTCGGCTTGAAGCCTATTCAGAAAAAGAATAAAGGCTTCAAGCTATAGTCAATCATGCGCATCACATACATGGAGGACATTTTTTGTCCCCCATGTATATATAGAGTCCAAGACTAACTCATGTTATTCCCAAGAAATTACTCATACGGTCAATACACCGTTTCTTTTGATTGAGATTAGGATGAACGTACAGATTAAGTGTCGTTGCCACATTTGAGTGACCGAGTATGACACTGACAGTTTTATAATCACACTGGCTTTCAATACATCGGGTCGCAAATGTATGCCTAAGTCCATGAAAGACCAAGTGGGGAATATCCAATCGTTTTAGCAACCTGCCAAAATAATCACGATAAGAACGGGGCTCTTTAGATTGTGTGGAAGTGCCTACCACGTATGGGGATTGAGATTGTTTCCTTATCATTTTCAACGCTTGGAGAAGCTGTTTGGATATAGGAATCTCACGATAGGAATTCTTGGTTTTTGGGGAAGAGTGAACCCTTTCTGTAGATTTCAACTCACAGTTATATATTCTGCCTACAGTATGCTTCACGATGACTGTCTTTTGTGCAAAATCCACATCTTCCCATTTCAAAGCACAAACCTCACCGATTCTCATTCCGGTACAGAGAGCCAACAGTACACCTATATTTTGTGGAGTGGGCTGTTCCAGCAAGTGACGCATCAATATACGCTGATGATTTAATGACAATGTGGGCGGCAGTTTGTTTTCTGTTTGGGTAGGATATTCGATTTCCCATTCTTCAAAATGGAAAATCCCGTGCTTATTCCCGTATTTGATAACAGATTTGAGCACTGCCACTATATCCCGGACTGTTTTTCTTGCTAATCCGGAAGTACATTTGTCTATCACAAACTGCTGGACATCCTTCTCTGTTATATTTTCCGCAGCGCCAAATCGTGGCAATAGGTGTGTCTGTAACGTAAGCTGATAAGCACATAGGGTGGAATGCTTCACTATCGGACGCTTTGCATCACACCAAATCTCGGAAACTTCGTGAAATGTTTTTTTATTGTTCATATTTTGAGAGAATTAATTGATTTAACTCTCTCAAAATAACACACTTTCACCGATTTCCCTTTGAACGATTATGGGTTTTACAAAGCATCTCACAATTTTCCATGCTGGTTGCCCCTCCCTTGCTCCATGCAGTCACATGGTCGGCATCCATTTCCGAAAGTTTGTAAATACGGGTCTTGTTGGCATTATTCCCCAACGCACAGAGCGGACAATTGGAAATTCCTTGTTTCTCAGCCGCTTCGGTCTGACGCTTGTAAGCAGCCCGCTTGGTTGATTCTTCAAAGATACGGATGTCAAGCAGTTTTTTATCCTCTTCTCCACCCAGTACATATTCGTAAATATTTCGGGGACACCGCACGCTTTCATCCGCTTGCAAGGCTTTTACCCGTTCCGCGACATGGACGGTGCTATAAGGGGTGGCATGGTACGTTTCATACAGCCGTCCCCATTCCAAGCCGCACATGTCACGCTCTACCATAGTAAAGGTAGCCGATACCCAGTCAATCACAGAACGGAAATAACTTTCCAATTCTCCCGTGGAAGGCTCGTGACGGTGTATGCTCATATAGGCATCAATGCTCATCCCCTTACTGTCGCAAATCCACCGGAGGGCTTCTGCCAGATAATCCTGCCGTTTCACATCTCCCTTGATATAATGACTCCATTTCTGTATTTCCGCATTTTGGGAATTACTGAACACCCGCTTGGCTGCGTTCACGAACTCGCCCGAATAAATGGCATTGAGCAATTCCTGCTCCTTGAGCGGAATGCCCACAATATTGATGGTCTTGAACCACTCCTTTATTTCCTTTTCTTCACCCTCGCATTCATATACCAGCAGAGAGGATTGCATAATCTTTTGTTGCTGCTCTTCGGGCAATCCCGAGAAATACTGTACGTTATCCGCTTCATCCTTGATGGCGAATTTTCCTGTAACGAACCGACCGATAGAAGTGATGCGTTGCTGCCCGTCAAGTACTTCAAATCGTCCGTCCACAGTCCGGTTGAAATAGATTAGTCCGATGGGATAGCCTTTCAGCAGGGATTCTATTACCGCTACATCACGTTTCCCATCGTTGTAGATGTAATGGCGTTGATACTCGGGTTGGATAGTGAGCCGCCCGTCCAATCCAAACAGACCTTTACCTTCCAATTCGTTGTAGGTAAATCCCTTACAGATGTCTTCGACAGTCCATTCTGTATGCAATGTTGTCTCCATGATATTGATTCACTTTTTAGGATTATTCTTTTGTGTCTTCTTCTTCCGGAGATGAATTGAGCGCAATGCCTGTCTTGGCGTTCAGCGGACTGATGACTGCCTTACCCGTCTTGGCTTCCAACTCCATACGGGCATTGCGGGCAATCTCACCACCGGCTTCCGCCACATCCATGTGTTCCCGAAATGTTTCCGGATTTTTACTTTCAGATATTTCTTTGGTGGAAAGTTCCGCCAACATATTTAGCACCAATTCCTTATTGGTCATATTGTCACGTAAGTTCTCTTTTTTCAGACCTTTGAACTGCTTATATTCCTTGGCGGTCATGTCACTCCAAGTCTGATAAATAATATCGGTCAGCGTAGCAAACTGCACCCCCTCTTGCAATCCGTGCCGCTTCCATTCATCCGTGAGGTCTTTACGAATCTCTATGGATTTGAGACGCTGATTAATCCAATTATCCGAATACCCCAACCGCTTATAGTCCACCAGTGCTTGATTGATAGAGAGTTCGGGGTCTTGCATTTGGTTAAGACGTTCAGTCGCCACTTGTGCCATCCATTGCTTGAACGGTTCTGCTTTGGGCGATGGAATAGACTGAATCAAACGGAGAAGCTGCTGAGTATCTGCGACATCGGTTAAATACATCTTTCCATCAGCCGATTTCATTTTCAGTTGACTACAATTTGTAGTCAACTCACTCCCTTCTTTTTTTAAACGTGTTTTCAAGACACTCCAATACTTACGAGGATTAGGGCTATCGGTTAGGACAGCCACCACATCCACTATGGAAAAGTACCATTTTTCTTCTTTGTCATCCCAAATGGTACGAACTTTCTTGGTTTCAAAAAGTTTGATGGCATTATGCTGAGTCATAATATTATATTTTTGTCTTTATTTTTAAGTTGAAATCTTAGGGATTAGTTTGGAACTTGGTATCAAGAAGCCCGATAATCTTCCGAAAGAGAAACAAGGTGGTCCCGCTTTTTACATTAAGATGGGAACCGACTACAATCGAATGTATTGCAGATTAGCTATTAGGCGCAAACTTACGGTTGATAATTAGAATGCGTTGATAGACTTTTTCTTGAATACCGTTTCTTATGATTACTCCACTGGCATTTAAGTCGTATGTACCAACCTTTCCAAACTTTTTCAAATAGGCGGTTTTACATTCGTATGTGGTATAAACACGGGTTTTCATTGTGTATAAGTCCTCATTCTCGCACATCCCTAAGATTTCAAATTGCTCCGGACAATACTTATCCAAAAAGGAAATAGGAACGCCCATCACACCGTCATAATCTGACGGAATAGCATCCGTAAAAGGCACTTCAATGGCATCATAATTGTCATAACGGTCATAGGCGGTTTTGCCTTTCAGTTCCTTATGCTTGGAAAAGCGTAGGTTATCTGCCATGCTCATCAGTGCAAGTGGCTGATGCCGACGACCGTGGTCAATATTGGTTAGCCATACAGACTGCGAACGAGCTAAAATCTTTCCATCTATTATTCTATATCCTGAGCCTAATTTCTTACCATTCGTAAGTTGGTCTGTATCTGGGACTTCAAATAACAAATCAACACTCATAGGTGTCTTTCCAAGCCACATCTTGTTGTTTTTTATCAAAGGAAATACCTCCTTATAAGTAATGCAGTTTTTATTGCCTATGACTGCAAATTGTTTCTTTCCTTCCACAATCCAAGCCAAGAACTCACGAAAGAGGGAGAACGGAGGATTGGTGATGATAAAATCCGCTTCATTACGAAGTTCGGTAACTTCTTTGCTTCGGAAATCCCCGTCACCATCCATATACTTCCATTCGAGGTCATCAATATTGATACGTCCGTCCCCGCTTTTGTCTCGTTCCAAGATGAATATCTTACCTTTTACCTGTGCCTTGGACGGGTCGAATTGAGGCGCTTCTTGCTCAAACAAAGAGGGCTGATAAGGTGTTTTGTATTTTTTGCTATCCGGTGCATAACTCGTAGAAATCAGTTTTTTCAAGCCTAACTCATCAAACTTGGCAGCAAAGTATCGGGTAAAGTTGCTCCATTCGGGGTCATCACAAGGAAGCAATACAGTCTTTCCTCTAAACACGTCCGGGTCATATTCAAGATAGGCATTCATTTCAATCTCTATGTCATGAAATTGCGTATAGAACTCATCATTCTTAGCCGCCTTAGCTTCTTTTAGATTAGTATTTGCCATATGTCTATTTTTTTATTTCGTTAGGTACAAGAAGTGTACGCACGTCCACATTCAGTATTTCCGCTATCCTGTATAGTACGGGTATAGGCGGTTGCACTTTATTCGTGGCGTATAGATTGACCATATTAAAACCTTTGCCAAGTCGTTTAGCCAATTCAGTTTGACTAATCCCCGCCTCAATCAATGCTTCTTTTATCCGATTCATTGCGACATCTTCTTTAACTTGTCACAAAGGTATATAATTTTATTGGGTAAACCACTGTGCTCTTAAAAGAAAGTATTTCGTTAATGGCTTATCCCAAGCTATTTTGGAAAATTCTATTTGTTTTTTCGCCAGTCGATTTTATAAAACTGCCGCCGATAGTTCGTACTTTTGAAAAAAATCCCTATATTTGCAGATGAAAGAGTTATTTGACAGCATAGCAACGCAAAACGCTGAAATTCGCACGGTTGCTAACTCGTTACCGCCACTTTTCAAATAATTCGCTAAAAGTTTATTCCTCAATCGGTTAAGTCTAACCGACTAAAATCTAAAATATACAATTTAACAAATCGGTAAAATTTGCAAAATCAATTCTTTTATTATATTTGTAATAGTGCGCTCCTCTTTTACTAACTTAAAAATCATGTTATGTTGAATTTCGCCCAACTGAAGTTTCTCCTAACTGGATTAACTTTACTCACCGTACTCGCTGCGTGCAGCGATGACAACACTTCGACGGAAGCTCCTCCTGCAACCATCGAAATCGCAGAGCTCTCCCCGGAAGCAGACAACGTTTCTTTTCGATTAATTCCGACCAATGCTATCTCGATGGCTTACAAGATCGAGATCGAGGGGGGGGAGATGACGCCGATTTCGTTTCGATAGAAAGCTCCGAAGAAAAAACGGTCGAAATAACCGACCTGACCCCCGAAACCTCTTATAAGCTGACGGCGATCGCCTATAACGCCGACCAGCGCCCTTCGAATCCGGCCACCGCAACATTCACGACCCCCGAAAAACCGACCACGCCGGATCCCGACAAGGCAACCATCTCCATCGAAGAGGTGAAAGCCACCTATAATTCGGTAACCTTTACCCTGAAAACCGCCAATGCAGCCCGCTTCGGCTACAAGGTCGATGTTCCCGACGGAACGGCCGAACTTACGTTCGTAAACGGCTCCGAAGGCGGCACCTATACAACCGACAACCTGGAGGCGGCGACCGACTATCAAATCACCGCCGTCGCATATGACGAAAACGGGCAGGCCGCCGATCCCGTCACCCACGCATTCAAAACCGAAGCCCTTCCGACCGGCCCCGCCGTCGTTTCGATCGAAGAGGTCGCTACGACCCACAGTTCGATCCGCTTCACCCTGAAACTCGACAATGCGGTCCGGATCGCCTACAAGGTCGATGTCCCCGACGGAACAGCCGAAATGACCGTCGTCGAAAAGCCACAGCAATCGACCTTCCTGGTCGGCAGCCTCCAGGCGGAAACCGACTACGTATTGACAGTCGTAGCCTATAACGGCAAAGACGAACCGTCCGAACCCGCCACGCATTCGTTCACGACCCCCGCCTATACCGCATTCGCACGGATCGACGCCGTGGCGACCGCACACGGAATCTATCTCAAGGCCGACGTGGACACCGGCAAATTCCCGCTCTATTTCCTGAAAATTTTCGACCCGGACCTTACGGAATCCAGCGCCGATTTCGAAGAGCATTTCAAGGTCGATTCCCGGGAGCAGTTCATCCATTACCTCGAAGTCGCCTCACTGACAGCGGGCCTCAAAACCGCCTCGTTCGAAGAGTGGAACAAAACCCTGCTTTCGACCCGGTCGCAGCAAGTCCTTCTCTACGCCGCTCCCGTTGTCCGGCAAGGGGTCGATGTCGTCTGTGAAGACTACGGCGAAATCATCGAAATTCCGCTGACGATCCCCGCCCGCGACGAACTCGGAGCAGGACAGGCCGCTGTCACGCTGGGCGAACCGCAGGTTGCGGGCAAAGAGTTGGAGATCGCCCTGACAAAACAGGACGGCGTCGTTTCCTACTATGCCGGCTATGCGACCAAGTCCGACGTCGAAGCCGCAGGCACCCCGGAACAATTCGTCCAGGCCGGACTGGATGCGAAGACCTATGACTACGACATCACGGCCGACTTCCAAGGCACCTGGAAAACAGACCGGCTTTCGCCGGGCAGCGAATATTACTTCTTCTCGTTCGCATACGATGCCGAAGGCAAGTTGGGTCCCCTGCAATACAAGGAGTTCCACACGGAAGCCGCAGGCACCGACTACGATACGTCGCTCACGGTCGATATTGCCCTGAAGACCGCATCGTTCACCTCAGCGACTTTCTCCGTCAAACGGAACGGCTTCGAAAAAGCTTATTACAACTTCATCACCAAAGCCGATTTCGACCGCAAATACGGCGGCAATGCGGATACATACGTTCAACGAGAGTTGATCGGCAAAGAGAGTGGTTATCCGATAACGCTATACAGCGACAACGACATCAACGGATCCCGTTTGGCATACGATACGCAATACGTACTGATCGCCCTGCCCGAAGCCGACAACGAAGACAGATACGGCGTTCCGACGGTGGTCGAGTTCGAAACCCTCGGCTACGAAGCTACCGGCTCTGCGACGGCGACCATCGCGGTAAATTCGATCACGGACAATTACGGCGTATCTTTCTATGCCTCGGTAACCGTAACCCCCGGAGCCGATTGCGCAGGTTACTATTACGCAATGATCGAAAAAACAGCCTACGATGCAGCAGCCAATCTCGGTGAAACGATCTGCAAACAAAACGGCGTAAAATACCGTGCCGCCACCGAAGACACGACGTTCTCCACCGACTACTATTTCGCAGAAAGCTATCTGGTCCTCATCCCGGTCGATAACAACGGGAAAATGTCGGCTCCGGTCACTTCGGAATTATTGACCACGAGCGCCAAATAAAAAGCAATCAAATAAACAAACACGCAGAACTCCCAACCTGTCCGAAACCTCGCTGCACGGGGTCCCCGTGACGAAGGGAGAGCCGGTTGGAACACGTCGCTTTCAGCGGCAAAGGCACAACCGGAACATCGAGCACATAAATTATCAAAAAAACAACCCTAAAATAATCCGACTATGAAATCTTTGAGTAAAGCAACCTTCCATTTACTGTGTTGCATCCTGCTATTGGGAACTTTCCAGAGTTGTAAAGACGACGAAACGACGCCCCCGCCTCCCGGAGAAAGCGCCACGCTCACCATTTCCGACGTCAAGGCCGAAGCCAATACCGTAACTTTCACCATCACGCCGAAAAATGTAGATGTTTATACCTATACGATCAAATCCGCGACGGTAACGCCTCAAGCGACCGTTCAGGATCCGGCCGAAACCAAAACCTTCACATACAACAGTCTGCTTCCGTCGAGCGACTATACGATCGTGGCAACAGGTTTTACACAAGGCGGTCTGGAACTCACTTCTACCGAATACAAATTCCGAACGCTCGACACGCAGGATCCCGGACTCGAAGTACCTTCCGGAGAGGAGCCGTTCATCGAATACGGCGACCAGCGGATCGCCGCCAAATCGGTCTTCTTCTACAAGGAAACCGATCGGCTCTGGTTCTTCATCTCCCCGCTCGAAGGATACGACAACTACCAGGACATGCTCTATGGCAACGGCGGAAAAAACGATTACATATCCCTCAGCTTCACGCCGAACCAGCTAAATAAATCGATCAACATGAAGAGTGCGTCCGAACGGTATTCGCTGCTCAACTCCATGTCGTTCCAACACCCCATCGCATCGGATATTTCGATGGTGACCATCGACTACCATTCATTAATCACCGACGGCGGCTTCATCGTCACCCGCGACGGGGACAAGATCGAAGGATATGCCGAAATGACCTCGGCCGCAACCGGCAAGAAACTCCGCATCTACGGTACCTGCACCTACGACCAGCAGGACGCCGAGCGGACCAGCTTCATCAGCCTCAACGACCTGAAAACTCCGCTCGGAAGCGCCTATTACCAACCGCTCGAAGAGGAAACGATTTCCGAAATCCATCTCTCGCCGGCCAGCCCCGTCATGGGAGCGCTGATCGACCAGGTGGATGAATACTACGTTCGAATCCGCTTCGACAACGCCCTGGCGACGGCTAAAACTCCGATCGACATCACCCGGATCGACAAGCTGTTCGAACTCGAAATCGTCGATCCTGCCCAACAAAAGTCGGTTACCGTCACCAATACGGACCTTCAAGGCGCGACGGGCACCATCACCCTCTACAAATACGCCCTGCAAGACAACTACCGAATCTCGTTCGATCTGCAGGTTCATGATATGCACCTCGAAGGGTATGCGGACGGGGCGTTCGAACTATACTCCTACTACTCCGGCAACAGTTATACGGTCGGAACGAACGACCCGGTCGAACTCCAATCCGCCGTCATCGACCGCCGCAGCGACGATTACTACACGATCTATCTGGCACCCCAGGCCGGTCTGACCGATTTGGAGCAAATCCGGCAGGCGGAGGGCGTAGTAACCATCAAAGCCGCACCGCAGGCACTGGACGGTCTGCTCGTTTCCTTTGCCAACGAAAAGGATGCCGGACGAATACTGTCCATCGCATATGCAGGCAAAACCTACGACAACCAGGGTGACAACACCAAGAGTACCATCCACGGAGCCACCGCAAAGCAAAAGATCGCGCTGGCCTTCTATGAAGCGACCAACGAAATGAACGGTTATTATTGCGGACCGTTCGTCGATGTGCAATAAACAACCCCGGCAACCGAAGGTCCGATCGCATCTCAAACCCACGATTCGACCGGCAACCGGTTCTCCCGGAATCTTCATCAAGCCCCCTTTTCGAAGGGGGCTTTTTTCCCACGCTTCATCCGGCGAAAGCAAAAAACAGAGCTCGGACCTTTTACTTCCGAATCGTCATCAATTTTGCCGTATTACCGAAAATCCGGAATAAAAACCACCGTCACAGTAGATATTTCAAAAAAAAACGCTAAATTTGTCAGAAACCTAAGTTGCTTCCTTAAGCCGAGCGCAATGAAACCTTCGTTTCGATTGCCGAGGCGAAAAATAGTCGAAAGAAAATCAACGCTTTCGATAAACCGAGCGCAGAATCGGAGGTGTTCGAACTCTGCCAAAGCGGAAAACAACGGCGTAAAAACGAACTGTTTCGTAGAGCCGAGGATATAACCACCAAGCCCGTTCGGTTATACGAGGCGGGAAACGGAACTCAAAACAGCAATGAACCTAAAACAGACACCATGATAAAGAAAGAATTATTACTCGGCGACGAGGCTATCGCATGGGGAGCCCTCAACGCCGGTCTTTCGGGCGTGTACGCTTACCCCGGAACCCCCTCTACGGAGATCACGGAATTTATCCAGATGCACCCCCTAACGCGCGAGCGCGGCATCCACTGCAACTGGTCGGCCAACGAAAAGACCGCACTGGAAGCGGCCCTCGGCATGTCGTTCGTCGGCAAGCGGGCCCTGGTCTGCATGAAGCACGTGGGCATGAACGTCTGCGCCGACGCTTTCGTCAATTCGGCTATGACGGGCGCCAACGGCGGCCTGGTGGTCGTAGCGGCGGACGATCCCTCGATGCACTCCTCGCAGAACGAACAGGACTCCCGCTTCTACGCCAAATTCGCCATGATTCCCTGCTTCGAACCCGCATCGCAACAGGAAGCCTACGAGATGATCGGCGAGGCGTTCGACTTCTCGGAGAAATACCAGATTCCGGTGCTGATGCGCGTGACGACCCGCATGGCCCACTCGCGGGCCGTGGTCGAAATCGGCGAACCCCGCCAGCAAAACACGCTCCACTACCCCGAGCGGCCCCGCCAGTGGATCCTCATGCCGGGCAACTCGCGCGTACGTTACAAAACCCTCATCGAGGAGAACAAACTCTTCGAGCAGGAGGCCGAACATTCGCGCCACAACCGCTACATCGACGGACCGGACAAATCCATGGGCATCATCGCCTGCGGTCTGGCCTACAACTATATTATGGAAAACTTCCCGGAAGGCTGCCCCTTCCCCGTGCTGAAGATCTCGCAATACCCGCTGCCGACGGCACTCGTACAGCGCATGGCTTCGGAATGCCGTTCGCTGCTGATCGTCGAAGAGGGACAGCCCCTGGTAGAGGAGATGATCCGCGGTCTGCTGGGTACTCCGATTCCGGTCAAAGGACGTTTGAGCGGCGAGCTGCCCCGCACGGGCGAACTCACGCCCGACAACGTACGCGGCGCCCTCGGTCTGCCCCGCCGCGAGAGCGAGGCGGCCAGCCAGCTCACCATGCCCCGTCCCCCGGCCCTTTGTCAGGGCTGCGGTCACCGCGACGTCTATACGGCACTGAACGACGTGCTGCGCGAGCACTACCCCAATCACAAGGTCTTCAGCGACATCGGCTGCTATACGCTCGGTTCGCTGCCCCCGTTCCGGGCGATCGACACCTGCGTAGAGATGGGTGCTTCGGTCACGATGGCCAAGGGCGCTGCCGACGGCGGACAGTTCCCTTCGGTAGCCGTAATCGGCGACTCGACCTTCACCCATTCGGGCATGACGGGCCTGCTGGACGCCGTGAACGAGCGCGCGGACATCACGGTCATCATCTCGGACAACCTCACGACGGGCATGACCGGCGGGCAGGATTCGGCCGGAACGGGCCGTCTGGAACAGATCTGCGCCGGCATCGGCGTCGATCCCGCACATATCCGCACGGTCGTGCCCCTGCCCAAGAACCGCGAGGAGATGAAGGCCGTGATCCGCGAGGAGATCGCCCACCGGGGCGTCTCGGTGATCATCCCGCGAAGAGAATGTATCCAGACCGCAAAGCGACACAACGCTGCTAAAAAGTAAAGGCTTATGAAACGCGACATCATACTCTCGGGCGTAGGAGGCCAGGGAATCCTCTCGATCGCCGCCGTCATCGGACGGGCCGCCCTCGAAGACGGGCTTCACATCAAGCAGGCCGAGGTCCACGGCATGAGCCAGCGCGGCGGCGACGTGCAGTCGAACCTGCGCATCTCGTCGTCGGCCATCCGTTCGGATCTCATTCCGCGCGGCGCGGCCGATCTCTTCGTCTCGATGGAGCCCAT
>OIIB01000058.1_pt1 | contig 39640 bp, 28 predicted proteins | sample 1583171 | NCBI WGS metagenome assembly OIIB01 (sample SAMN02675049, study PRJEB24791) | human gut metagenome, SKBSTL061 | isolation source: stool | host: Homo sapiens | place: USA | reverse complement strand
CATCAGAAGCAAGGAGCCAATTCTCCTCATCCCATTTAAGTTTGCGCTCTGCGGTCTTCTCGTCAGTCACACCGTCCTTCTTTGTACGGCTTGTATTGACATAAACAAGATTACCATTGGCATCATACTCATAGGCATGATTGTTGTTCACATTCTCACTCTCTGAAGGCGTCTCCTCCGTACGGTAGTTCACATCCTTCACATTGGCGAGTTGGAACTTCTTGACTGTCTCTGTTCCATAGGTGTATGACAAATCATAACCTACATTCAATGTACCATTGAACTGTACATTTTTCTGTGTAAGGATTTGACGCTTCGATGTGATACGGTGCATGTTGTCGTAGCCCATTGCAAGTGTGTAGCTTGCTGTCTTGTTGTCTGCACATGCATAAGTACCTGTTGCGCTTACAAGACGGTAGAGGGCATCGTAAGTATAGTTATGCGTCATCTGTCCGCGAGCCTTTCCACTCTGTGGAACTGACGCACCATTAACCACGCTGAGCACATTGCTCACCGCATCGTAAGTGTAGGCGTTATCCATAATGGTGTTGCCACCACTATTCACAGTGAGGTTCTGCAATCTGCGACGCTGTGGGTCGTAGGTGTAGAAGGTCTCAGCACCGTTGCAGTACTTCAAGTATGTGCGCTGCTCGAACTTGTCATAGCCAATCTTGCTTACATAGTCGTAGCCGTATGACTTGTAGCCATGAACCTTTTCAAGCTGACCACCGAGATTGTAAGAGTAAGTAATCTTCTCCTCATCAGGATAGATCATCTCCAACAGACGGTTGTGGCTGTCATAAGTCCATTGTGTCACGTAGGTTGCTATCGCCTGGTTAGGCACAATCATCGTGCGGCGGGTCTTTGTTACTTCACCCATCTTGCCATAGAAGTATTCAATGGCACCCGTTCCGTCCTCACGGAGCATCAATCTGCCAATACGGTTCTGAGAAGCGTTGCGACCACCATAGTAATACTTCACGTTATTCTCCGGGTGGTCTGGGTAGGTAATACCCGTCAGACGCTGATAGTCGTAATCGTAGGTGATGAACTTGCCTTCCTTTGCAAGGTTGGCATTCTGCTTGGTCAGCACATTGCCGAGCGCATCATAAGTGAAACTTGTGATGCCGCTTGCAGGATGGTTCACCTCAGTACGGCGGTCACCCATGTCGTAAGTAGAGGTCGTCACATTGCCCTCCGTGTCGGTGACACGAACAAGGCGCTGTATGGCGTAGTATGGAAAATGTTTCAAAGATGCTAACGGAATTATCCTCTGATAAGCCCAACTGAATTTTAAGGCGGTTTGTAACCTTGTTTTGTTGATTCTTTCATATTGTTTTGCTTTTATGTTATAACTAAAGAACTACTGGATATTGAATTTATTGCATAGAATTGTAGTATTAATCAAAAATACAGAAGAACGTGTATATCCTGACTTTTACTTGCAAGGCAAAAACTTAGTAAAGCTCAACCAAAAGGAAGAAACAACGACAATCAGCTACAAGCGTATCCTTCGTCTCGACAAGATTAAAACCAACGGCATTCGCATCGTATTCGATAGCGCAAGGGCTTGTCCGTGCATCAACAATGTTTCAGCATACTAACTTTCATTCAACTCTCAACTATTCATCCGTGTCCGTGATGCCACTCGTTTGACATTGCGGACACATTTTTCTTTTATGACGGTTATGAAAAAAATTGATAATAATAACTGTTTTGGTTATCGCTTTGGTTACATCTTATATATTCTGCGGTACTGACAAAAATGATACAGGGATTGACTCAATTAAAATCGAAGAATATACGGCTGCTTTAAGCAACAAGATTGATTTGAATTCTATTGCGGGAACTTATTGCGGTGTATTACCGCCGAATGTGGAAACAAATCTCACGTTAAATGCTGATGGTACCTATCGTTTGATACGAAAAGAAAAAATATTCCTGACGAAAACGAAGAATTAAATGGTGTTTTTCAAGTGTTGATGACAATAATGTATTGATGCTCATACATCCTTCAAGTGGGGACAATATATTTTATATGATTAAAAGTAATAATTGCATCATTCTTATGGACTCGTTTGGAAATGAACCTCCAAAAGAAAAGGTGAAGTATTATGTTCTGAAAAGGGACTGATAAAAAGGGAGTGTAAAATAAATTATATTATACTATAAATGTTATAGCTCAATATATTTAATTTTACACTCTCTTTTATAATACAGATTGTCTTATATCATTTTTCCATCAATGATTATAGAAGATTCACTCAATAGAATTATATCAATAATATGCTCTGTCGTTTGCAACATATAATGAGATAAGTTCAAATTTGAGTCATAAAGTTGTTTCATTCCTGCATCATTTATCCATTTTATAAAATCAGAATTTACGACTTTAACCAAAGGTGCTGAAACCATAGGAGCGTGACTAAAATCAGCCCATCTAAATTGCTCTAAAGTTACTCTATATGAAAAAATATCAGTAAAGACAATTTTTATGCTTTTTTCTTTGCGAAATGAGTCTAATTCCACGACTAAATCAGTTGCGTCATATTCAATCTTTGAAAGAGAGCATTCTCCTGTAATAAATGGAAGAGGAGTCCACTCTTCATTGAAGTTGCCATTTTTAATCATATCTTATCTCTACTTTTTTTCGACCTTTTACTTGTTTCTCTATTGTTGGTGCGCCATCAGAACTACCTGGGCGTAAAATGATAGTCTCACCATTTTCATTTATGCCACGTTTTGCAGTTCCATACTGGGTGCCAAATTCCTTTACATTAGATAAATTCATGTCGCCGAAGTCTTTTTCCGCTACTTTCATTCCTCCTTTTTTACGATAAATCGAAGTGTTGCCTTTTGTCTTGCGTTCCAAAACAGCTCCTTCTACAATATCATTAAACCTCTTGGATAACTTATTTGCCGAATTTGCATTTTCAGTAATACCTAAAAACTTCTTTGCGGCTTTATTGCCTTTGTTGTTAAAATCTGTTCCTAAAACTAAGTCAACTCCTGCACCAATTTTATCCATCGTGGAAGCGTCTCCATCAAAGAGAGTAAATAAATCTCCTGCCATATCAGCTATTTCGTCAAGCCCTGCTTGCTTTAAACTTTTAACAGTTAATTTACCCGTTTTCTTGAATATTTTATACGCTCTACGTATGTATTTTGTTGCAGTTATAATTGCTTTTATAGGCGACTTTCCTTCTGGATCAATGTAAGTAAGTGGAGAATTTTTCACATAACAATATGTCGAGACAAATGGATACTGTTCTTGTTGCGAATCAGTACTTATCCACAAACTTACTCTTGGGTCATAATACCTTGCTCCATAGTAATACAAACCTGTCTCCTCATCGAATTCCTTCGCATTGAAAAGATAAGGTGTATTCCAAATATTGTTGCGCTCCTCAACGAACACTTCACCGAAAGGAACATACTCGATATGCTGCACCACCTCGCCGTCAAGGTTGGTGATGTAACTACTGCTACCCAAATGGTCTGGGTGGTAGTAGAACTGCATCTTCTCGTATGCGTCACCTTCTTGGAAGTTATTCTTTGCAGCTCTCGCCAAAGCTCGTGCCTGCGCAGCCTCCAAGCTACCGTCATTGCAGCAGAAGCCCTTGCCATCGACATAATCGTTGTTGTCCTCGCCATTGTATGGCACTGCAAAGGTAGCATAATTATCCTTAATGACCTGCAACTGCTGGGTATATTTTCCCTTGTAGTCAACTGACAGTCCGTCAGTCTCGCTACCTGCATACTGGATGCGGCGTGGGTCTGAGCCGTAAGAGTCGAAGTCACCAATCTTGGAAACGACACGCTGACTACCTATGTAGATATGCTTGGTGTAACGTCCGCCTTGGTTGGCAACCAAATATGGACTTACATACAACGAGAACTTGGCGGTGTTCGTGCGACCTCCTGCAAACTCAGAGTTCACATAAACTTGGTCACTCTCGCCTGATGTCTTCACCGTACGCTCACCGTCAGCATCATACCAGTAGTTAGTCACAAAGCCATTGTCATCAGAAGCAAGGAGACGGTTCTCCTCATCCCATTTAAGCTTGCGCTCTGCGGTCTTCTCGTCAGCCACACCGTCCTTCTTTGTACGGCTTGTGTTGACATAAACAAGATTACCGTTGGCATCATACTCATAAGCATGATTGTTGTTCACATTCTCGCTTTCTGAAGGCGTCTCCTCCGTGCGGTAGTTAACATCCTTCACATTGGCGAGTTGGAACTTCTTTCCTGTATCAGTTCCATAGGTGTACGACAAATCATAGCCAGCATTCAATGTGCCGTTGAACTGCACATTGTTCTGCGTGAGAATCTGACGCTTCGAAGTGATACGGTGCATATTGTCATAACCCATCGCAAGAGTATAACTTGCGGTCTTGTTGTCCGCACCAGTATAAGTGCCAGTTGCACTGACAAGGCGATAAAGAGCATCGTATGTATAGGTATGCGCCATCTGTCCGCCAGCCTTGCCACTCTGTGGAACTGACGCACCGTTTACCACGCTGAGCACATTGCTCACCGCATCGTAAGTGTAGGCGTTATCCATGATGGTGTTACCACCACTGTTCACCATGAGGTTCTGCAATCTGCGACGCTGTGGGTCGTAGGTGTAGAACGTCTCAGCACCATTACAGTACTTCAAGTATGTGCGCTGCTCAAACTTGTCATAGCCTATCTTGCTCACATAGTCGTAGCCGTATGACTTGTAACCATGCACCTTTTCGAGTTGTCCACCGAGGTTGTATATTATGGTGGTTTATAACCAAATATTTGAATTTTTCTCATAATTTTTAATATTTATCTAAATCTTCAAAAGTTATATTTGTGATACCATTTTTTTCAATTAGTTCTTTAACTCTTAATGAACAAACTGTTGCACCACTATCTTTTAGGTAGAAGATTTCTTCACCATTCCATGATGTAAAATCTATTTGAAAAGTTCCATAAATACGGTCTCCGTCAGAATCGTACTCGCATATAGAATCCACCTGTGCTTCTACGAATGCAAAATACTGTAACTTTGATCCTCTAATCCTTATTGGTATAAAGGATAATCCTTTGACTCCATTACTTTCTAATAATTTTTTAAATTTATCAGAAACAAATCTTAATGGTCCTTGATCACCAATAAAATCATAAAACACATTTCCCTCATCAATGTAGAAAACATTGTTCTTAATTACATTTTGTAAATTAGGAAAAACGTGAAAAGGGTCATAGATTTCTTCTGACTGAAGCCTAACTTGTTTTTTCTTGTTTCCTAATAAAATTGTTGTAAATTTCATTGACCTAACATTTTTTCTATTCGAGCTGCCTCTTTTTGTAGTTCTCTTATAGAAGGAACTCTGCCAGCTTTCTCGTAACGTTGCATAAATCTTGGCAGGCACTATAATGCGGAATGAGCCGAGGTCTGCCAAATCCACGCTCTGACCTAATTCGAGACCATCGCGCACAATCGCACCAAGGCTGATGAGGGCATTACTCACATCACCCGCCGATAGCGAGGTCTCGCGGACGATACGGTCTACTACCATCTTGTTTGTCAGATGCTGTTGTGAAACAGGCTGGGCGAAGTACACCGTCTACCCCTTTCGCTTGCCGATAGGCTGCGTCTTTGATTTTACTAAAAAATCTATCATACTTTTTAATTGTTTTGGTTATCAACTATAGTTTTTTCATTTTCGTAATCCTTTCAAAATAACAGTTCTTTCGCTTACTGGAATTTCTTTACGTCTTTTGGCCATTACCGCATTATCTAAATTTTAAATATGATGTTACGCTCATTCCATCCGTCATTTTATATTTCCCAAAATTGGTAAACTCAATGGTATCAATCTTGTTATCTTTTAATTTTAATATGATCATTGTTATATCACAGTGACTTAACTGCTTCAATGATTGGATATATTGTTTATCTACCCAAAGAGAGCGAACCGCTTCTGGATGTATGACGCACATTACCTTATACTCTGTTAAGGTTTCAAGTGGGATTATTCCCTCTATCCCCACTTTTCTATTTAGCACTTTGATAGGCATACCCACATATATGGGGAGACCAATTAACCTATTTGTCTTCAATATACCCTTGGACAATTGATACGGAGCAGATTTTATTGGTATTTTTTCATAAATAAGAGTATCTGATGAAGATGTGGCATAAAATCTTATTGGAAGATCATTGTCAAAATTAAGATTGTACCTTGAATATACCTTCCTTGCTCTACTTTTTGATCTTATTGATAATATATTCGCCCCAAAAAATATTGGGTTATCGGATATAACTACCAACGTATCATTAATCCCTAACACAAGATACAACCTGTTTTCTACACTTTTCTGGTAGTATTCTTCGTCTTGGGGCCAAATCCGGATACCATAATATGTTACATTGCTCTGAGAAAAATTAGTTGTTATAGAATCTGTTAGTTCATTATCTTCAGAATTTAGAGGACTACAGATTGGCGACTTTACTTCTAGTGCGTCTGTTGATTCATCATTTTTATAATTCAATGAGACTCTCGAAGAGCCAAGACAACAGCTGCACATAAATACATACAATATCAAAGATAAGGACTTCTTCATTTTTAGAGTGTTCAAAAGTTAATTAAAGGTCTGTGTTATTGAAAATCTTCAATAACACAGACTTACATAACATTATTACTTTTTCCTTGATTTAAGAATTAGGGTATGTTTAATTGGAGCATTAAAAGTTGCCCCTTCTCTATTATAGGTCCTACTTTTAGGTCGATACGAAAATTTACTTTACTATGCTTCAAGAATTCCGTTATCTCCATCTGATGACGAGCTTCCCCCCGATGTAGAACCACCACTTGAAGAAGAACCAGAGCCACCGCCATTTGGCTTATTGCCACTATCGGGAGGCGTTACAGCCGAGCTACCCGAAGTAGAAGGAGCGGAAGCCTTTTGCCCAAGCACCTCACGTTTGTAGTGTGTAATCTCGGTGTTCACATAGTCAATGAAAGCCGTATAATCCTTTTCACCAAAGACGAGGGCAAGGGCATTTACCATCTTCACCAATGCACGATAGGCATCATCACTTGCTGTGCGAGCTGCTTTCAAAGCTCCAACTGTCACACCCATTTTCTCATTGGTACGCTGCAAGGTAAGCATTCTTACTCGTTCGTTAGCTTCTTTCAGATTTGTAACAAATGCTGTCAAGCCTAACTTTGCAACTTGTGCGGAATACTTGTCTTCAAGGTCTGTAATGAAATTAACCAAAAGACCAGTCTCCTTATCGAGTTGGCCAGCGGTGTTAATCTTGTAGTCCTTGATGTGCTGTGCAAGAACCTTTGCTGCCTGTGCCATGTCAGCGATAGGCATAGCAAGGAATGCTTCAACGGCTTTCTTGTAGCCAGCATAGAGAGCGTCACGGTCGATGTCAGCCTTGGCAATATCATCAGTCAAGAGACTTTTCTGTGAAATTTTCAAGGCTTCGTCCTCTGCTGCAACGGCAACCTTGAAATTACTGACGAGTTCTGAAGCCTTGCCCTTGACGGCTGTATCGGCTTCTGCACGTGCAAGAATGTTACTTATAAACGTGAAATGCGCACCGTTATTCATGCGCTGAATGTTGATGTCGTAAATCTCTTTCATGATGTTAAGGATTTAAATTTGACAAATCGTTTTGTGCATCGTTGGATTTCTCCAGTTGCGATTGCTAAGATATAAAAATAAACGAGAAAACCGCAACCTTATTGCAAAAAAATGGCAGCAGGATGATAAAAAGATGGTTTTTGCCCGTAAAAATAGCTTTTGATTCTGATTTCTTGTAATTCTTAACACAAAAAGTTGAAAGAAACAGCAATCAACAGAAGTTTTCACATTTTGTGGACAGAAGAAACTTGAATCAAAACTACTAACGGCTCTTAAAAGTAACCATTGATTGCAATCAGCAGCCCCAATGACACATAAAAATAGGTCTTGACTGCAATCAATGGCTTTAACGAACCTAAAAGTGCCTGTTGATTACAATCTACACCTCCAACGAACATCAAAAGCAGAAATATTTTCTAATCAATACCTTCACCAAGCCCCAAAATGGCTATTGATTGTAATCAACACTTCCTTTTTGTTCTTGATAAAATAAATAAAATAGCGACATAAAGCTATCTATTGCTAATTGCCGCTATTTTCTAATTTCAGATTTTCACCTTTGAAAAATGCTGATGTTTATTGCGAATATAAGCATTAGCAACAACCTCTACATTGTCCGTATTCTTTTCCTCTTCTTTGCATTCTTTCTCGGTCGGTGGTGCCAATTCTAACTGTATTTTTCTATCCAACGCCGCCAGTTCCGCTTTCAGACCTTTCAGTTCTTCCTCTTTCTTCCAAGTCTTGCCAGCTATCTCTTCCAGTTGCGGTATTTCCTTTTCCAAAGCCTTGCATTTTGAATCATACTGCTCAATGTAGCTTGGTATCTTCTGTAAGGCATTCAGAAAGTTGTTTGCCGCTGCTATCGGGTCCGACTTGGCAATGTGACCGTAGTTGTACTGGTACTTGTAATTGCCCTCTACAAAAAAGCGGTTGTCAACAAATGGAAGACCATTCTCGAAACTTGTCTCGCTGACAATCTTGACAGGGAATCCGTAGATTTCTCCAATCCGCTTGTATTGTCCGCCAGTTGTCTCTTTCTCCGCCAACATTTGCAGATGCTTTCCTATAACCTCTAAGTTCGTGGACTCCACACCATCAAGAGTGATGAGGTTGAGGATGTTGCCGTCCTTGTCTTTCTTGGCTTTGCCCATAAACTTGCCGTAGTCCTCGGTCATTCCCTTGAGAGAGGCTTTGTTGTTACCCAGCTCTGCCGTCTTTGACTGCAATTTTGTTTCTGAGTCACGCTTACCCTTGTTAAACGATTTGCGCTCACCCTCCAGAGAAGCAATCTTCTTCTCCAGCTTCGCCTTGTCAAGCAAGTCAGTATTGCCGGAGAGAATAGCCATATACTCGGAAAAATTCATGCCCGATTTCTCATCCATCGCTCCCTCGTCAATGGTTCTCGCTCCCAAGGCTCCGCTTTTCAACTGCGAGATAAAAGTCTGCTTGCAGTGCAGGAGGTTGAACTTGTACGAGTCAAGCGACTTTTCCACCGCATAGATGATGACATCCACCTTGTTGTCGGCATACAGCTTGGCAATCTCGTTACCAGCACGCACACCTCGACCGTCACGCTGTGCCAAGTCTGACGGTCGCCACGGTGTGTCCAAATGATGAATAGCCACACACCTTTTTTGTGCATTTACGCCTGTACCTAACATAGATGTGGAGCCGAACAATACTCGTACCGAACCCTCGTTCATGGCTGCTATCACCGCCTTTCTTGCCCTCTCGTTCTTGCATTCCTGAATGAAGCGGATTTCAGACGACGGTATGCCGTAATCCTCTATCAGCTTACGCTTGATTTCTGAATACACGTTCCATTCGCCCGGTCGATATGTTCCCAAGTCAGAGAACACGAACTGCGTACCCTTATGACCGTCGTAATGGTGATAGTAGTCCGCTATCATCTTGGCACAATGGCTTGCCTTGTTGTCGGGATGGTCCTCACAAGTCGGGTCTATCATGCGCATGTCGAGAGCCATCTTTCGGGCATAGTCCGTGGCTATAAGCATCTTTGCCTTCTCTTCCGTTTCCGACAGAGGCAGTCTGCCGAGGATGGTGGCATCACCTGTCTTGGCAAACTCCATCAGTTTTTGGATGAAGTCCTCCTGCTCGGGTGTCGGCGGTATATTATGAAGGATCTCGTTCTTCTCCGGTCTGTCCACGCCAACCGCCTCCGCCGTACGATAGTCGGTTATCTCGTTGTAGAAAGCAGCAAGCTCCGGTACCTTGATGAAGTATCTGAAACGTTCCTTCTGTACGATGTTGTTGGTGACGTTAAACTCGAAGTCGGTAGTTTTCTTGGCGAAGATTGCCGCCCACGCATCGAAACAGCGGATGTCCTGACGCTCCAGTTCCTTGGGGCGCAGGTACTTGAAGAGCAGATACAACTCTGTCAGTGAGTTACTGATGGTTGTTCCCGACAGGAATGTAGCTCCCAGATCTCTGCCTGTCCGCTCCTGTATGGTTCGGATGGCAAAGAGCATATTGAGTGCCTTCTGGCTTCCCTCGCTGTTGCCAAGTCCTGCCACACGGTCGTGACGGGTGTTGAACATAAGGTTCTTGAACTGGTGGCTCTCGTCCACAAACAAGTGGTCGATGCCCATCATGCGGAAGTCCACTACATCATCGGTACGTTGCTCGATGCTGTAGGCTATCTTCTGCAACTTTGCCTCCAAGTTGAACTTCCGCTTTTCCAGTCCTTTGAGCATTCCCCGTGACACGTCCTTGCCCTGCGTACGTATCACCTCCAAGTTTTCCTCCACGGTATCAAGCTCCGCCTGCAATATCTGCCGCTGGAGTTCTGGCGATTGCGGTATCTTCCCGAACTGGTCATGCGACATGATTACACAGTCATAGTCGTTGTTCTTGATGTTGTTGAAGAAACTGACACGGTTCTTGGTGGAAAAATCCTTCTCCGAGGCATAGAGTATCCTCGCATGGGGATAAGCTGTCTGATAGGTGGCAGCTATCTCCGCGACATTGGCTTTCAGCCCGATAATCATCGGCTTGTGAGCCATACCGAGGCGTTTCATCTCATGCGCAGCCATGCACATGATGAGGGTTTTGCCAGTTCCAATGGCTAAGCACAATGCGCCTTTCTTCCCTTTATGGAAGCAGGTTTCAATGTACTCGCCGCCGAACCGTACGTACTCGTCTCCAAGTATACGGCTCTCCGTGGTTATTGTCAGTCTATTTATTTCCATGAATTTTGTTATAACATTTCTCGCAAACTGCGATTGTTTTTCTTTGTCGGGCAATCATGAGTTTCTCCCATGCTTCTTTGCCTTTCAAATCTTTGAGCTTGCGGACGTGTATCATTTTCAGATTGTCCTCAGCTCCACAATATTCACATTTATGGGCTTTCAAGCGAGCCATAAGGCTTGTACTCTCCATTCCATAGTAATTGGGCATAATGTGTGCATTGTCAATGCGCGCTTCCTTGTTCAACCTAAATCCACCATGATATAAGGTACGTTCCAACCATTCACCTTTTTTGTTTTGGTATCTTACCGTGAAAATCTTGTCCTTACAATACTTGTTGACAATCTTTCTTACGGTAGATTCGTACTTTGACGAGAATGTCTTGTACATACTCTCTTTCATGATTCCATAGAAACTGTTGAGAATGTTGACATTGTTAGCAATACAATAGTAGTTGTAGATACCTCTGATTTCTGAATTGTAACGGTTCAGAATTTCAAGGTCGTCATTACTACGAAGATAGGGACGAGAAGTTGACTCCCATACTTCCTTGCCATCTTTGATTACAATGCGCATGGCATCGTAGTCCAGCAGTTTCTTTCTCATTGCCTCAAATGGCAACAATAAGACGACCTTATGGTCAAGGGAGCGAATCGGAATCCCTCTGTAATCCTTTTTCGTTTTGTTTGTACTGCGGACAGTGACTTCAAATCCAAGAAATTTTGCTGTATCATGAGCATTTGTGATAAGTGTCTTCTCGTATGAAAGTTGAAGTTTCAGCTGTTCCTGCAAGAAGTTTTTAATATCTTCTTTTGCATTTTGGCAGTCAGCTTTGCTTCCAATAACACAAATCAGAAAATCGTCTGCATACCGTACGTATTTCATCCTCTTGAAGTTTTCATCCATGTCAAGAGTTGCAGGAAGTCGTTGCATTTCACGATGCAGGGATGCTATCTCTGAACGTAAAACACCTTTCTTCTGCTCGTCCTGTTCATTCTTCAGTTTCTTTACTCGTTTGTCTTTACGATTGGCAACCCTCTTGTATTCAGGGTTGCGTTGACGTGCTTTACCCTTGTTAAATGTCTCGATATATCTCAACATGAATTTGTCGAGCTTGTCCAAATAGACATTCGCCAAGATAGGACTGATGATACCGCCTTGTGGAGTGCCGATATAGGAGTTTTTGTATTCCCACTGTTCCAAGTAACCCGCTTTCAAGAATTTTCGTATCAGTCGCAAAAACCTCTCATCGTGGATGCGTTCACTAAGAATGCTTATGAGAACATCATGGTTGATGTTGTCAAAGAATCCCTTGATGTCACCCTCTATGAACCATCTTGTTCCCGAACCTCCCTTTTGCAAGGAAGCCATAGCAGTATGACACCCTCTGTGTGGTCTAAAACCATGCGAGCAATCCTCAAAGTGTCCCTCGTAAATTGCTTCGAGTATCATTCTTACTACTTCTTGAACGAGCTTGTCCTTGAAAGAAGGGATACCCAACGGACGAAGTTTTCCATTCTTTTTGGGTATGTATATTCTTCTTGCAGGACAAGGACGATAGCTTTCATCCTTTAGTTGTTCTATGAGGTCACGGATGCGCTTTATGCTTGTTCCGTCTATTGTCTGTCCGTCAGTTCCTTTTGTGCAGTTGCCTGGATTTCGGGACAACCGTTGATAGGCTTCTGCAAACAGATTCTCATTGAACAACAGTCTGTAAAGTCTTTCAAACTTGTAGCTTAGGTCTTGGCTATGCCCAGCCAGACTGTTTAATACATTTTCTGAATTTCTCATAATGTCTCACACATCATTCATTTAACATATTAAAAATAACACACTGTCTCCCTTCGCCATGTACAAGGCTTTCCCTTGCTCGGACTACTACGGAGACTCTGTTACCTTGCCGAATTTTCAAAGAACCCACTTCCTATAGCCATTTGTTGGCACTTCGGTTTAGGTAATCCCCATTTAAGCAATACTGTAACTATTGGCTTGATGAATTGTCGGATGCGATTTTCGTCCTTTTCCGCTTATTGCGGCTGACCTGCAATCGGTTTTCTGCTCTCGCACTCGAAGTCGGAAAGTGGAAGTATTGCAGACAGACCTTTATAACTATCTTAGGTCTGTGTTTACCAACTAACGTCTTGGACTGTCGTTCAAACAGTATAGTCTTCATCCTCGTATTCATCGTTTCATCTTGACATTCAGTAGCGGTATGATAGTTAGCCGACTTATGCCGTTTCCAACATGCTACACTCCCCACCGCTTTTCAGCTAAGTGGATAAGTTGGCTGATGACCAGCGTAGAAAACCCTTGCTGGGTAGGTTGCCAAACCTACATTTACAGTATGCCCTTATGGGCGCAGCACCTCATGGTCACATATCCCGCCGCCGTTCTGCAAAAGCATCCATACACAGTCCTTCTGACTTGGGTACACACTCTTGACACCATACTTTCCGCCAAGGGCTTTCTGATCCAAGCCGGGGAAGGTCTGGTGAGAACCGTCATACTTCGGACGCACGAAGCAGTTGAACTTCCGGTTGTACATTGTGGTCAAGCGTTCCTTAAAGGAGTCAGACTGCTCCTCCAGCCATTCAGTGAACCCGTTGCGGATTTCGTCAATCTTGGCATTGGCAAGCTGTATGCCCTCGCTGTCACGCACCTTGATGTCGTTGCCGTGTTCATCCTCACCGATGCTTTTCATCATGTCGGGACAAGTGTTGTGCAGGGCATGTTTCAGAAGACTCATGCCGTCATAGTGGCGGTAATATCCCTTCACCATATACTCATCCGTGATGGCCATGGTCTTCATACTGCATTTTGCCGAATATTCGTCCATGCTGTCGGAATAGACGATGCTGACCTGTGTATTGAAGAGGTGGCTCATGTAAGCGGAATACACACCTGTAGGTATCCAACGCTCACCGAAGTTAAAGTCCAGGTCCTCAAAGGCTATCGGTTCGGGAAAGCTTGCCTTCAAGGCTTCCAACGACTCCCTCACGATTGCATGGTCTGGATTTTCCTTCAGCCATTCTTCTATACGCTCCGCTTTCTCTATTACATTGCCAGCAATGAAGCGGTCGGCTATCTCGTAGCCGTCTATGAGCGGATTGTAATAGATGCGCCCTTTAAGCGCTTCCGTCAGTTCCAGTTCCGGCATATCCGATAATTCAGTCATATACGGCAAGTCGATACGACCGAACTTGTTGAGCGAGGCGGTGAGCGCTTCCTCTGGTGAATCCACATGGCTGACCTCGTCAAGAGAAAAAGATACAGGATGGTCGAAGATGTCTGACTTTGTGAACTGTCCGTTTTCCACCCGTTCCAATGACAGCATGTCGCGCCCTGAGGCATCCATGAGGATAAACTTCACGTTCTGCTTGGCATTGAGGTTGCCGAAGCGGATGAAGAAAGCATCATAATAGACATTCAGACTCTCACGCATCTGCTTGTTTTCCGTCTGTTCTTCCGCTTCATAGGTGTAAAGTTTCTGATAGGCATCACGGAGAGCGATATACAAGATTGCCTTTTCTTTCTGCTCCATATTCAGATCCAACGGCATGAAGGTAGCACCATACTTGGTAAGGTCTTTCAATACACCGATGTTTCTGGCAGAGTCGAACACCATAGAACCCTCACGATGAAAACTTTCCAGTTTCTCATCAAATGGACGGGGCTTCATAGCATCCTCTTTCTTCCTTGCCAGCTCCTCCCGCTTTCTTTCTTGCTCTTTTTGTTGTTCCCGCTCATGATTTGTTTCTTCCAATGTGTTCTGAGTCTTGGAATCTTCTTTTGCCTCATTCCCTTTTGACTGTCCATGCCCGATTTGAGTTTTGAGAACTTCTATCGGTTCCATCGGCGGCTTGAACTTCGGATCAAGCGTATCTTCAATGCCCAGAGCCTTGAGTTGTTCCTGACGGTGCAGTTCCGCCTTTTGGCGCAGCATCACCCTGTCTTCAGGAGCCATGGTCATCATCATCTCGTAAAAGCCGTTGATTGGCGGATTCTCTTCCCAAGAGATGCTTGCGTATGGCTCATCACCAGGCAGGATTGGTTTTGTCTCCTGTGCTGTTTCCTGCTCTTTTGCATCTGTCAACGAAGGCTTTTCTTCTTTTTCCACAGGCTTTGTCACAACTTCAAAAGTCGGATTGACGCTTTTTACCAACGGACTTGCTCTCTTCCTTGACACTTTCTTGGCGGCAGCACCCACTGTTACCTCTGCTTTCTTCTTTGTAGCATGGACAGTCAGACGGTTTTCTTCTTCCATTCCCCATAGGTCAAACAGAGTCATTTGGACTGGTGGCTGCTGATGATTGGACTTTTGGGATAGCTCTGCATCATCAGTAGGCTTTTCCTGCTTTTGCAAGGATATTACCGTATCGTTCTGCTTTTCCTCAATGGAAGGCTTCATCTTCTCTGTTTTTTCTATCTTTTCTGTATCTTCTACCTCCTTAACTTCCTCAGCCATTGTTTCCTCTATCCCCAAGTATCGGTTCAATTTGAGGTTCTTCTTAAAGTCTTCATGGAGCATCTTTCGCAAATCCTCTGCAATGCCTTCCACACCATCCTCATGCGTGTATATCATTGCAGGTTTGCCGAACGGGTCAGTATCCAACTTTGCTGTTGTATGGATAATGCGTTCCGGATGCTCCAGAAAGTAGTTGTTTGTCGGAATGCGGTTCTCGTCATTATAGACGGTATCAAGCAGGTTGTCGTCTCCTCGCAGCGACTCCTTTTGGGTATTTTTCTGGAGGATGATGAGGTCACTGCCCACTTCTGTATTGGCATTTTCCGTGAACAGGTTGTTGGGCAGGCGAATCGCTGACACGAGATCTGCATGATAGAGCATCATAAAACGCGCGGCACTGTTGTTTTTGGCATTCAATACGCCTTGTGAGGTGATGAAGGCAACCAGTCCGCCGTCCCTTACCGTATCAAGAGCCTTGACAAAGAAGTAGTTGTGTATGCGTCTGGTGACAAGTGCCCTCATGCCTTTCATGGCTGTATAAGACGGATCAAATACGGCAACATCGCCAAAGGGAATATTTGAGATGGCGAGGTCGAAGTAGTCATTGAAAGGCTTTTCTATCTTCTCGAATCCCTCTATGCGCACTTTCTGCTCCGGGTGCAGATGGCGGAGTATCTTTCCCGTAAGCAGGTCTTTTTCAAATGCCATAATGTCTGCCTTGGGATTGTTATCCAAGACGGAATCGACAAAGGCACCGATGCCTGCCGAGGGTTCAAGCACCTTTTCGGGGATAATCTGATGCTCTTTCAACACATCCGTCAGAGCCTCCGTAATGGCTGACGGCGTGTAGAATGCCGTGAGGACGGACTGTTTCAGACTGTCCATCAACTGTTTGTACCCGCTTTCATTCTTGCTGTTTTCACGGATAAGTCTATGCAGCTCCACTGTTGGAGCAAACAATTCAAGGTCTGACTTTGCCCAATGGACGGCATCCGCCAGTTCCCTGGCAGGGTTCAGGATGCACTTCAATCCACCGAATCCGCAGTAACGCTCCAGAAGGAGACGCTCACGGGCGGTCGGTGTGCGCTGTTCCCTGTCAAGGATGAATGCCGTCTCTATCGCCTTGATGTTGTCGTTCAGACGTTGTTTTCTATTGTACGCCATTTGACTCTATGAAAAGGGCTACGGCTCCCGTCAACTCTGTATAGAGCTGGTCGTAGTCCGGTGACTGGGCAAAATCGTCATCGGTGAGGTCGTAAATGGAATACACGTTGTCAATCAAAGGCAGGAGGTTCTTGACAAACGCTTCCTGATCTTCTACTGCTACCTCCAGGGGAAACTCACTGTCAACAACATCGTACAGGATGCTGTACTTGGAAAAGCGGAGACCTTTCAGCAATGCTGACATGGCAAGCTCTTGTGCTGCATCGGCAAAGAGGGCATCACGCCGTGCCTGCTCATATACTTCTGCGGCATGGTCTGCACGTTCGCGGATAAAGTCCGCATCGTTGGCTTGTGGAAAACGGTTCTCCCTGAGGTGGTTCAAGAGGTACAGTCCGTAATAGGACAACTCTGTCTGTGCCTGTTTCTTTCTGTTCATTTGTCAGTTGAATGGATTAAGTGGTGAATAATAAACCGTGGATGGCGGTTGGTGTTTGTGTGAAAGCAAGAAAAAGGCACTCGGTATCCCTCCGAGTGCCGCCACTTAATCCACAGTAAATAAAAGCATCCTGAATAAAGACACCATTTATGAACCATGTTTCGGTGGCAAAGGTACAAACTATTTCTTGTATCTCTTCACATTTCCTCGCTTTTCTGCTGTTTTGCGCTCTGCAAAGACGAATTTCGTGTTGAAATTCTCGTCAAAGGCAATGGCTGCGGAGAACGATTTTCCTTGCTTGCTGGTGAAACCATTGAGCGTTCTGGTCTTGCCCTTGGTAAGCAAGTCGGTGATGTCGGCATCAGTGAGCAACTTTCCTGCTATCTGCTTGAACACAGGCATACCGCACTCCTTGTTGCTGCATCTTACTACCTTTCCGAAGAACTGCATGGTACCTTGCTTGCATTTAGGACACTGGCAGCCGGAATCCTTGTGGCTGAAAAGTCTGTCACAACCTAACAATTCCGCAGTGATTTCACGGGTATAGCCTTCGATACTATGGGTGAACCCGTCAGCACTTGCTTCACCTCGTTCAATCTTGGCAAGTTCCGCCTCCCATTTGCCCGTCATCTCCACATTGGCAATCGCCATGTTCTTCACCACGGAATGCAGGGCGAGTCCTTTTTCCGTCGGCACAAGTTTCTTCTGCTGGCGCACCATATACTCTCGTTTGAGCAGGGTTTCGATGATGGCGGCACGTGTGGCAGGTGTGCCAATACCGCTGTCCTTCATTGCCTGGCGCATCGTATCATCTTCTATCTCTTTGCCTGCGGTCTCCATTGCTGCAAGCAATGTGGATTCCGTATGCAATGGCTTCGGTTTGGTCTTGCCCTCCGTGATGGTGCAGCCAGAAAGAGTGACATGCTGTCCTTCTTGCCAGTTGGGAATGACTTGCTCCTTGACCTCATTGTCTGTTGCGTCTGCATCCTTGTCCTGCCTGTTGTTCTTTTCCTTGAGCGACAACGCTCGCCAGCCAGTCTGTCGGATGATGGAGCCACTGATGCCAAACTCAACTTCATGATCCACTTGCGCCGATACTGATGTGATGTCCTTGATGCAGTCTGCCGAGAACGCTTCAATCATCCGGCACAATATCATGTCATAAACGATCTTCTCGTCCTTGAAAAGACCAATGGCTGCATTTTCTGTGATGAGCAGGGCATGGTGATCGGTCACCTTGGCGGCATTCACGCAGTTCTTGCTGTAGTCCTCACTGCCAGGCAAGAGTTTCACTTTCTCTCCATATTCCGAATGATTCTCCAGATTCTTAAAGAGTTTGGGGAGGGTGGCAAATACATCATCCGAAATATAGCGGCTTGATGTTCTTGGATAGGTGATGAACTTTGCCTCGTAGAGTTTCTGGGCGATGGAGAGTGTATGCTCTGCCGTGAAGCCATGCTGGGAGTTGGCTTCTTTCTGCAAGGTGGTGAGGTCGTAAAGGAGCGGTGCCTTCTCCACCTTTCGCTTGGTTGCGACCTTTGTGATGATGACAGAACCTGTTTCTTTCACCTTATTATATATATCGGTTGCGGTAGCTTTGTCTGTCCAGCGGTTGACTGATGTGAACTTCAGTATATTGCCACTGTCTGCATCAACCACACCGAAGTGTACCTGCCAGAACGGTTTCGACTCGAAATGCTTGTGTTCCCAATAGCGTTCGCACACCATGCCAAGGGTCGGAGTCTGCACACGACCTACGGAATAGGTGCCACGTCCTGCGGCTATCGTCAGGGCTTGTGTGCCGTTGATGCCGACGAGCCAGTCTGCCTCACTTCGTGCCTTGGCTGCATGATAGAGATTGTCATACCCCTTGCCATCCCTGAGGTTCAGAAGTCCCTCACGGATGGCGGTGTCCGTAAGCGAACTGATCCAGAGACGGTCGAAAGGTTTCCTGCAACCGAGATACGCATAGAGGTATCGGAAAATCAACTCTCCCTCACGTCCGGCATCGGTTGCTACGATAATGCGCTCACTGCTGTCAAACAGCTTGCCGATAATTTTAATCTGGGCAAGCACACCTGCATCTGGTTTGTAGCCGTTCTCTGTCTTGACTTGTCGGGGAACAAGAACGAACGGGTCGGGAATTACAGGCAGATTCTCTGCATGGAATCCCTTCATGCCGTAGGTTTCCGGCATGGCAGGCTGCACTAAATGTCCGAAAGCCCATGTCACATAATAGCCATTGCCCTGCATATAGCCTTCCTCACGCTTGTCAGCTCCTACAATGTGGGCGATTTCCTTGGCTACGCTTGGTTTCTCTGCGATGATTGTCTTCATTGTCTGTTGTTTTTGTGACATCCGCAACCGTGGGATAGACGGTCGCAGATGTCGGTTGTTATGATGGATGATTAACTCTGTGGATCAAGTGGCGGCAACTACATCTTCACGCTTCTTGCCTTTCTCTTTGGCTTCTGTCCCTCGGCGTTCTGTTCCTTCTGCTGCTTTTCGTTCTTTGGCGCAGACTGTCCCGGACTCAGCGGATCCTTGGTGTGCTTGGTCGCCTCATGGGTCTTGCCCTGCTCGTTGACGGCGACTTGTACCTTGTTCTCGTTGGTCGGAATCTGTTCCTTCGCCTGTTTGAGGTCTGGATTGTTGCGGTAGGAACGTGGCTGCATCTTGTCGAAATCGAACTTCACGTAGGCGGTATAGGTACCGCTGCCGTTCTTGTTGGGCACTTCCTTGATCTCGATGGTCTTGCCTGCCACATAGTCGTCCTTCTGCTGCTCGGTCAGTTCCTTCTTGAAATAGGTGTTGAGTCGGCGGATGGTTCCGTCCTCATTGAGCCAGTGGTTGGGATCTTGCTGCTTCTTCTGACCGCCCGCATCACCTTCTGCCTTCTGCTCCTGCTTGTCAGCGGTTTGCTTCTTGTCTCCATTCTGTTTCTGACCTTGCGCCTGTCTTGTGCTGCCAGGCACGAACTCCACGCCACGCTGTTCCACATTCACCTGCAGCAGCGGTGTGAACTTGCGCCCGTTGGCAAGCTCAATCTCCTTGCGAAGCGGAATACCTGAGTAGAGCACTCTCTTGTCGTCCTTGGTAATAGGTGTCTTGCCGATGGTATCGGGTATGCGCACCTTGTTGGTAGGGATGTCAACAATCTCATTGGTGAGACGGTCGATACTGATGAAATGAGGACGCAGCTCACCTGTATTCTTGTCGGGGAAATCCACAACCTTTCCGAGGTTGCCGTTCTGCAACAGGTTCTTCTTGTCCTCCGGAGTGAAGGTATAGCCTTTATAAGCGACATCGAGTTTAGGCTCGTTGCGCACGAAATGCGGCACGAGTTGCAACTGGTCATTATCGTCCTTGCGGAATGACAGACGGGCCTGTATCTCTATCTGTTCACCGCCGAAGGTCGGCTTCACAATCACAAGCCCCGTCTTGCCGTAGTTGAGCAGGGCTTTCATATCCTTCTCATTCATACTGTTGAAGTCTATGCCATATTTGGCACCAAGTTCCTGCAGGTTCACATCGTTACCACTGATGAGGTTCTGCTTTACACCCGGAGCGGTCTGTGCCTGCTGTTCGGTTGCGGTCTGTTCTGGTTTCTGTTCCATGTCGTTCTCTTTTTCGTTGGTTTGTTCAGATGATACATTCTCTTTTTCTGTGTTAGCTTGCGTCTTGGACGCATCGTCCGATGATGCGGTTTCTTTCGCCTGACCTTCCGATTGCTTTGCCTCTTTCTCATAATTGGAGGTGTCAACCTTGTGGGCGGAAAGAATCTCCTTGTTAGCCTCAGGATCTTTCAGCAACTCCTTCATCACGCCAAGCAGGTTTTCCACCTGGTCTGCCGCTATGCGGTAGAATCCGAATCGGCTTGGCTCCTTGCACTGGCGGTAGAAGTTTCTAAAGAAACTGTCCATCAGGTCACTGTTGCGGTCAAAACGCAGGAAGTCGGGCGTGTTCTCCGCCTTGGCGGGCGCTCGCTTCGGGGTGCCGTCTCTGCTGAGTCCGGCGACGACGCTGATTTCGCCCGTCTTCTCGTCACGGACTACCAGCACGTCCTGTTCATCACTCTTTTTCTTTTGTACCATAATTGTAAATGTTTAATGGTGAATACTGTTGTTATTTGAATTTCTGATGAATGCGAGTCAAGTAATGCTCCACATTCTCTTTCTTGAATTCTTTGACATTATTCTCTACAAACTGCATCACATCCTCCTCCGTGTAGTAGGTTTTCTGCCCCAAACGCTTGTAGGGAAGCACTCCCAGACTGCGATAGCGTTGAAGGGAACGAGGGGATATTTGAAATAAGAGGCAGAGGTCTTGGTTGTCGAGCAATTTTTCATTGATGGCAGAACTTCCTTTTTGCTCCGTCTCTCGTTCGTGTCTCAACATCAGCATGTCGTAGATGCCGTCTATCTTTTTGTGTAGGTCATGGAGATATAACTCCAGTTTTCTCAATGTTCCATCTTCCATGCTCATGTTTCCTTTGCTATTGTTCGTTCCTCAACCATTCTTTCAATGGCTTCAACTTGGTACCGGCATTGATTGCCAATTTTAATAAAATCAATGCGGTTCTCTGAGCGCATTCGCTGCAAGGTGCGCTTGCTCACACCAAGCATCTTAGCTGCATCGTCATTGGTCAACATCGGCTTCAATCCCTTACCCGTCAAGTTCTCTTGAAATGCCATTTTTGCCAATCGCACGTACTGGACTATTTCTGTCAACTGTTCTGTCAGCTTTTTGAAGGCTGCACTTTCCATTGTTATTACTTCCATTCTAATTCCGTTTGAAATGTTATGTAATTCGTTGTTTTTATTTCTCGGCGGCAAAATTAAGCATTTGAGAAATACCCGTTTAACAACTCATTAATGACCCACGTATAATTTTCTTGATTTTTCTTGCCAAGCGGTCGGCAAACCCCAGAAAAGCACTGCCACAGTTATTCATTTTCATTGTTTTTCTACATACACTCATTAACTTTGCATCCGAATTTGTTGAACCAATAAAACAGAGAATATGGAAGTAGTAACAATGGAAAAGAAGGCATTCGACTTGATGATGGCAAGATACGATGCCTTGGTAAAGAAAGTTGAGTTGCTGAAGTATAAGGCTAACGGCAAGCGTTTGAACAAATGGCTTACAGGTCATGAGGTCTGCCAGCAACTTCGCATCAGCCAGCGTACCTTACAAAAACTTCGTGACCGCCGTTTCTTGGGTCATACCCAGATAGGTCGCCAATTCTATTACTGTCCCGAAGAGGTCAAAGCCATCGTTCCGCTTATCGCCAGAATCAAATCGGTATAGCGTAAAGCCAAACTCGCCCAAGGCAAAGCCAAAAACTTTACCCTGGGCGAGCCAACACATTTTATATTCACCACTTAATCCAAATTGTAAACAATGAACATGAACCAACTTCTTACGCATGAGAGTAAGTCGATAGACACCGCCATGCAATCCTTGAAGAAAGCCAACAACTGGCTATCCTCATTCATCGAGTCCTACAGCCCACCTTTGGATGGGGAGCGATACCTCACCGACAAAGAACTCTCCGAGCTCCTGAAGCTTAGTCGCCGCACCTTGCAGGAATATCGCAAACAAGGCATCTTGCCCTACATTATATTATGTGGCAAAACCCTCTATCCAGAATCCAAGATACAAGCACTTCTCACTGGTAATTACCGCAAGCCGATAATCGACGGCACTGTTTCACAAGGGGAGGGTACTGCTTCATAATAGCGAAACAAAAATAGCGTACAGGGTACAACGACAAAAATCGTTCCCCCTGTACGCTATTATATTATAAAGGTGTAGGAATCTTATTAAAAGATGAGAAATTCTAACTTGCACCTCTTGGCATCGTTCCGTTCATCACAATAATCATCGGATACTCGTGTTTTACTTGCTCTGCTTGGCAATCCTTGCGGTTCACAACCTTACTGATAAACCATTGTCTGAACAACAAGGCTTGGTATGTATCCATTTGGAGTGCTATGGCGATAATCACTTCCATATCATAGACATGCGCAGAATATCCATTTTCAAGTTTGATGTATTGAGAATGCTGGAAATCTTTCAGCACACTTTGTTTCCAAATGCGCTTGATGGTATTCTTCACTGCTGTCCCTGTTACATTCAACAGTTCGGCAATCTCCCAAACTGTCATCCACACCTCACCATGATGTGGGGCGTAGATGACCATTTCTTCTTGTATTGTTATCACTTGTCGTTTCATACTCTGCCATTTATAGTGTTAGTATTATCGTTGCAAACATTTCCAAACGTGAATTCCTCAATGTTATTAATCTGCTGAGACAACTTTTCCACGTCTTTGCTCAATTTCTCCTTGGTAATTTTGGCATACACCTGGGTTGTCTTTATGTCCTTGTGACCAAGCATTGAACTCACGGTTTCTATTGGAACTCCGTTGGAGAGGCAAACCGAGGTTGCGAACGAATGACGGGCTACATGCCAGGACAGCGGCTTGGTGATACCACATTTTTTGCCAAGCCTTTTGAGCGAATCCATACAACTTTGGTAGTTGGGTACTGGAAACACCCTGCCGTCTTCACACAATCCACGGTATTTTTCCATAATTTGCTTGGGATAATCAAGCAACTTGATGTTGGCTTCCGTTCCTGTCTTCTGTCGATGGATAACGATCCATTCACCTTCATCGAAAAATTCCTTGATGTTCTCTTCCTTCAAGTTGTACAGATCAATGAAAGCGAGACCTGTAAAACAACAGAACAGGAACAAGTCACGCACCATACTCATCTTCTTTCTTGTGATAGGTGTCTCCATCAACAGGTGAATCTCTTCTTTGCTCAGAAACTCTCTTGTGGTCTCTTCTTCCTTGTACTCATATCGTCTGAATGGGTCTTTTACGAGCCATTCATTATCTATGGCACGGAATACCATTGCACGGAGATTACGGACAAACACCATCGCAGAGTTTATCTTCAAGTGCTTGTCGGTTCTGAGAAAAGTCTCGTAGTCTGTGATAAAAGGCAGCGATAACTCTTTCAGAGCAATATCCTTCACATGGTAATGCGTCTGCAAGAACTCGCCCACATAGGCACACCCGATTCTATACTTCGTGTATGTACTCAAAGATTTCATGCCAGCCTTATATTGCTTTTCTATTTCATCACGGCTTTGAGAATAGACTTTCATCAGTGTATGGCAACGATACTCCAAGCCAAGAAAGGCATTCTTCACCTTGTCGGCAGTAACGAAGTTGTCCCTGTCCATAATCTCCTGATAATGCTTACTGATACTCACACGCATCTTGTCCAATTTGCGGTTCACTTCCAAAGCCTGCATACTCTTACCTATCATGCGTCCGCCCTTGGTGTCCCACAAATTTGGATTGGCAGTTGTCTTGCAACTGAACTGCGACTGTGTTCCGTCCACTGTGATACGTCCCATAACCGGAACAGTACCATCTTTCTTTACTACCTGTCTTTTGAGGTAGAAGATAATTGAAAATGTACTCTTCATAACGTCATTCTTTTTTGCGTTCAAAATTAATACCTGAAGAGTCTTTTCTTGCTACGCATTTCACGGCAGAACACGGCAAATTTGGTTCGTAACCAAAAATCTTACGTTACTCATCAGTAACTCACTATAAATCAGAGTATTCAAATTCAATCCGTAACCTTCCTCATTCTTCCGAACCTTAACATTCCTCATTTGGGGTATAGGTTACGGATAGGTAACGTTCCTCTGTCTCATCTTGTCGTATTCCCGTCTTCGTCTGTCCTCGCCACTTTTAACCAAAATGAGGAAAGTAACTGATAACCAGTAAACTTTCCTCATTCTTCTCTCAAACACTTTTTATATGTACTTTCAAGCGGAAAAACATAGAGTTGAGCGCTTAAATACTATATCTACAACAAATAACAAGATACAAAAAGCCATAAGAAATCTTCCTCAGTTCCTCAGTTCCTCAGTTTTTCTCTGACCCTTTACTTTTATCTTTATTTAGAAGTTTATTATATATATAATATTATATATATAATAAAATATAATTACTTACAATTTGTAAGTATCAAGTATACCCCCTAGAACAAAACTGAGGAACTGAGGAACTGAGGAACTGAGCTGATTTACTGATAATGATTTTATCATGCTGGTTGTTGGGGGAGGGTGATAGCGACTTGTATCGTTTGAATCTATGTCGTTAATCCTACCCATGCCCCCTAAAACAGGGGGCATGGGGCAAGTTCTCAATAGAAGTGCAAAAATTTGAGGGGTTTCAGGCTTTATAATCTATACCTGAAAACACCGAGGGGTTTGGGGGCGAGTAGCCCCCATGTATTGAGCTATGTCAAGAAATTCAATGAGCAATGCAAAAAAATAAAATGGGGAGACCGCTGTCTCCCCAGAAATAATTATATTTGCATTGCTATGTACAAACAAATTATTTCGGAGCAAAGGTACACAATAAATGTGTTACTTCAAAAGAAAATGAGTAAAAAAGATATTGCCAAGGCAATAAATGTAGATTTATCCACCATTTATCGCGAATTAAAGCGAAATAGTGGCAGTCGTAACCATTACAACTGGGAAACAGCAGAAGCCAATGCCCGCCGCAAAAAGCGCAGAACTCCAGGCAATCGTCGCATCTCCCAGGAAGTAAGGGAAGAGGCTCTACGCCTTTTAAAAGAGAAGCAATGGTCCCCGGAACAGATATCTGGCTACCTTGCCAAGGAAGGCAAGCGCATCTCTACGGAGAGTATCTATCGCATAATCAGGAAAGACAAAAAAGAGAGAGGTTCTTTGTATAAAAATTGCCGTCACAGATTGAAACATCGTGCAAGACCTGTAGGTGGCAAACGCATTGTCATACCTAATCGTGTGAGTATCAGCGAAAGACCCAAGGAGGTTGATGGAGTGCGATTTGGTGATTTTGAGATGGATACAATCGTTGGAAAGGGTAATTGTGGAGCAATTGTTACATTGGTTGAAAAGCAAACAAATATGCTGTTTATGAGAAAATTGAAGCACGGAAAGAATGCTAAGAAATTGGCTGAGACTGTAAAGAAGATACTTATGCCATTCAAGGGAAAAATAAAGTCCATAACAACAGACAATGGGATGGAATTTGCTGCACATGAGATAATCAGCAAATCTCTGGGTGTACCAGTGTACTTTGCTGATCCGTATTCCTCATGGCAAAAGAGTGCTATTGAGAATGCAAACGGACTCGTTAGGCAGTACATTCCTAAGTCTGCTGCGTTTTCAAACTTCAGTCAGCAGAAAATAACAAAGTTTACGGCAAAAATTAATGAGAGACCAAGAAAGAAATTGAATTTCTCAACACCAAAGGAGTGCTTTTACAAAGACATTTCGTAATTTTGCACTTGCTTGTTGAATTCGCGAAAGATAGAAAATGGGCTAAAAAGTTAAAAATCCTAACTCACTCTAAATTGAGCTTTGGTTGAATATCAAGATGTTGGGCGTTTGCCTATATTATATAGGTAACAATATGGAAACGAGCGGACTTCTGCTCGTTTCTGAATTTTGCAAAATGCAAAGAACGCCTCAATTCGAGGGCAAAGATACGACATTTTTCTAAATATCCAATGATTTACAAGAGGAATTTTATGGAATTTAGAACTTTTAGCGTTATATTCTCTACCAGATAAGCTGATTTCTTAGAAAATATTTGTATAATACGATTTTAAAACATATTGTTTGTAGTAACAAATCCCACCTTAGTACGCCTCTCAACGATGCGTACTAAGGTGGGCCTTTGCTTTTTATTTGGGTATATGAGCTACGACAAGCAACCTATATATATGTACAATTAGTCTTGCTACAAAATAGGGGATTGATAATTGAAAATGTTGCAACGGCTAAACTATAACTTCGCAATATCAGCAATACTTCCGTTTTGCAAATTATCTCCGATACATGCAACAAGACCTGCAAGCTGGTCAGTACATACGAGCAAGCTATCAGCATAGAAAAAATATTTTCCAACACTTCATTCAAAATGCAAGTACGGAACTACACAAAATCCTTTGCAGACTACAACAGTAAAGCTGTTAATCTAAGGCAGAGCCCCCAAATAATTATGACCTTAACGCTGCCATAAACGCTTAATATTGCTCCTGTAACATTTTACTTCTTGCCATTAAGCATGCACCTATTAATCCTGCACAGTCTTTCAGAGTAGATGTTTCTATCTTGGAATCTTCGTTCACCATATTGAGAGAGAATTTCTTGATTCCCATACATATTGGTTGTGTTATGTAGTCACCAGTAACCGATAGGTCTCCTCCTATAACCAACATCTCAGGATTGAATATATTGATGACGCCAGCAATGGTTGTACCCAATTCTACTGCCATCATTTGTAACGTCTCAATGCTCATCACATCTTCTTTCTTGATGGCTTCGAGAATATCATGAAGTGTTAGACTTTTGTGTTGATTCAATACTTTGTCAGAGAGGACAGATATGCCACCATTCTGTATCTTCTGATTCATCTTGCGTTGTAGTGCAGAACCAGAAGTCTCAGTTTCCACGCATCCAGTTTTTCCACAATGACAAATTATGCCATTATTGTATATATGCATATGTCCAATTTCCCCAGAAAATCCCGACTTGCCAAAATATAATTTGCCGTTGATGATAATACCGATACCAATTCCCCAACTCACATTAACAAAAATGACATTTTTAACACCCTTACAGACGCCTCTGAGGTATTCGCCGTAGGTCATGCACCGAGTGTCGTTGTCAATGCATACTGGTATGTTCAGGCTCTGAGAGAGCATATCAGCCAATGGTTTTTCTATGCAAGTGAAATAATTGTATGCGCAACCAACTTCTGGGTTAACTCTGCCGCCAATGCTCATGCATGCATTCTGTATATTTTCTTTTTTGAAACCTTCTTTCTCTATGAAAGTGTTGATTATTGCTATGAGACTTTCAAAGCAATCTGGGGTATCTTCATATACAAAGTCTATTCTCTCTGGCTGAGTTACCATATTACCACAAAAATCACAAATTCCTAAAGTAAGGTAATCTTTTCCTGTATCTATTCCAAGAAAATAGCCCGAAGTGGCAATTAAATCATACTCTTTAGGAGCCCTCTTTGAATAGTGGGCTCTTTTTCCTGTTTCCTGTACCAGACCGATTTCTATAAGTTCGTTCAGTGTCTTAGTCGTATATGGGATACTGACTCCTAAACTTTTGGAAAGTTCGGCAATAGTTTGTCCTCCATGCTCTATAAGCAGCCTCATTAAAGCCGTCTTTGAAGCGGACCATTTTGTGTTATTGACTATATCTTTTAACATACTACATTTTATTATTAACTACAATTACCTTGCAAAGGTAAATAAATAAATTTATTTTTTTATTAATTGTATGTTAATTAATCTAAATGCGTAAAATAACAAGTATTTTGTATTTAACTCCTCGCCATCAAAGGTCATGGTATCAATATTTGTTAGATAACAAAGGATTAATTAATTCTGTCGCATAATATAATAAGGTATAATAGGCAAAATACGGATCATAAATAAATTAAACTAAATTATTTAATCGTTTTAATGAAAAAAGTTTCATAATAATTTGGAGATTAATAAAATTAGTTATATATTTGCACCAAAATTAATAAACAATCTAATAATGATAAAATGAAGAGTAGAAAGTTTTATCCTTGGTTAGTTGTAGCACTCCTTTGGGTGGTAGCTCTTCTCAACTATATGGATCGTCAGATGCTTTCCACTATGCAGGCCGCTATGAAGGTTGACATCGTGGAATTGCAGCAAGCTGAAGCCTTTGGCGCTTTGATGGCTGTCTTCCTTTGGATCTATGGTATTGTGAGTCCATTTGCCGGTATCGTAGCTGATAGAGTCAGTCGAAAGAAATTAGTAGTAGGAAGTCTCTTTGTCTGGTCTCTGGTGACCTATCTGATGGGATATACCTCCAGTTTTGATCAGCTTTACATGTTGAGGGCGTTGATGGGTATTAGCGAGGCGCTTTACATCCCTTCTGCCTTGTCTCTCATTGCCGACTGGCATGAAGGCAAATCCCGCTCTCTCGCCATCGGCGTCCACATGACCGGTTTGTATGTGGGTCAGGCCATCGGCGGATTCGGTGCCACAGTGGCTGCAGCCTTCTCTTGGCACACCACTTTCCACTGGTTCGGAATTCTCGGAATCGCTTATTCGGTAGTATTGCTCCTGTTGTTGCATGATAAGGACAAGGATGCGGTGAATGCGGCACCGGTGCAACAGGTAAAACCTACGAAGGGCGGATTGTTCCAAGGCTTATCAGTTGTGCTTTCTACCTGGGCTTTCTGGGTTATCCTTTTCTATTTTGCAGTACCTTCTCTCCCAGGTTGGGCAACCAAGAACTGGCTCCCTACCTTGTTTGCTGAGAATTTGGGCATCCCAATGTCGCAGGCGGGTCCTATATCAACCATCACCATTGCCGTGTCTTCATTGAATGGTGTACTTTTCGGAGGTGTGCTTTCTGACAAGTGGGTACAGAAGAACATCCGTGGCCGAGTCTATACCAGTGCCATCGGTTTGGGAATGACCATTCCTGCGCTCTTCCTCCTCGGCTTCGGTCATAGTCTGGTAGCCATCGTAGGTGCAGGCTTGCTCTTCGGTATCGGTTATGGTATGTTTGATGCCAACAATATGCCAATCCTCTGCCAGATTATATCGGCTAAATATAGAGCTACTGCCTATGGTATCATGAATATGGTGGGCGTGTTTGCCGGAGCCATGGTTACCCAGGTGATGGGTAAGTTCTCTGATGGCGGTAATCTGGGCTTGGCCTTTGCCGTATTGGGCGTGGTGGTTATCGCAGCGCTGACACTTCAGTTGGTTTGCTTGAAACCAAAGACAGATGACTTAGAATAAAAATAACGATAAAATTTTAACTAACTTACATTAATATATATAATTATGGAAAAGATCATTGGACTTATCGATGCACCGTTTACTCCTTTTTATGCTAACGGTGATGTGAACTTAGAACCTATCGAGGCTTATGCCAAGATGCTTCAGAAGAACGGTCTGAAGGGTGTGTTTATCAACGGTTCATCAGGCGAGGGCTATATGTTGACCACCGAGGAGAGAATGCTCCTTGCTGAGAGATGGGTAGCCGTAGCTCCAAAGGACTTCAAAATTATCGTTCATGTAGGCAGCTGTTGTCTCCGTGAAAGCCGTCGTTTGGCAGAGCACGCACAGAAGTTAGGTGTTTGGGGTATCGGTTCAATGGCTCCTCCATTCCCGCACATCGGCCGTATCGAAGAACTTGTAAAGTATTGCGAGGAGATAGCTTCTGCCGCACCAGAACTTCCTTTCTACTACTACCATATACCTGCATTCAATGGTGCTTATTTGCCAATGCTCGATTTGTTAAAGGCTGTAGATGGACGAATTCCTAATTTTGCTGGTATTAAATATACCTTCGAGAGTTTGTATGAATATAACCAGTGTCGTCTTTACAAGAATGGCAAGTACGACATGCTCCATGGTCAGGATGAGACCATTCTCCCTAGCCTGGCTCAGGGCGGTGCACAGGGTGGTATCGGTGGTACAACCAACTACAATGGTAAGGAGTTGGTAGGCATCATCGAGGCTTGGAAGAACGGCGACATCGAGATAGCCCGTGAGAAGCAGAACTTTGCTCAGGAGGTTATCAACGTCATCTGCCACTACCGTGGTAACATCGTTGGCGGTAAGCGTATCATGAAGCTGATGGGCTTCGATTTGGGTCCAAACCGTACTCCATTCCGCAACATGACCGATGAGGAGGAGCAGGCAATGAAGAAAGAGTTGGAGGCAATCAACTTCTTCGAGCGTTGCAATCAGTTTTAAGTAAAATCCACTAGAACCAGTAAGAATGAACATAAAAGAATATATTAAGCAGTGGGCTGAATCTTATAAGACTGATCTGACAGAGAACATCATGCCATTCTGGATGGAGCATGGATGGGATAAGGTAAACGGTGGTGTTTACACTTGTCTTGATAGAGATGGAAGTCTGATCGATTCCACCAAGTCAGTGTGGTTTCAGGGTCGATTCGCCTTTATATGCGCCTATGCATATAATAATGTAGAGAAGAACCCGATGTGGCTGGAGGCTGCGAAGAGCACCATCGACTTCATCGAGAAGCATTGTTTCGACGAGAATGGAAGAATGTACTTCTCAGTCACAGCCGAGGGCAAGCCATTACGCATGCGCCGCTACGTGTTCTCTGAAACCTTCGCAGCCATTGCTATGTCAGAGTATGCTTTGGCTACCGGCGAGCAGAAGTATGCAGAACGTGCCCTCCAGATCTTCAAGGACACCCAGCGCTTCCTCACTACTCCAGGTATCCTGGCTCCAAAGTTTGAGGAATCAGTTCAGTTGCAGAGCCATAGCATCATCATGATTCTCATCAACGTAGCTTCCTGCATCCGCAAGGTCATCAACGATCCTAAGCTCACCGAGCAGATTGATGAGTCGATTGCCAAGTTGAAGAAGTACTTCATCCACCCAGAGTTCAAGTGTCTCCTGGAGACCGTAGGAATGAACGGTGAATTTGTGGATACCTGTATGGGTCGCACCATCAATCCTGGTCATTGCATCGAAACTTCCTGGTTTATACTGGATGTGGCTAAGCAGAGAGGTTGGGATAAGGAGATAACCGATATGGCGCTGCAGATCTTCGACTGGTCTTGGGACTGGGGATGGGACAAGCAGTATGGCGGCATCATCAACTTCAGAGACTGCAGGAATCTTCCAGTACAGGATTATTCACAGGATATGAAGTTCTGGTGGCCACAGACCGAAACCATCATCGCTTCTCTCTATGCTTACCTTGCAACAGGTGATGACGAGTATATCTACAAGCATCAGCGCATCAGCGAGTGGACCTATGCTCACTTCCCGGATGCCGAGTTCGGCGAGTGGTATGGTTATCTTCACAGAGACGGTACCGTGGCACAGCCTGCCAAGGGTAATCTCTTCAAGGGACCTTTCCATATTCCGAGAATGATGATCAAGGCATACTCTTTATGCCATGAGATTTTGAACAAAGAATAAAAATATGAACAAGAACTTAGATTTGTGTATATCGAATCTGGGCACCGTAAGAAACAATCAGTATCAGATGGCGATCCTGCCATGGGGAGCAACAGAGCCTCATAACCTGCATCTGCCATATCTTACTGATTGTATCTTATCACATAGTATCGCAGTGGATGCTGCCGTACAGCTTGCTGCCGACAAAGGCGTGAATTGCATGGTACTTCCTCCTGTGGCTATGGGTGCCCAGAATCCCGGACAGCATGATGTGGCTTTCTGTATCCATTACCGATATGAGACTCAGAAAGCAATTCTGCAGGATATCGTAGAAGCGTTGCAGCATCAGGGAATCAAGAAACTCCTCATCGTGAATGGTCATGGAGGAAACACCTTTAAGAACATGATTCGTGATCTGGCTGTGGATTTTCCTGATTTCATCATTGCTTCCAGTGAGTGGTTCAAGATGAGCAATCCAAAAGATTTCTTCGAACAGCCTGGTGATCATGCTGATGAAGTGGAGACTTCTGTGATGATGCATTATCATCCTGAGTTGGTGAACTTGGAAGAAGCTGGCGAAGGTGCAGCCAAGGGATTCAGAATTCCTGCATTGAATAGCGGAAAGGTCTGGATTCCTCGCAACTGGTCGATGGTATCAACGGATACCGGTATCGGAAATCCAGCTTTGGCTACAGCCGAAAAGGGCAAGATGTTTGCAGCAGCCGTTGTTCGTGAATATGTAGAATTCCTCTATCAGTTCTCTCAGGCAGATACAGTATCTGATTTGTATTAAATATAAGTAATAGAAAATCTAAATAGTAAAATATGATTTTTTCTGCAAATATAAGCAAGGCATTGTGTCTTGCTGCCATGGGTATTTCCCTGATGATGCCTGCACCGGTTGCTGCTGCAACCCCTGCTATGGCTGTTGAGACACAGGCTGTGAACGCTCAGGGCGGCATCACCGTCTTCTCTAACAAGGATGCTCAGTATCGTATTCCTGCCATCGTGGAGTGCAAGTCGGGTAAGTTGATTGCATTTACCGATCATCGTTATCACAACAGAGATATCGGTGGCGGCCGTCATCTCGACATCGTGATGAAGACCAGTATGGACAAGGGCGCTACCTGGAGCTCTCCTGAGCAGATGGTGGCTAAGGGCGGAAACGGTATTGCTACCAGTTTCGACTGCGCTCATGGCGACGCTGCTGTCGTAGTAGATAAGAAGAGCGGCAGAATTCTCCTGATGTGTGCATCGGGCGGCATCGGCTACTGGGAGTCTAAGCGTGGCAATCTCCTGATGATGGGTAGATACTACAGCGACGACGAGGGTAAGACCTGGTATGGCGAGGAGGTGACCAAGCAGATTTACGATCTCATCCCAGAAGTGGAATCTGCCTTCTTTACCAGTGGTAGAATCTGCCAGAGTAAGCAGATCAAGGTAGGCAAGTATTATCGTGTCTATACCGTGTTGTGTACCCGCAGCGGTAACCGCATTCTCTATAGCGATGACTTCGGTCAGACCTGGAATGTATTGGGCAAGAATGTAGCCGAGGCTGCTCCTCACGGAGATGAGGCTAAGATCGAAGAATTGCCAAACGGCAATGTATTGCTCAGCAGTCGTGCGATGGGCGGACGCCACATCAACATCTATACTTATGAGGATAAGAAGACTGCCACAGGCTCTTGGGGCAAGGTAATAGCTTCTGATGCTAAGAATATGGGTGTTGCTGCTCACAAGAACTCTTGCAATGGCGAGGTTCTCATAGTGGATGCCAAGAAGAATGGCAAGAAGGTAAAGCTGTTGCTTCAGAGTGTTCCGGTAGGTCCAGGCCGTAACAACGTAGGTATCTACTACAAGGCATTGGAGACTCCTGCTGATTATGCTACTCCAGAGGCGATTGCCAAGAACTGGGAAGGCTGCTATCAGCTGAGCAATACCACTTCAGCCTATTCTACCATGGTTCAGGGCAAGGATGGCAGCATCTACTTCCTTCTGGAGGAGAATGCTTTAAGAAAAGATCCTAAAACCCAACCTGATGACTATTACGACATTCGATTTATGAAATTGAACGTTGGCCAAATAACGAACCATAAATACAAATAATAATAACTAATTATCAATTTATGAACATGAACTCTGATTTGAAACAATTAGTCATGGCAGTATCTTTGGGATGCATGGGCGCTTCGCCAGCATTCGCAGGTACTAACAGCTTGGCAGTGAGTGCCACGCAGCAGACCTCTACCTGTACAGGTGTGGTTGTTGATGACCTTGGAGAGACCGTTATTGGTGCCTCCGTTATTATCAAGGGTACAAGTAACGGAACTGTAACCGACTTGGATGGAAAATTCTCCTTGTCTGGAGTGAAGAATGGCGACATCATTGTCATATCCTACATTGGTTATGATTCCCAGGAAATCAAGTATGACGGTCAACCTCTTCAAGTAAAACTTAATGAAAGCAAGCAAACCTTGGCTGAAGTGGTTGTTACTGGTTATGGTGGTCAGCAGAAACGCGGTACTTTGACCACGGCTATCGCCAAGATGGACAATCGTGTTTTAGAGACGGCTGCAGTAAGTAATGCAGGTTCTGCCTTGCAAGGAAGTGTGACAGGTCTTCGTGTCACTCAGACTACAGGTCAGCCAGGTTCTGAGCCGACTATTACCCTTCGTGGTGGTGCCAGCATCAATGGTGGATCAGATGGTGCCCTGATTGTTGTTGACGGCATCATTCGTGAAAGTTTGGGAGATATCAATCCTGCTGATATCGAATCAATTCAGGTGTTAAAGGATGCCGCATCTACTGCTATTTATGGTGCACGTGCCAATGGTGGTGTAATTCTCGTGCAGACAAAAGGTGGCAAGTCAGGTAAGGCTACAGTTAACTACAAGGGCAAGCTCGGTATGAACTTTGCTCGTTTGGGCTATGACATGTTAGATGCTCATGATTACATCTACTATAATCGCTTGGGGTATCAGCGGTATGCTAATGTTTCTGGTGCCAACAAATTGGAAAACCAAACAGGTTATGGTACCAATTCTAATCTTTGTGATGTCAAGTTTCTTGATGACACCAACAAAAATTTGCTGTCAAAGGGGTGGCTACAGATGAAAGATCCTGTGACAGGCAAAGACCTCATCTATAAAGATTACAATGGTGAACTTGACGATGCTTCCTTCCGTGATGTATCCCTCACTCAAGACCATTATGTTAGTGTGGCTGGTGGTTCAGATAGAGGAACTTTCTTCACATCTTTAGGCTATTATGATGAGGATGGTATGGTTCGTGGAACAGGTTACCAGCGTTTCAATGGTAGCGTGAATGCCAGTTATAAAGTGTTGCCTATTTTGAATGTGAAGGCAGGTGCCACTTATAGTTGGGCAAAGAAACCAGAACTTTGGATTGGAGAATATGAGTTTTTCTATCGCACACGCTCACAGCGCCCTACTTGGAATCCATATTTGGAGGATGGATCTCCTGCACCAGGTTGGAGTACCAGTGATGGTAATCCAGATTACTATCGTCCTCGTTTGACACGTGAGAACTGTACACGCAAATCAACTTATAACTTGGGTTGGGATTTGGATATTATTCCTAAGAAACTCACTTGGAGTGCGAATGCGTCACTCTATCATTATGACTATCAAAATGAAAAGTTTGATAAGAGTTTTCAGCCGCAAACTTCAAACGTCCCTAACAACGTGAGAACTGCAGTGGCAGAAATTTCTAGATTTTCGAATGTGCAGATAAATACTACACTCAATTATAAAGATACTTTTGCTGAAAATCATAATGTGGATGCCATGATTGGTGGTGAGTATTTCGATCACAATACTTTTGATTTCTCTGCAGAGACTCAGAATTCGCCTACAGATGATATTCCTACATTGAACGCAGGTGCCACAAGAAGTAAAACTTACAGTTACAAGTCTCGTTATCGTATTGAGTCCTTGTTCGGTCGCATCAATTATGATTATCAACAGAAATACCTGCTGTCTTTTACTGCACGTTATGACGGTATCTCAAAGTTGAAGGATAATCGATGGGGTTTCTTCCCTGGCGTAAGTGCAGGTTGGAATGTAACTCAGGAGGAATGGTGGAAAAACTCTAAGATTTCCAATATCATCACCAATATCAAACCTCGTATCAGTTATGGTGTGAATGGTAACGTGAATGGCATTGATGATTTTGCCATCTATGGTGTATATAAGCAGATAGGAGCTAAAACCTATAATGGGCAGACTGCGTATTACAACTCTACATTGCTGAATACAGGCTTGAGATGGGAGCAGAGTCGTTCTCTGGAAATCGGCCTTGACTTGGGGTTCTTGAACAATCGCTTGGCTTTTATTCTCGATTATTATAACCGCACCACAGATGATTTGTTGACCAACCTCAACTTGCCTGCATATACTGGTTTTATGTCGATGAAGACTAATCTCGGTAAGTTGCGCAATACTGGATTTGAGATGGAAATAAGAGCTAATATTCTCAATAATCCTAAGGGATTCAAGTGGGATATCAGTGCCAATTTAACTTCTGTAGCCAATAAGATTTTGCAGTTGCCTAACAGTGATAAGCCAAACAATCAACTTGATGGCTATGAAGTGGCAGATGGTACAAAGAAAGATGCTAATGGCAAGCAGATAACCAAATGGATAGGAGGTTACGCAGAAGGTGGTAAGTTGGGTGACATCGTTGGTTATAAGCAGCAACACATTTTCAAGAATTGGGAGGATGTAAAAGCTCATGCCAACATGCGTATCGATGAGGTTGCAAAATTGTATGGTCCTGGTCTTGCTAATGAAATCAATCCAGCCACAGGTAAGACATATGCAACAAGTGCAGGATGGAAACCTATCGAACCAGGAGATGTATGCTGGGAGGATGTAAACCAGGATGGTACAATCAACTCTTTGGACAAGAGTGTATTGGGTAATATTTTCCCAAATGTTACAGGTGGATTCTCTACCACGCTTACCTATAAGAACGTATCACTCTATGCACGTTTCGATTATGCTCTTGGACATACGATCTATAATCATCTGAAAGCTCGTTCTATGGGGCAGTATCAGGGACAGTTTAACAACATTACTTTAGTAAAGGATATGTGGAGCGAAGACAATCCAAACTCAGACTATCCTGCCTATTCATACTCAGATCAGTTGAACAAGAAAAATCTGAGTCGTGAGAGTGATGGCGCTGATATTGATGGTCATAGTTCAAGAATGTATGAAAAGGGAGATTACCTTGCACTGCGAGAGATAACTCTTAACTGGAATATTCCAACTAAGTGGCTTACTCATATCGGCATCAGCAAAGCTTCAGCTTATATCACAGGACAGAATCTCTTCTATATTACTGGATATGGCGGAGCTTCTCCTGAGCCAAAACTCGATAGCTATTATAAAGGTGTAGACTTGGGGCGTTATCCAACTCCTCTCACCCTTCTTTTCGGACTTAATGTAACATTCTAAACCGTCTTTAACATGAAGATTAAAAATATATTTATTACAGCCCTTGCAGCTTTGTCTTTGACAAGCTGCATGGACTTGGAACCAGTAAGTAGCATCAGCGACAGCAAGTACTGGAAGGATCAGGCTCAATTTGCAGCCTTCAATGTAGGTTTGCAAGGCTTGTTCAGGGAAAAAAGTTTCCAATTCTATGAATGGGGAGAATTGCGTACAAACCTCTATGCCGGTACACCATTCTCTGGTGAGGCTGTACATTACAATAACTTATTCAATAATACGCTCAATGCCACAACCCCAGAAGTTACTGATTTCGGTGGTGTTTATACCATTATCAACCAAATAAACCTTATGATTTCGCACACAGAAAATACAGATGTGTTGAACGAGGCGCAGAGAAAAACATATCTTGGTGCGGCATATGGTATGCGAGCTTATCTATATTTCCATCTGCTCAGAACATATGGTAAAGCGGTGCTTTGGCTCGATTACACAACAGGAAACAAGGTAGACATCAGCAATATGGGTAAGGCAGAGGCTTCTGCACAGGAGGTGATGGAACAAATCAAAAAGGACATCAAGGCTTCTGAGGATGCGTATGGTGCAGACATGAGTTTTACCAATGGCAGAGTCTACTGGTCTCATCCAGCTACAGAGGTACTGAAGGGTGAGGTATATCTGTGGAGCGGTAAGCAGATGAATGGTGGTAATAGTGATTATACAATAGCCAAGACTGCTTTAGAAAGCTTAAAAACGGCAGATGTAGCCTTGGAGAACAATTATCGTCAGGTATTCGCTTTTGATAATAAAGAGAATAAAGAAATCATCTTTGCTATTCATAATGGACGAGATGAGTATAATATGTTTAATGATGCTTTGCGTTTAAATCTTGTGATGAATCAGATGATGATGGAAAACTATTATCTTTCTGATGGTACCCAAATGAGCAAGAGTGAGATGAGTGACATGAATGGTGTAGTATATATTCCACTCAACACCAAACTGTATAAGGACTTGTTCCGTGAAGGAGATACCCGTCGACAGTATAGCTTGAAGGATTGTTATACAAAGAATGCTGATGGTAGTTTGCAGTATGTGGGAGTGGTTCAGTATAAATTCATAGGCGTATCTCTTCCAGGCAACTCTTATCGTAGTTTTCTTGAAGACTATCCTATCTATCGGTACGCAGATGCTCTTTTGCTATTGGCAGAGACTAAGATTCTGTTAAACGAAGATCCTTCAGCCGAAATCAATGCAGTACGTGAGAGAGCATACGGCAAGGAATATTTTGCAGAACATAGAGATCAGCTGGCTTACCCACATGATACCGATAACTCTTTTTATGCAAACAACCCGTTTGTGGGTAGTGATGCCAATCCTATTGAGGCAGTCTTGAAAGAACGTTGCCGTGAGTTCTTACTTGAAGGAAAACGTTGGTATGACCTTCGCTTGATGGGTGCAGAATATTGTACTAAGTATACTTCCGCCAATGCCAAACGATTGTTGTGGCCTATTGATCAAAATTCTTTGGGTGAGAATAGTCTTTTGAAACAGACAGAGGGATATAATAATTAAATTTAGGTGGCACATATAGTTAATTTCATCTTAAAATGAAGTGTATTACGTCGTTTTTAGTTTTATCTATAGCGGTAATTATAAATGGTTGTAGTATGATGAAATCAAATATTGAAACACAATTCTCAAATATAAAACTCATATCTGGCTTCCCCTCAGGGGAGGCCGGGTATGACCTAGGAGTCTCGGCCTGCTACGCTGGCTTCATTGGCGATTACCTTATTGTCGCAGGCGGCTGTAATTTTCCGGAGCCTGGTAAGAAAAAGTACTATTCAGGTATCTATGCCGCAAAGATAGCGGAAAATGTAGATTCTCTTAATTGGAAAATGATTGGTAATTTACCTGAACCAGCAGCCTATGGTGGAGTTGTAACTTTGGACGATAGTCTGATATTTATTGGTGGGTGCAATTCTGAACACAGTTTGCGAACCGTATTAAGTATCCAACTGGATAAGAAAGCAGATAAACCTATAATGCATTTTTTGCCAGTTTTACCATGTACAGTGGACAATGGTGGTGTGACAGTCATGGGAAATCAACTCTTTGTCGTTGGTGGCAATCAGGATGGACATCCGTCAAGTTCCTTACTCAGACTGGATATGGTAAAGAATAATAAGTGGATATATGAAAAACAAATGCCAG
>OIIB01000014.1_pt1 | contig 66939 bp, 59 predicted proteins | sample 1583171 | NCBI WGS metagenome assembly OIIB01 (sample SAMN02675049, study PRJEB24791) | human gut metagenome, SKBSTL061 | isolation source: stool | host: Homo sapiens | place: USA | reverse complement strand
AGGTGGTCGGCCAGCTTGACCCAACGGTTGGATTTGCTCAATCCCGAAAGTGACTCCTGAAGTTCAAACAGGTCGTGACTGCGATATTGTGAGTAGTATTTCATCTCGATTCTTGAATGTTTTAACATCCAAAGGTAGTCATTTTGGGCGAATTGACCAAATTTTATACAACATAAATAGTTAATTGTCAGATAGTTATAGTTTATTAGTAGACCCTATTTAAATTGTAGCAATTAGGAAGTTCTTACCATCAAATCCAATGAGGTGTTCTCCATCCTCACTAACAGCTATCGCTGTTATCTTACGAGAGGTTCTTAAGGTCTTGTATATTTCACCATCCCAATTTAAAATTATGATTTCTGCTCGAAATGTATGCTGCTTGTATTTTTGCAATGCACGTTGTGTACTAAGTCCCCAATAAAGACAATATACATATTTTTCATTGGAAGTAATATATTTAAAATGAATAGGGTTTGATTCCCAGATATCGCCTTCACTAATAGTCTTAGGATTAAAAGTATTCAAACCTTTCTTGAATAGATTGGTAGTGCCATTGCTGAAATTAAAGAATTCTATAACAGGAAATAGCTGGTATGCAAACGCACCCTTTTGTTCTGATGGACAATAGGTGAACATACCATGATTTACAAACCATGATGGATATCTTTTGTCATATATAATTTTACTAAGTTCTTCTATTTCCTGCTTATTTCCTTGGGTGGTTGAACTAAAAATAGCTTGGTGACCATTCTTTTTTTGTCGTCCAATGAAAATATATTTACCGTTAGATTGGATGAAAGGGTATTTTACTTCAAGCACCAACTCGTATGGGCACTCTGATTTAGAGGAGATTATTGCTTTACCGTTTCTACGTACAGTGTCTTTTTTTATCTCGTAGATATAAGGATTATCACGCTCTGTTACAAACATATTTCCATTTTCATCCCAAAATGTTATTGGAACACTAAACACATGCGTACCATTTTTACGCTTGTAATACTCTTTTGTAAAGCGCATCGTTTGAGTATCCCAGTTTATACTATAACTTTTTAATAACTGATCGCCATATCCTCCAGGGAATTCGTAGGTTATATACAATTCATTATGCAAGAGTTTTATCTCTTGAATGTTTTTTATATGAAGAAGAGAATCTACCTTGAGTAATGACCACGTAATTGTTTGAGAAACTGTTGTCACTTTCCCACTTGCCTTTGTACAAAACAGCATAACGATAAATACAAAACTGTATAATCGTATCTTTTTATAGATTAACCACATATTTGAGTATTATTTGATAAAATTTCATAATAAGAAATGGGAGGGCAAATGTACCGTAATGGGCAATCTTTGCAGTTTGTCATATCTCTGGTTAATCTCCAAGAATGATTCTGCTTGAGTTCATTTACAACAATGTCCGTCCATGAAAAATCAGCAGATGTTACATTACCAATTATATGTTGAGACCCATAAGCACGTATGTTGCATTGGGAGTCAACATCAACAATCCCGAAGAAATTAGAATTAAGTTTTTGATTTCTAAAAACATCATTAAAACACACTTTCTGTTCAAAGACACCTTCTTCCTTTTCTCGTCTTATCCGTATATTGTTAGCTTCCTTATTACTATCTCCAATGTATACAGGTAAGATATTGGCATTGTCTTTGTTTGCATCTTCTCCATAATTCAAATACAGTATTCGATTTAATAAATGTTTAACTTCCGGCTTGACTTCTGTTGAGAATTTGTCAACATAGGCAACAAGTTCTATTTTTATTGATTGAATCAATTTCAATAAGGATAAAGCAAAACCAAAGTCATCAATAAAGAAATGGATTCTATATTTATAATTATATTTTGATAGGATATAAAGAAAATCTTCTTTACTATATACTGAAAAATAGTCAGAGCTACAGACTATATCGACAACTGATACACTAGTATATTTTAAGGAATTAAGAATATGCGATAGATTCTCTGGAGATATTCTATCTATGCGCTGACTATAAGTTGGACATGGATATTGTTTTGAGGCTGCCACTCGAAATTTTGAACATTTCGTATCACATATATTATTTATTTTGGATATACGAATGTATATTCCTGAAATAAAATTTTGCTTTGAACCTATTATTGCTAATCGGTCGTCAATACTACCTTCGCCAATTTTACTAATATCTTTCTGAAGGTTCAAGATGGGTAATAATACTATCGGTTTTTGTATAGTATTTATAGGAATAAACACTTTGTTTTTTAATGCCCATTCAACATTAACAGAACACTTAGAATACAATTGATTAGATTCAATAACTCCAAGATTTTTAGGGGAGTAGAAATTCTTAACAAGCTCAATAAAACTACTATTAGAAGAGATCTTGTACGCACCACTCTTTGTATGATACAAAAGAATCTTATTATCTTTTATTATATCAACATACACGTTTGTTGACATAGCAACCCATTTGAATTTTTTCAATGTATAAATCATATAATCACTTCATAATTGTTCATAATGTATGAATAAGCTTCGGGATAGTTATGCAGAAATTGTCCAATTTCATTCTTCATGTTCTTAGCATCTTTAGAGGACATAAAATAGGAACACATAGAGTGTGGTGACTCAAGTTGGCCGTTTGAGAACATGCGACTTAAGCACCCTTCGTTGTTGGCACATTTTTGACATACAGGTCTAACTCTGTTATAATATTTATTGTACCTTTCTGCTATTGCTTTAAAATCTATCGAAACAGCATTTTCATAAACAGTTCCTAAGGCATAGGTATAACTTATTCTTTCGCATGGCATAATTTGTCCAGAAACGGTTATAAAAACTTTCTTAACAAAAGGAAAGCATGTACCAGTAGGCAACTCTTTTCTACGATTTTGATTATTAAACAAGAGTTCATTATAATCCATGTAAACATATGGTGAGTGCATTAATATGTATCTTGCAGCTCGTTCAAAATACGGATGGGTAAGAAAATCATAAGAACTCTTGTTCTGAACTTTAGTTATAGCTGTACCTGACCATTTCTTTCGATGAATAGACTCAAAAAGATATTTTTCTTTAGGATTGACACCTTCGGGATTAATTTCGGAAATAGTAGGTTTCTTTCCATACCGTTGCTCAATGAAGTCAATAATTTCTTCAACTGTGGTTTTTGTGCTCAAAACAGAATTAAATTCCACGTTTGTGTCGAAATATTTAGGATATTTATGTGCGACATAATCAATTTCCGAAATTATCTTATTAAAAGCAGGCGTTCCATTGTGAAATATGCGTAAAGAAGAACCTTTGTCATCCCCATCAAGACTAATCAACAATTTAAATCCCTTTTCAACTAAATAATCTATGTATTTAGACAATAATATTGCATTAGTTGTCATTGAGTAGATAAATTTTTTCTTATACCCACAAAGATTGCTTTCTATGTAGGCAATTATCCGCTTTATGAATTCGATGTTAAGCAATGGTTCTCCTCCATAAAAACTGATAGTGATATAGCTATCGCCTTGAGTATCATTTCCCAAGACCCATAAATTCTTAAGATATTCCAAAAAACGTATAGCCTTAGCTATTGGAAGATCTCTATTTTTTCTTTCGCCTCTATTGGCATATAGTTTTCCATATCCACAATATATGCATGACAAATTACACCGTTCCGTTATTTCAAAGGTAATTTGCGGTGTATTCGCCAAATACTCTAAAATATTGTCTGCTGACAACTCTACCATTTTATTTTAATTCTATGGGTTGATATACTTCCTGTTGGTTATTTTGTGATGGAGCACCAAAACTCCCATCACTGCGCCTTACCATCATTTTTGTTCCAACGGACTGTAAAAATGACATCGGTGAAGACATCATCTTATCAATTGTGCGTTTTGCTGACCTTTCTGTACAATTTTGCTCCTTGTCATATTTATATTTATAAATAGGCGAATGAACCTTATTCATCTTATATAACTCCCAAATGAACAAGCCACTCTCCTCTTCAATTTTTATAATTAACCCCGGCAGACCCCAAAATTTGAATGGTCCATAGGAAATAGGGTAATCCAATGCATACCATGCAGTGTAGTTTCTTCCTGCATAATTAATTTGTGCTTTATTACACAAATAGTTAGATAAACGTATTGTATCATCGGGTATAAACTGCCATTCGGGTGTTATCCATTGAGAATCATAGCAAAGTACACCTGCATTTAACATCAGGCGGTATTTCTCTTTTCGCAAATGATTTTCCACATCACTATATAATTCACAAGGATATGTTTGTGTGGGAATATTTTGTGTTTGCAGACCTTTTTTAGTACGCTCTGTTGCAAGTGAGTCATAATGGAATACAATTTGACTAAAGTCCTTTACAATATGATTCCCAATCTGTATTTTTCTTATGTCCTCAGTAAAATCTTTTTGTCCTGCAAGATTCTTAAATTTAAATGAATATAGGAGTTCTATATATGCAGTATCTACACAAAGTTTCTTATCCAATATTTGTGGCGCAGGTGGAAACTGTGCATAGACAAACTTGGATATAAGGCAAATTATTATTAATAACAATACTTTTTTCATTTTACTTTTTGTTAAGGGTTCGGCAATCCATAAGGGTTGCCGAACCCAAAGAGATGATAATTTGTTTATTAATCACAAATCTCAAAATCAGGCTCTGCTGCAACTGCATGGGAAGGAGTTACTACAACCTCGTCTAAAAAGTATGTCATTTCCGACATAGTTGCCCCCTTCGAGTTGAGATTGCCTGCGTGATTTGCAGAACCATTGTCCATCGTAGAATTGCTTCTGCATGCGCATCCACAGACATTGCCACCAGAAAGAGATTTCATCTCTCTCTCGTTCATAGCACTTTGTGCTAGATCTTGGTATTTTGTTAAATCCATTGTTTAAGAATTTAGAATGTTAATAATTTATGAAACATGTACACCGAAGTGTATCTTTACAATAATCTATATCTTACACGAAACAAGAAAATGCGTGGACGAATGTAGTAGACTGTCGTATTTTCACGCAAATCAGACGATGTTGAGTTTACATACACTTTACGGTTGAAGATGTTGTCTAATGCTAATGAAAAATACCAACGTTTTATGGAGTAATTTATATCTACAGCGCCAAGAAAGAAAGATTTATCTTTATTGTTCATATTGTTGTAGTAGTGAACGGCTTTCATCCTGAGATTTATACCTTCGGGCAGATAAAAATCCATAGTAAAATTACTTTTTAAGGTTTTAATGGTTGGTGTAGACTGTCCAAACTGCATTTTTGACTTGGAAATGTAAAGTCCGCCTGAATAAGTTGCCGACATCCAATTAAATGGACTACTATTAAAAGAGAGATTCGTGGAATAAGAGTTTCCGAAATATCTCAAAATCTGTTCTTGTAGAAGCAACGGACTTTCAAAATGTGTATATTTCGCATCAACACTTATTTTTGTTTTTTTCCAGTCGAATCCCTTACTGCTTCGCAAAATGGCAGAATATGAGTTTGATACTTCATCTGTCGGCCTACTTATTATTTTTTCTGCCACACCATCATAGTTTGTTCCATACAATACTTCCGGATGATAGTTGGCCCATATCAAATCAACTCCTGCAAACCACATAGAAATAATATTCTTGTAGTTATATGTAATGTTTGTTCTATTAATTTGTGCATGAAATAGTTCATTGCTTTCATAAATTGAGAGCTGTCGATAATTAGTCAAAATATAATTTCCATAAAGTGTCTCAATAGAAGGATTGGAATAACCACAACCAACTCCGAACATCAGTTCATGAAAACCATTGATTCTATACTTAATAGAAAGACTTGGTTCTGCCACCATTTTTTGTTTACTAGACAACAGACCAACTAGATGATCTCTTAAACTATATAAACGGTAAACTCCTGACAGTAAAAAATTAAAATAGGTTTTTCCCAATTTATAATTTGCAGTAAATCCAATGCCAATGTTTGTTGTATTTAATGAAATATCGTTTTGATATTGCTGCAGTGAACTGTTTAATTTGTCAGCGGAAAAATTAAATAGGGTGAATGGGTGGACTGTCAAACGTCCCAAAACTAAAGCTGATAATAAATCTATTTTGTTTTCGGTAGAAATATTCGAGCGGTTAACATGCTGGAACATGTTATCATCAGACAATATCTCTGGAAATAAATTCGATGAAACGGACAACTGATGTGGTCTTTTCTCATAGTTCACTTTCGAGAAAAAATCTATCCCGTGATTATTACTTGTACGATAGGTAAAGTGAAGTGTGTTTTGTAACAAACAGTTATTCATTTTACTCTGTTGATTAACTTGATTTCCTATTATAGCATTGCTATAACCATGTGTTGAAATCAATTCTGTTTTTAACTGTTCTTTTATATAGTAATTACTATTGTTAAGCATGTAAGTTGCTGTACCATAACCAATACGTTTGTTCAATAATCCATTAATACTCTCATTTACAATGTTTCGTTCTCCAGTGGGTAAATAGGCGGTTGAAGTTGACTGAAGATTTCTCTTATCTTTATCTTTCAAAAAAGCAACATTCAATCCCAATTCGCCATTTGAACCAATTCGAATTACTTGATTAAAAGTAGCCGTATGTGATAGATTAAAATAATAATAACGTTTTCCAATAACGGGAGTACCGGGCATTGTCATTTCTGTTAAAGTTGCTGTTTTATACTTTGTGCCACCTTCGTCAAATGACCTTAATTCCATTCCCAAATCATTTCCAGTATTATTCCCCTTATAGGTGGCCAGCAGTTGGCTGTTGCGCTTAAAATAAGTTGCGATCAACTCATTGTTCCATAGTGCTTTTTTATCCAATCCTGCACCTAATGTAGCAATTAGGTTGAAAATTCCTTTTACCCCACTTTTGAGTTTTAAGTTGATGGAAGCTCGTTCTTCAGGTTTTAAGTCTTTCAGTGCCTTAATATCTTGGTGATTTTCTAGCACTTGTACTGTACTAATGCTATTAGGGTCTATATTGTTGGTTGCAATTCCATATCTACCTTTCATCAAATCCAATCCCTCTATATAGAAGTTCTTGATAGGCATTCCTTTATAAGAGATTTGACCGATATTAGAAACAGTTATGCCAGGTAGCCGTTGAAGAACTTGTCCAATTGACAAATCATTTGCATGTTGGAATGCAGCAACACGATAATTGATAGTGTCTCCATTTGCATATATTTTCGGAGACTTTACTACAATATCTTCCAGTTGATTAACACGTTCTTGAACAATCACATCTATTTTTTGCGATGTATTCTTGCACGAAATTGTTACAGGTTCAATGTTTATATGTGTAACATGCAATGCTATACTATCGTCTGGTACAGATAGTGCAATTTGAAATTCGCCTTTTGAGTTAGATTGTCCAGAAGCAAGAATGCGATTTTTTTGTTTGACTTTGGAGAAAAAAATAGTGGAATGTGGCACGAATTCACCTGATTCCGTTTTAACTACTCCTGTTATTAAAGTAGTCTTTGTTTGTCCTTGTACTTCAAAACATGAGCAGAGAAGAAACAGCAGTATATATAATGTTGTAAACTTCATAATATTATCTTTAAAGGGGATATATTTCATAACTCAAAATTTATCTGATTGATGATGTTCTTTTAACTATCATGCTGCAAATATACAAATATATATTGTTCAAAGCATTAAAATCCAAACTTTTTATTTTAAAAATTTGTATGTTTTGGTTATTTTCAATAATTTTGAAGCATAATTATTAATCGTACTATTTATATGGATAGAAACATTATTACATTGAAGGACTTCGAGATATCTCCCAACGAGGATGTCATCGAGCGTAGCCAAAATTTCCAGAGTTATATTGACCAAATGGAGCAGTTCGGCTGCAAGAGTTATTGGGTTATGGCAAAAACAGGAGTTGGAGCCAAGATGCAAATCGAGGGCTATAACGGTGAAGTTTCAGCATATATTTCCAACGATTATTTAGGCATGTCGCAAAGGGCTGAAAACAAGGAAGCTGGTATAAATGCCATCCTGAAATATGGCACAGGAGCAAGTGCAGCCCAAGCTATTGGCGGGTATCTTGACATCCATCAGTAGTTGGAACGCGGGATTGCGGATTTTGTCGGACAGGAAGATGCCATTCTATTCTCATCAGGTTTTGGTGCCAACGCAGGTCTGCTTCGTGCTATATTGGGAAAAAATGACATAGCCTACATTGATTCGTATATCCATACCAGTGCTACAAGTGGTTTAATTGGAACCAACGTAAAACATATAGGACACAATGATGTTGACTATCTTGACATGATTCTTGAACGGGAAACGGGAAAATATCAGACTCGATTGGTCATCATTGATGGGGTCTATTCCCCAAATGGAGATTTGTCAAAACTCCCAGAATATATCACAATCTGCAAGAAACACGATTGTCTTCTTATGATGGATGATGCCCACGGTATTGGAGTTATGGGAGAAAATGGCAGAGGAACAGCCGAATATTATAATTGCTTGGGACAAGTAGATATTATTACAGGAACTTTCAGTAAATCCTTCGGATGTGTCGGTGGTTTTGTTGCCGCGTCAAAAAAACTGATTCATTATCTAAGATATTATGCTGACAGTAATGTCTTTTCCGCTGCAATGACTCCACAGGTTGCAGCATCTACACTGAATGCTCTGGAACTTATACAGACACGTCCTGAAATTCGTAAGAAATTGTGGACTAATGTCAATTATCTGCGCAAACGACTGACAGAGGAAGACTTTGATATAGGCTGCTCTGTATCAGCCATATTTCCTGCATCGGTAAGAGACAATAAAAAAAGTATATGAAATAGCACGTGAATTAAAAAAAAGATGTATCTTTGTAAGCGGTATCACATATCCTGCGGTAAGAACCAAGGAAGCACGGCTTAGAGCCAGCGTGCTGGCTTCCCATGAAATAGTACAGTTGGAGCAATTGGTGACTGCCCTTTTGGAAATCAGAAAATCAATTCCTTTTTAGATGGCAGAAGAAGAAAATAAACCCAAAAGATACAGAAGGACAAACGTCGATATACAGGCTGACATTATCAAGGCAGCAGAAAGTCTGATTAAGAAAAAAGGCTTTGCATCAATGCTGGTGACAGAGCTTATCAAGAAAGCCAGAATTGAACCGCTTGTTTTCTATAACAGATATGACAATCTTAGCGAATTTTATGATGAATTCGTTAAGAGATACGACTATTGGTTTAAGGATGTCCTGACTGAAATCCCATTTCCTACAGATTCTGAATTAGGTTATATCAGTATTTTCAAGGATGTCCATAAGTCACTTCAAGACAAATCCGTGATGTTGGAATTACTGCGTTGGGAAATAGCGGAAGGAAATGAAACTACGGTTCGTACAGCTATGCTTAGGGAAATGCACACATTACCTCTTGTCAATGCTTACGAGGGGAAATTTAAGGATATAGATATATCTGCTATATCCGCATTGATTGTTGGGGGGATATACTACCTCAATCTCCACCGTGACCGTTCAAAGTTTGCCGATATTGACTTGAATACGGATCAAGGCAGAAAACGTATAGAAAATGCCTTAGAGGAACTTGGACACATGATATTCCACTACCATGAAGTAAATAATTATAAAAAAGTAGTTGCTGAAAGAATGAAAGAAAATGGCATCAGCGATGAAATCATAAAAAAGTGTTTGGATTAAACGATACAATTTAAAGAGATTCCCAACTTATCCAGCGTGATAATTGGGGACTTTTTTAAGTTGTACTATAAAACTTTTTTCTTCTAATCTGTATAAGAGAAATCTTCTTTAATACCATATTTTTTGTCATTAAATCCAAAACCCAAGTCATTTTCTAATAAAAACAAACGTTTTTGTGATGCTTACTATTTGGACCTAAAATATAAGTCCCCATAGAGTAAAAGTGCCTGTATCGCCTATAGACAAACGGTTTGCAGACTTTTAGTTTATTTTTTGCGGACAGCAATTGAATTTTCTTATTATGGAAACGATATTCTAACTAAGTGATTTTTGAGGTCATCCTGTAAACTAAGTACAATAGATTATTTCACATCATTTCCTTTTATTTCCCACTTTACCCGAAAACTTTTTTATCTCTTCATATACCTATAATTTAGCTGCTTGATAACAGTATTCACCATTAAATTTAGGAAAATGGAATCAAACAGCAATGACAATTACGTACTGGTCTTGGAAGACCGTACAGAGGTAAAGAACGAAAAGGAAGCAGGAAAACTCTCCGTAGTTTCTGGTATTGACGATAAGGGAAACCTTAAAACAACCTGGGCTGTCGCTGCCAATCAGGCAACGTTATTGAAGTTCAACAACAAGGACGGACTTCTCAAGAACTTCATGACCAACTTCCTCAAACAGTTCAATACCCCGACTCATTTCGGGTTGTACAAGGTCTTAGCGGACAATGTGGAGCAAGGCGTGGACAATCTCCGCACCATGCTGAAAAGCCGTGAAAAGCCCGAAAGCAAGCAACAGCTGGTTGAGATGGGCATTCCCTTTGAGGACTATCTGCCCCAGCAGAAGAATGCCACCGCTATCGACCCCGAAAAGGGACACTTTATTTTTGCATTTCGCCTAATATTATTTTACTCAGAAATCTAATTTTAAAGAAAATTTTTATACCTTTGACCACAAAAAGAAATATACCACTATGATAGAAAAAATATTGAAATACAACGCTAGGTTTGTGGCAAAAAAAGAATACGAAAATTATGTTACGTCAGGGCAACCAAACAGAAAAATAGCAGTGTTGAGCTGCATGGACACCCGTCTCACCGAGTTACTTCCCAAAGCCATGGGATTGAAAAACGGTGATGCGAAGTTTATTAAAGTGGCTGGTGGCACTATGCTTTCTCTCTACGACTCAGTTATAAGGTCATTATTAGTGGCTGTATATGAACTGGAATGTAAGGAAATTATGGTGGTTCACCATTCCGATTGCGGACTATGTCGGATGAAAGCCCAACACTTTATAGACCTTATGAAACAGAAAGGTATCAGCGATGAGGCTCTGCAAGAGGCTGCCAAACATGTGAACCTTGAAAGTTTTTTCAGTGGGTTCGATGATGTAGAAGAAGATGTAAAGCTAACAGTCAACACTATTAAGCGCCATCCACTTATGCCACGAGGGTTTACGGTGAGAGGATTTATCATCGACTCGCACACGGGCAAATTGTCAGAAGTGCTGTAAAAACCGCCATATGCCACTGTCTTAAAAGAAATCGAAACGGTGTTATTAGAAACTACTTTAGTTCTTTTTTCTAATGACCGCATTTGGGTATAATGGTTATTTGTTAGTGTAAAAGACTGCAAATATTGATGCTTACGCTGGGATGCTAAATGAATTTGTTGGCAAAACTTAAATGTAAAAAAGTATGCCAAACTTATGTTGATTGGCATACCTTTATATTTAATCTTATACTTACTTCTTAAAGGAAAGTTTTATTCCATTTTGCCAAGGTGATGGTCAATAATTCCGATTGCATGATCCCCATTGATTGCAAAGCAATCGAGTATGTCCTTAACAGTTTCTTCCTCTTCCACCTGCTCATCGATGAATTTAGAAATGAAATTTGCTGATGCCCTATCCTTTTCATCATCGGCGACATCTGCGAGTTTATTTATCAGTTCCGTGACCTCCTGCTCATGCTTGTATGTTATCTCAAACACAGACTTTGGACACTCAAACTCAGTCGGTACCTTTTCGATAGCAGTGACTTTAGCCTCTCCGCCACGGCTCAACACGAATTTAGCCATTTCCATTGCATGTTCTCTTTCCTCTTCGCTCTGTTTGAACATCCATGTAGCGAAGCCTTTCCATCCACGTGCACGAAACCAAAATGCCATTTCAAGATATAGGTTGCTTGACCAGAATTCTTTTTCTATTTGCGCGTTGAACGCATCTTGCATTTTTTTACAGATTGTCATAGTGTTTTTATTTTACAGTAAAATTAATATGTTTGTTTTTATATTGCAAATATACTCTTTTTCATTTGATCGTACAAATTTTTAACATTAATTTATATGTATTCCTGTACTATTTTTATAAAATAAAAACCGGACTCATAAAGTGCGAAAGACTTTATGAGTCCGGGAAATTATCGTTATATTTCAAAAGATTATCCTCTATATGCTAATTATCTTTCAAAATAACTAATTGCCGTTTAGAAGAACATGTATCTCTTGTCTTTTACATCTGCCTTGATGAGATACTCCTGCAATGCCTGCTGGGCAGCCTGCACAGCCCTCTGTCCCAGACGTGCGGCGTATGTTGTCTCGTTATATCTTCCAGGGAGATTCACCCTGTTCTTTACCAAGAAAAGATATACTCCAGCATTGCCTTTCACAGGAGATGAAGAGAACTTGCCCTTGTCAGTGGCAGCAACCGCTCCACTGAGAGCCGGTTCGCTTGCACCCGTACTCTGAACAAACACTGGTGCTGCAAATGTAACCTGTGCCACCTCACTAACCTGTGCTCCTTTTGCCTTAGCAGCCGCAATAGATTTGACGTCCTTGACTTTTGAAATTATCAGCTCTGCTTTCTTGTCATGGATTACTGCATTCCTAACATAATCTTTAACATTAGGATCGTCAAGTGTGCGGTAGCCTTCGGGGTGAATTCCCTTCAATGCAACGACAAGAAGATTGTCGTTGTTACCACATTCATAAAGCTGCGAGATTTCATTTTCCTTTGCACTATAAATCCATTTCATCGCATCGCGAGTGTTGTTAACATTTGCCACATAGTGCTCGGAACTTGACAAGTCCTTCCGTTCCTCAACTTTGTAACCATATTTTGCAGCATTTTTTTCCAATGCTTCTATGCTTTGGCTTTCGCTTACATACTGGCTGAACTTGTTGTATGCAGCATTGTATGTACCCTTAGAGAAATCCATAGTTTTGGAGATGACGGCAGCCGTATATTTAGTAACCATTGCCCGCCGGTCAGTAACCTGCACTATTATATTCATTGCAGACAGTTTCAAGTTCTTCGTCTCGTTGACAGTCATGGCATTGATAGAGTTTATGTATGTACGGAAATCTGCGTCAATAGATGATGCGTTCTGATATTGACGTGTTGTAACCCATATCTTTTCTCCCGTCTGACCGTAGTTCTTTGCGATAGCATCAAAATCACCACCACCTTGCAAAGCATTATAAATACTGTCGGCACGCTTTGATGCGATGTCTGTGTTCTTGTCTGCTACCTGGATTGTGCGTATTTGTATTGAGTCAGGCAACTGTTCCTTTGCCATAAGCCGGATAACATTTATCGTATTGTCTTCGCATGTCACTGGGCCAAGCGTCTGGCCGACAGTCATTGAGTCGATTTTAGACGCGATGGACTTAGGGAAGGCATCCTTGCCTACAGGAACACCATTGAAGGGAATAAGTGATGAACTCTTGCTTACTACATTACCTGGATTCCCAGCGTTTCTTAACTCCTCTGCTAACTTGTTCATTTGCAATGTTGTTGCCTTGCGGTCGGCATCTGACGCAACAACCTTTACACTCACAAACTTGATGTCACGGGTTTCCTGAAACTGTCGGAACATCGGCTTGAGTTCATTGTATTTCGCATCCAGGTCTGCATCAGTGACCGTAACTTTTTTGTCATTAATTGAAGAGTATGGTATCGCTGCAAGTTCTATGGTGCTTTCCTCATTCTCGGCCTTGAATGCCATTTTAGCCGAAACATTGTTTGTCACCATCATGCAACGTGCAAAAAGCGTCTGATATTTCTGAGCAAGAAGTTGTGAACGAAGGTTTTTCTCTGTGAAAGACCAGAATTTGCTTATAGCCTCGTATTGCTCGGCAAGTTGTGGATTGTTCATGGCCGACTTATCGTTCAGGAATTTCTGTACCATTGTATAGTCAAACCTTCCTGTCTGTTGGTTCACGAACGGGGTCTGTAGGAGCATTGGGTTCGTACCCTCTTTCATTATATTCTGCAGTTCCTCGTCTGTAACTGTAAGACCCAGTTCTCCGGCTTCTTTTTCGATGATACTGTTTTGAACCATTGTCTGCCACACCTGATCACGCAGAGCCGTTGTCTCCTCGTCTGTAAGGTTATCCATTCCACGGGCAATTTTCACATACTCTGTGAACTCATTTACCTTTTCATTGAAATCATTGATGTCAACCGTTTTACCAAGCACGGTTCCCACCTCGTTCCTTTTGCCAAAAAGAGCGTCAACAATCTTGCTCCAGTCTTCGGCAATGAATGCAAAAAGACCCAACCCAATCACTATGATAAGAATTGGTCCCCAGCTTCTGATTTTTCCAATTGCTGCCATTTTTGTTTTTTATTTTATTTATTATTTTATTATTCCTACTTATGTGGGGATTATCGCTTTTACCATGTCCTTTGCTTGGCGCATGCAGTCGCGATTTCCCGTATGACGAGTTACAAGGTGCAAAATTACAAAAAAGATGATAATTAACGGCATATAATATACAAAAAGTTTTGTCATTTCAATACTTTCAGCCTTACCAACTCTATTTTTGTCATCGTGTTCTTTACAATCTTAAATTCAAAGTCGCCGATGGTGACGACCTCATTTAGTTTGGGGAAACTTTGGTAGTAGTTCAATATCAGCCCACCTATTGTCATGTACTCTTCACTTTCCGGCAGTTTGATATTGAATTTCTCGTTAACCTTGTCAATCTCAAGCCTCGCAGACAATATGAATTCTTTTTCTGAAATTTGCTTTGCAACATAATTGGAGTTGTCGTGTTCGTCCTCGATATCCCCGAAAATCTCCTCAACGATGTCTTCAAGGCTCACTATGCCACTTGTTCCGCCGAACTCGTCAATCACAACTCCAAGTGTTTTCTTCTTTTGCATGAATGTCTGCATAAGCTTGTTCGCAGGCATGGTTTCTGGCACGAATGGCATGTTCTGTATTCCATTGTGCCAGTTGTCTGCATCACGGAACATCTCCGATGAATGTATGTAGCCTATGATGTGATCAATGTCTTCCCTGTAAACAATTATCTTTGATTTCCCACTCTCAATAAAAGCATTTTTAAGATCGGCTACAGAGGAATCGTATTCCACGGCACAAATTTCTGTACGCGGAACCATGCAATCGCGCACTTTAGTGTCAGGAAACTCAAGCGCGTTCTGGAATATCTTTACATCATCGTCTATCTGAGATTCGTCTTTAGCTTTTTCAATGCTCGACTGCACAAGGTGGTCAAGGTCTATTTTTGAGAAAATCTCGTCCACACTCCCTCTCTCTACTTTTACTCCTGCTATTCTCATCAATACATGAGACAATGTTGTCGAGAGTTTTGAGATCGGCCATAGCAATATGTAAAATATGAATGCAGGGAAAGCAAATGCAGTAAGCAGTCTGTTGGCATTGCTCTTGAAAATCGATTTTGGTAGGAACTCCCCTGTGAAAAGTACAATCGTGGTGGAGAGAACCGTGTCCAAAGGTACGGTGACACTCGGCTCAAGACCACTGAATATCGTGCTGTCGAACAACTTGGCTATGAGTATTCCATAAACAACCAACACAATGTTGTTTCCCACGAGCATTGTACTGACGAGGTTGTTCGGATATTTATAAAATATTTTCAATGGCAACCGCGATAACACGAACTTGTCTTTTTCCATTTCGGCAAGCATGCGGTTACTCGAAACGAATGCTATCTCCATTCCAGAAAAGAATGCGGAGAGAACCATTGTTGCAAGTATATATACGATTAAGGCTACTAAATTAACATCATCCATAAGAAATCATCTTTTGTTCGTTACTTCGACTGTCCTCGGCATTTTCGCCTTCGGATTTGCTGGTATCCTTATCTTAGCCTTCGCAGTGTCTGGCGCCGAAAGTATAGTATCAGCCTCAGAAGTACCGATTCCGTTCTCACCTTTGACAAACGAGCCTTTTGTATTAGTTATTGTATAATGCGTGAGTCTTTCGTCGCTTAGGAAATGAGAGCCTTCAAGTTCTCTTGTTGGAGTAACTAATCGTGAATATCTGTCACTGTAAAGTTCGTGACGGTTCTGATCCCAAAAGAGTTCTTCACTTGTGAAACGCATCCCGCTTCTTGTCTTTACCCTTACCCTTCCGCGTAACTCCCACAGACGCTTGGCATCGTAATAGTATGCAGTATCGGCCTGAAGAAAGGCCTCCACGCGAAAACTCTTGTCAAACTCCTCAAGAAACAGTCCTCTCCTGAAAATCCATCGCGACGGTATTTTGTTTTGGTTTATTTCCCACTCTTCCGCGACAATCCTGTATTTCATTATACCAGAGTCACTGATCAGCGTGTTGACCCCGTAACTTATCATAAGTGCAACAGAGTCTCTGTCGTTAATTGCAGGAGCAGTATGTTCAATACCACTTTCGCAAGACACTGCAATAATGGGTATAATGAGAGGTATGAGATACATTTTCCCATATTTCTTCATAAGTAAGGAAACACATGACCCTCCATATAATTTTCCCATAATGCTCGACAATATGGACTACTCAACCTTCCACTTCATAAACCACCGCTCGTTGAAAGTCAATCCTATGTTTATCCTGAATGTATTCTCGGTTATGAACATCTTGGAATCCGTACGCACCCATTGAGCAGATATATTGAGTATTGACTTGTTGTTATAACTATTCATTATGGGTATTCCGAAACCTGCACTTACCGAGTACTCTTTAGGACCGTCATCACCATTTATATTTAAATAAGGTGTAGAGTATGATGCACCGAAACGATAAGATATTCTATTAAGGAATTTCCGGCTGAATGCACTCGGACAATACTCGCCCCCTATGGTCACCTTATGTCTGTCCTTAAAATATTCGTCATTAAGTGTGTAACAAGCGTGTCCTCCATTGTCAGAATAAACGGGAAACTGTGTGTCCGACCATTTCTGCAACGAATAATCGACTCCTAACTTCAACTTGTTTTTATGCTTAAACATAAGACCTAAGCCAAACGAATGTGGAAGTTTCAGTCCGTCACCTAATGTAAATACCGTGCTGTCTCTAACTCCAGTCTGGCTGTTGTTCGACAGTATCTCACAATTTGCATCCGCATTCAATTTATGCCCAAGACCGTATGTCGCACCGATTGTCAACGAATTGCTTTTACCGAAAGGAAATGAATACTGTATTCCGAAATCCACCCGGTAACTCCTAACATCCAAAGAATAGAATTTGGACAAGCTGTTTATGTAAACATCTGTATATGAATTGATAATAGAGCGATTGCAATCACCCCACAAATACGATCCATTTACACCGATTGAAAAGTTCCTGAAAAGTTCTGCTCCCACTCCCAGGTACACTTGATGAATGCCTCCTTCACCGAAATATGTGTTTACATATCCTGAAGTTCTGTCGTTGTTTAAATAACCAGAAGAGATATAGTTATATCCAACGTTCGAGAAAGGCACAATGCCGAAACTCAGGCCTAAATGATTTATCAGACGGAAAGCGGCGACGGCATATTCGAAATTGGCATTCTTAGCATTCTTTTTAATTCCGTTTTCAGAGAAGTTCGTCAGTTGCCCGCTCACTCCCGCATCAAATATAAACGTAAGCGAATCCATTGAGGAATACGAGGCAGGGTTGAGGAAATTGACCTGATTTCCTTCCCTGTAACCTATACCAAGTCCGTTCATGCCCCTGTTGAAGCCGCCGGTCTGATCTGCAAGGACTCCAAATCCATATTGGCTGTATGGCGAATTAGTGCCGCTCTGGGCTGAGGCCGAAAGCGTCGTTACCATCATAAGAATGGCGATAGATATTCTCTTCATTATTTTTATTGTATTCGAGTATTGCATTCAATCCTTCTGGTACCAACAATCCATTCTCAATAATCTTGATAGTTGCGCCATTTGGATTTGCTGGTGCAAAGGTGTGATTTTTTTCTGAGAAATGCAAATTTACATAACTTCCTCCCGTTAAATAAACGTAAAGTTGTGGATATTTGCTGCTAAAAGTATTTATATATCCCTCTATTTCACACTTCACACCATTTATAACACCACTCCTGATAGCAGTTTCCGTTGTGTCTCCCATTTCCGGGGTGTATCCAGCGAAATCAACGTAAGGCAATTTTGATGTAAATGCGTGCAGTGACCTAAGTCTCATTTCTATTCCAGGTGATATGTTTCCACCCTCGTATTCTCCCTTGGAATTTACGAAATCGTATGTTATACATGTTCCGATGTCGATTACAAGAATGTTCCGTCCTATGTTGCAAGTAGAAACGGCAACAGATGCAGCAAGTCTGTCAGCCCCCAAAGTTAATGGCGTCTTGTATAGGTTTATTATAGGTACTGGGGTAATGCCTGGTCTGAAACACATCATAGGAAAATGCAGGCCGTCAATAAACTCCATGAAACATGTGCCGAGAGACACCGTCGAGCAATAGATGCCACTCGAGAATTTGTATCTTGAAATTAACTCAGACACTCCATCATCGCAAATGTCATTGATACGAAGTGTATCAACGGCATTAATGCCATCGAAGCATACCATTTTAATTGATGTGTTGCCAACATCTATAACGAGACGTAAATCACTTGCCACAGTATATAATAAAGCTCTGGAATATTTAAAGATAAATCAATACTGGGTGCAAAATTATCTTTTTTTTTTGAAACAAAAGAACGTTAAGTGGAAAATATAAAGTAATTTTGCAACATGAAACTGAGAATAGGCATATTGAGAGCAATGCTGTTGACAATGGCAATGCTGAGTGTGGCTTTTTCAAAAGGACAGAATCAGAAGTTGTCTCCCGATTCCCTTGAAATAAGTTTACTCACATGTGCGCCGCGACAACAAATATACAGTCTGTACGGACACACTGCTATAAGACTCAGAGACGTGCGCACTGGTCTTGATGCAGCAGTTAACTATGGTATTTTTTCATTCAACAAGCCTTTTTTCATAACACGGTTTATCTTAGGGATAACCGACTATGAAGTCGGCATCATACCATTCAAGTATTTCTATGAAGAATACAAATGTTCCGGCACACGCGTAACGCAACAGGTGCTTAACCTCACCTCAGAAGAGAAAATGCTAATATTTGACGCAATACAAATTAACGTGTTGCCGGACAACAAATATTATAGATATAATTTCTTCTATGACAACTGTACCACAAGGGCTCGGGACATTATAGTGGACAACATAAACGGAGGTGTAACCTATAAACCACGCGACGGAGGGACATTCAGGGAGATTGTACATCAAAAGAACGAAAATCATCCTTGGGCACGCTTTGGCAATGACATGCTGCTCGGCATAGGGTCTGACATGCCCACCACACAAGAACAGCGTCAGTTCCTGCCTGACAACCTAATGTGTGATTTCGCGACAGCGACAAGAAACGATGATAACCAACCACTTGTGGAAAAGACATCGGTTATTATCGAAGGCAGGCCCATTGCCGCAGAGAAAGGGTTTCCTATAACACCAAGACAGTGTGCTTTATTTTTGCTCGCAATCACCATAACGATTACAATAATTGAAATTGTGAGAAAAAATAGAGCGATATATTTTGACGTGTTCTTGATGATTTTCGTTTCGCTCCTCGGCATAATTCTTTTCCTTATGATTTTCTCGCAGCATCCCACGGTGAAAGTAAATCTGCAAATATTACTTCTCAATCCAATGCCAATCTTCTTAATAAGGAGATTGATAAAAAAACACAAGAAAGGAATAAAAGACAGGCTGCATATTCTTTGGACAGTATTGATATGCCTTTTCTTCATAGGCGGATTTTTTCAATCCTATGCAGATGGCATGTATGTTTTGGCACTATCTTTGCTAATAAGAAACGTAAAAGGAATTCTTTCACATTGCAATACAATACCTGCAAAACATAGTAAGGGCATTGCATAAAAAAGATATAAAAAGAACCTCATGACCCGTAACAACCTATTAAAGTTCAACAGGCGATACCTCACAGCTACGTTGCTTGCCATAATATCAACAGGACTTCAGGCACAGCAGAACCAAAGGCCGCGACTCGTGATAAGCATTGTCATCAACCAAATGACATCGGAGAGTCTTGAACGTTATACCGGTGCTTTTGAGGAGGGCGGTTTCAACCGGCTTATTGGAAATGGGAAAGTGTTTACTACGGCAACTATGGCGTTCGCACCTGTTGATGCCGCATCTGCAATCACTTCTATATACACTGGCACAACACCATATTATAATGGAATAGCAAACGAACAATGGCTTGACAGGAGTACTCTTAAAATTATATCGTGCGTTGACGACAGCAAATACAAAGGCGTTGGCACACATGCAGGAGGATCGGCATCAAATGTGCTATCATCGATGGTTGGCGATGAGTTGAAAGTGGCGACGGAAAACCGTGGCAAGTTATATTCCATAGCATACAAACGAGAAGCGGCAATTCTGTCCGCCTGCCATTATGCCGACTGCGCTTTCTGGATTGACGGTATGACGAGCAGGTGGTGTACTTCGACATATTATCTGGAAGGGCTTCCGAACTGGCTTCCTGACATTGGAACGCAGGAACATACAACGAATATATCAGAAAGAAACTACCTTGTTGCGAATGCTGCAATAAGTTGCATCGCGAATTTTTCACTTGGAAAAGATGATGACAGTGACATACTGGCACTCACGTTTGATGTTTCTGACGAGTTGGAGACATATAAAGAACTTGACAAAGACATAAGCCGCATTGTAAAGATGGCAACAAATGCGGTCGGAGAAGAAAAGCTGCTTGTCATAACAACAGGGACAGGACTTTTCCCACCACAAGACATTGACTACGCAAGGCTAAGGATACGACATGGAACATACTATATAAACCGTTCGGCCAAACTACTGGAACTCTATCTGAATGCACTTTACGGGAAAGGGAAATACATTGAGGGATGTGTTAACAATCAGATATACCTTAACACGGAAATCGCAGGGCAAAAGAAGATTGACATTGACGAAATGCTGAGCAAGTCACAATCGTTCCTTCTTGAAAGTTCTGGCGTAAGCAATGTATATACAAGAAATCAGCTGATGAAGGAAACTTCTGACATGCTCGCTGCAATACGCAGTTCTTTCAACAGCAACACGTCAGGGGATCTGACTATCATAACCCAACCTGGATGGAAAATAATCAATGAGGAAACAAGACAAGAGACAAGGACGCATACAGCATCAGCCACTTTTCCCATAATAATCTGGGGCGCAGGAACTAAGCCTGGACGATTGGAAAGTCATGTAACCGCAGAGAGAATTTCACCCACAATATCAAAGGCTATTAGAATCAGAGCACCCAATGCCTGTGTGGCAACACCTTTGATGTGATTTTTAGCCATATATCTAATCATTTTATATGCAAATACCGTTTTTTTTTCGTAACTTTGCAACTCAAATTCATTAAGTAACAAAATATAAAACAAAATATGAACTTCAACAAATTGTTAACATCGTTGTTTGGTAACAAGTCAACAAGAGATATGAAACTTGTCAAGCCTCTCGTGGATAAGGTGAAGCAAGTTTATCCAGAAATTGAAAAACTCGACAATGACGCGCTGCGTGCAAAAACAAAAGAGATAAAATCATACGTACAGGACTCCGCAAAAGAACAGAAACTGAAAATAGTTGAACTCAAGTCAAAAATAGAGGCAACACCTATCGACGAGCGTGAGGAAATATTCAACCAGATAGACAAACTGGAGAAAGATGTTCTCGACATATATGAGAAAGCCCTCAACGAGGTTATGCCAGTCGCTTTCAGCATAGTAAAAGATACCGCGCGGCGTTTCTCAGAAAACGAAGAAGTTGTCGTCACAGCATCAGATTTCGACCGGGAACTTGCTGCAACAAAAGATTTTGTAAGGATTGAAGGTGACAAAGCAATCTATCAGAACCACTGGATGGCAGGAGGGAACGACCTGAAATGGGAAATGGTACACTACGACGTGCAACTGTTCGGAGGTATTGTACTGCATCAGGGAAAAATTGCGGAAATGGCAACAGGTGAAGGAAAAACGCTCGTTGCAACATTGCCTGTGTTCCTTAATGCTTTGACTGGTAACGGAGTACATGTCGTCACCGTCAACGACTACCTCGCCAAGCGTGACTCCGAATGGATGGGACCTCTCTATATGTTCAACGGGTTGTCTGTTGACTGTATAGACAAGCACAGGCCAAACTCACAGGAAAGACGCAACGCATATCAGGCAGACATCACTTTCGGAACCAACAACGAGTTCGGTTTCGACTACCTGAGAGACAACATGGCTATAAACCCAGCCGACCTCGTGCAGAGAAGTCACAACTTTGCAATAGTCGATGAGGTGGACTCTGTTCTGATTGACGATGCCCGCACGCCACTCATAATATCTGGCCCCGTGCCGAACGGGGACGACCAGATGTTCGAGGAATACCAGCCTTTGGTGGAAAGACTTGTTGACGTGCAGCGTAAACTCGCATCCCAATACCTTTCCGATGCCAAGAACATGATTTCAGAGGGCACAAAAATGATGGAGAGCGGAAACAAGGAAGGGCAAAAGAAACTTGAAGAGGGATTTCTGGCATTATTCCGCTCGCATAAGGCTCTGCCGAAAAGCAAGCCTCTCATAAAGTTCCTCTCGGAAGAAGGCATAAAGACAGGAATGCTCAAAACCGAGGAGTACTACATGGAAAACAACAACCGTCACATGCCTGAGGCTATAGAGCCTCTGTATTTCGTTGTAGATGAGAAACTGAACAGCGTTGATCTGACTGACAAGGGTACTGACTGGCTTGCCAAGCAGGTACACGACCGCGAACTCTTCGTGCTGCCGGACATCACAACAGAGATGTCGCAACTGGAGGCACAGCAAATGGACGAAGAGGAAAAGGTGGCAAAGAAAGATGAATTGCTTAGCCACTACGGCATACAAAGCGAACGTGTACACACTTTGCAACAGTTGCTCAAGGCATACACCATGTTTAACAAAGACGATGAATATGTCGTAATGGACGGAGAGGTCAAAATCGTCGATGAGCAAACTGGACGTATAATGGAAGGACGGCAGTGGAGCGACGGATTGCATCAGGCAATCGAGGCAAAGGAACATGTCAAGGTGAAGGAGGCTACACAGACATTCGCCACAATAACTCTACAGAACTATTTCCGAATGTACCACAAGCTGTCAGGAATGACTGGTACGGCCAGCACAGAGGCTGGGGAGTTCTGGGACATATACAAACTTGATGTCGTTGAGATACCAACGAACAAACCTGTCATAAGAAACGACTTGAACGACCGCGTGTATAAGACGGCACGCGAGAAATACAATGCCGTAATCGAAGAGATACAGGAAATGAGGGAGGCAGGACGCCCTACCCTCGTAGGAACAACGAGCGTGGAAATATCCGAACTGTTGAGCCGAATGCTTGACATGCGAAAGATACCGCATCAGGTTCTGAATGCAAAACTGCATCAACGAGAGGCTGACATCGTGGCAAATGCCGGACAGAGTTCCAATGGGCTTGGAGCGGTGACAATTGCCACAAACATGGCAGGACGTGGTACAGACATCAAACTTTCGGAAGAGGTAAAGAACGCCGGAGGACTGGCAATAATCGGAACAGAGAGACATGAAAGCCGACGAGTTGACAGACAGCTCAGAGGACGTGCCGGGCGACAAGGCGACCCTGGCTCTTCGGTATTCTACGTTTCTCTCGAGGACAAACTCATGCGTCTTTTCGCGTCTGAGCGCATCGCAAAAATCATGGACCGCCTGCATTTCGACGAGGGAGAGCGGCTCGAACACTCCATGATTTCAAACAGCATAGAGAGGGCGCAGAAGAAAGTTGAGGAAAACAACTTCGGTATCAGAAAGCGTTTGCTCGAATACGATGACGTTATGAACACACAACGTACCATAGTTTATAAGAACCGCCGCCATGCACTCATGGGAGAACGCATCGGAATGGACATTGCAAACCTGATATGGGAAAGAGTGGAGAGCATTATAGCCAACAACGACTACGAGGGTTGCATGGAGCAGTTCATAAAAGTGCTTGCCATGGAATGTCCTTTCAACGAAGAGGAACTTAAAGAAGAGGACAAAGTAAAAATAACAGAAAACGCATACCAGGAAGCAATAAACACATTCAACAGGAAGACGGATAGAATACAGAGCGTAGCATGGCCTGTGATAAAGCAGGTCTATGAGAACCAAGGTGCCATGTATGAACGCATAATGGTTCCTGTAACCGACGGAAAGAGGGTGTATCAGATACCATGCAACCTTAAGGAAGCATACGAAACAGAAGGCAAGAGCGTGATAACGCAGTTTGAAAAATCAATAATGCTGCATATAATTGACGATTGCTGGAAAGAGAACCTGCGGCAACTTGATGAACTGAAACACAGCGTACAGAATGCAAGTTACGAACAAAAGGACCCGCTCGTAATATTCAAACTTGAAAGTGCAGAACTGTTCAAGGAAAACATGGTCAATCAGAATAATGACCGAATATTGAGCATCCTTATGCGTGGACAGATACCAGAAATACAACAGGCAGAGGTTCGTGAGGCTGCACCGGAGCAACGCTCAAAGAGATACAACGAGCAGAAAGGTGCAGACCTTGTTGACCAAAACCAGCAGGCTGCTGCAAGGCACGACACACGTGAGAGCGCAGGACCGCAACGTCGTATGCCGATAATACGCGAGAAACTTCCAGGACGTAATGATCCTTGCCCATGCGGAAGCGGAAAGAAATTCAAGAACTGTCACGGACGTGGGTTGGTATGAAAACAAAATAAATTTACCATGAGAATTGACATAAACAATCTCACCAAGGTATATGGGAAGAAAACCGTCGTCTCGATAGACTCTCTGAAAATCGATGACGGCGATTTTCTCGGACTTGTGGGAAACAATGGCGCCGGAAAAACGACTTTCTTCCGTATGATTGTTGACCTTGTTAAGGCTGATGGAGGAAACGTGTCACTTTCCTACACCAACGAAAAAGGTGTTCCTGTCATTATAAATCCTGCAGAGAGCGAGGATTGGAAGAACTACACCGGCGCATACATAGACGAAGGATTTCTCATCGACTTTCTCACACCGGAGGAATATTTCCACTTTGTGGCAAACATAAGTGGCATTGATGATGAAAACGTTAGATGCCAGATGGAAATATTTACCACATTTATGGGCGGTGAAATACTTGGACAGAAAAAACTTATAAGGAACTTATCGTCTGGAAACAAGCAAAAAGTTGGAATTGTTGCGGCTCTACTTGCCAGGCCACAACTACTTATTCTCGACGAGCCGTTTAATTTCCTTGATCCAAGGAGTCAGCACATACTCAAAGATTTGCTGACAGAATACAACCACGAAACAAATGCCACAATACTGCTATCAAGTCACAACCTCACGCATACTGTCGATATATGCAAGCGCATAGTACTGCTTGAACATGGGTTGATAATCAATGATTTGGAAAATGAGAACGGGTCTGCGGCGGCACAGATAGAAGATTATTTCAACAAATAGTTGTTAGTTGACATTTCTATTAAAAAAGAGAGGATATGTTCAAAAACATGCCCTCTCTTATTTTTTTATTTCTTAATTACTTTTTGAAATAACGGTCGTAAAGTCCCTGGAATCCTGCGCAGTGACGCGCTTCATCCTTAGCCATTTCATGCACCGTGTCATGTGTGGCATCCATGCTGGCAGCCTTTGCATTTCGTGCGATGCGGAACTTGTCTGCACATGCGCCACGCTCTGCTACAATACGTGCCTCAAGATTGCTCTTGGTGTCTTTCAGCACATCTCCCAGCAACTCAGCAAACTTACTTGCATGCTCTGCCTCTTCCAGTGCATAACGCTTGAAGGCCTCTGAAATCTCTGGATAGCCCTCACGGTCAGCCTGACGGCTCATTGCAAGATACATTCCCACCTCACCACATTCTGCATGGAAATGATTGTTGAGATCCTTTATCATCTCTTCGTTGGCACCCTCCTTACGGCTTGCACCAATCTCATGTACGGTTGCAAAAGAATTTTCTTCTTCTTCTACCATTTCCTTAAACTTGCTTGCTGGAGCCTTGCATACAGGGCACTTCTCTGGTGCCTGATCACCTTCGTGGATATATCCACAAACGGTACAAATAAATCTTTTCTTCATAATGTTTAGTAAATTAATAAGTTATAACCATAAGATGGTTTGTTAATATATTTTGTCGTTACCGACAAACATTCGTCTATCACATGCCAGAAGAAACAACATCAACGAGTCGTTCTGCCGTCAAAAGTTGCTGTTCACCTGTCAGCATGTTCTTAAGCATCACCTTTCCCTCCGACATCTCATTCTCTCCCGTAATGGCTACGAATGGTATTTGCTTGGCATTGGCATATCCCATTTGTTTCTTCATTTTTACGGCATCAGGATATGTCTCGGTTGGAATGCCTGCCTTGCGAGCCATAGATGCCATAGGCATACAGTAGCGCATTTCCTTTTCTCCAAAATTGATGAACAACAGTTTTGTTGTATCTTCCATTTCCTTCGGGTAAAGGTCCAGTTGGTTCAACACGTCAAATATGCGGTCAGCGCCGAAGGATATACCCACTCCGCTAAGTCCCGGCATACCAAAAATCCCAGTAAGGTTGTCATATCTGCCTCCACCGATTATGCTTCCCATATGGACATCAATAGCCTTCACTTCAAATATTGCCCCTGTGTAATAGTTAAGTCCCCGAGCGAGCGTGAGATCAAGTTGCACCTCATTATTCATGCCGCATCCATTTATAGTGTCAAGAATAAAGCGGGTCTCTTCCACTCCCTTCATACCTAATTCCGAATCCGACAGCACGCTGCTTATTTTGTCAAGCTTATCCTCATTCGTACCATCCAATGTTATTATTGGTTGCAATTTCGCTATTGCATCTTCGCTCAAGCCAGAATCCAAAAGTTCTTTGTTTACAGCCTCAACACCTATCTTGTCAAGTTTGTCGATTGCGACCGTGATATCAACAATTTTTTCCTTTTCCCCGATAATCTCCGCTATGCCTGACAGTATTTTACGGTTGTTTATTTTGATTTGTACTCTTATGCCAAAGCGTGAGAAAACCGTATCAATAATCTGCATTAGTTCAACTTCGTTGAGTAAGGAGTCGGAACCGACTATGTCTGCATCACATTGGTAGAACTCACGATACCTTCCTTTCTGCGGTCGGTCTGCTCGCCAGACGGGTTGTATCTGATATCTCTTAAAAGGCATTTGCAATTCATTCCTGTGCATAACCACATAGCGTGCAAAGGGAACAGTCAGGTCGTAGCGTAAGCCCTTTTCACATATTTTGGATGCGAGGTGCAGTACATTCTTTCCGCTCAACTCATCGTCAGATACCTTAACAAGGAAATCTCCGCTGTTGAGTATTTTGAAAAGCAGTTTATCTCCTTCTTCACCATATTTCCCCATCAAAGTCTGCAATGTCTCCATTGCTGGTGTTTCTATCTGCTGAAAGCCATACAGCGCATACACACTCTTTATTGTATTGAATATATAGTTGCGTTTCGACATTTCAGCAGGAGAGAAGTCCCGCGTGCCTTTGGGTATATTTGGCTTGTTTCCCATTACTTCCTAACTATTGTCTGGTCACGATCCGGACCGATTGATATTATCTTTATAGGTATTTCAAGTTCTGCTTCCAGAAAATCGATGTAATCTCTGAACTCATTAGGGAATTGATCTTCAGACGTGAGTTTTGTCATGTCAGTCTTCCACCCTGGCAGTTCCTTGTACACCGGCTCTATTCCTTTCTCGATGTTGTAAGGGAAATGGTCTGTCACCTTTCCGTCCTGTCTGTATGCCACACATGCCTTTATAGTGTCAAAACCATCAAGAACATCACTCTTCATCATAATAAGATGTGTCACTCCGTTCACAGCAATGGCATAACGCAACGCCACAAGGTCTATCCATCCGCAGCGTCTCTCTCGCCCAGTAACCGCTCCATATTCGTGACCCAAATCACGAAGTTTCTTGCCTGTTTCGTCGAAAAGTTCCGTAGGGAACGGACCTGCACCCACCCTTGTGCAATATGCCTTCATTATTCCGTAAACATCACCAATCTTGTTGGGGCCTATCCCAAGTCCCGTGCACGCTCCTGCACAAATAGTGTTTGAAGATGTAACAAAGGGATAACTGCCGAAGTCAACATCCAGCATTGTACCCTGTGCTCCTTCACACAGAATACTTTTACCCTCTTTAAGCATCTTGTTTATCTCATATTCCGAGTCAATGATACGGAACTGTTTCATATATTCTATGCCTTCCATCCACTCCTTTTCCGTCTCACTAATATCGTAGCCGGTATAGTTGAGCGACTTGAGCATTTTCTCGTGGCGTGACTTGTGGGCAGCATACTTCTCTTCAAAATTATCAAAAATATCACCGACGCGCAGCCCGTTGCGGCTGATTTTGTCTGTGTATGCGGGACCTATGCCCTTGCCTGTAGTCCCCACCTTGCTTTTCCCTTTGACCACCTCATTCGCAGCATCAAGCAATCTGTGTGTTGGCATTATAAGGTGCGCTTTTTTTGAAATCTGAAGTTGGTCTTTGAGATTATGTCCACTTTTCTCAAGTTCCTTGGCCTCTTTCATAAAAAAGTCAGGAGCAATAACCACGCCATTTCCGATGACGTTTGTCTTGCCACCCTGAAATATTCCGGAAGGAATACTTCTCAACACATATTTCTCTCCCTTGAACTCAAGGGTATGTCCAGCATTTGGACCACCTTGGAAACGGGCAACAACATCATAATTAGGTGTTAGGACATCTACAACCTTTCCCTTACCCTCATCGCCCCACTGTAGTCCCAGCAAGACATCGACTTTCCCGGATTTCATTGTTTATTTGATTTTTCTTTTATCAGTTTATCACAATCTTTCTTGTCACATTTTCTGTTTCTCTCCCTTGTCTGCCTTGCGACACAATTACTACACATCCCATACACATATAGCGAAAAGCCGTCCATGCGGAAACGCTTGAGCCTTGTGTTCCACACAACTGAAGAGATTTCCTTTGAATCTATCTTTGAAACCTTACCACAAGATGTGCATATCTGATGGCAGTTACTGTTGACTTGCAACGCCGCCTCGTATTTAGTACTTTGCTGCAACCTATGGCAAACGACCAGTTTGAGTTCCATGAACAATTTCAATGAATTGTATAGTGTGGCTCTGCTGATTGGGAAGTTTCTTTTTTCAAGAAGATTTCTTAGTTCCTCTATTGTAAAGCATGTGTCAAAACTGTATGCCGCATCCAAAACTGCAAACCGTTCCACGGTCTTACGCATATTGTGTTGTTCAAGATATTGTGACAATATATCTCTCACTTCGTTTTTCACATTGCCCATTCTTACATTAAGAAACTTTATATGTGCAAAAATACGAAAAATACCAGAGATTACAAAACATTTTAAAAACTTTTATACTTATGTCAGAACACTATGCCATTTTTACGTAATATGTCTGTTGCCCGTCTGTCTTCACTGTCACCAAGCGCGCCATATTTCTGCAAACAGGCCTTCGCAGCATGTCTTACGGCGATGCTGCTGTCTTGAAGTGCCGCCTGTGTCTGGTCTATTAACTCATCTTCCGACCTGCCGTTCAGACCTCTGTATCTGACTAACAGACGCGACAAAACATGATAGCCGCACACCTGATAAAGTTCCTTGTCAGAAGAAATCCATTCGAATGCCTTCTGAGATGCGAAAGGCAGATGCTGGTAAAGGTTGAACGCCGACTGTTCTGCAATCTCCAACGACGTTGTCTGTTCCATCCAAATGTCTGTCACCTCCGGCAACATCCGGTCGGCAGGCATGATCATCGTTGCAAGGATTTTGCACTCCCTGATACTTTCTTTCCACAAGGCTATCGCGAGGTCATAATCCTTGCCATATTCCCTTGCCATTAACTTCAGGTCTGGCAGGGCGACTCCCCAGTTAATGCTGTAGGCAATCCCCTTCTCTCTCATCGAACGAGAAGTCTCACCGTTCATCCTAAGCCTGAACGACTGCTTTATATGTTTCAATTTTTCAGAAGTGTCCATACGCGTCAATTTCAAATAAGTGTTGCATACTGCCGGCTATATCTCAACATCTGCTCGGTGTACGTCTCCGTGTAGTCTATCGTAATGTCAACGATGTCTCCATTGTCATCATGCACTGGTTTCATTACTGGATTCAAGAAACCTTTATACGGGGCGAGGTTAAGGCGTGCGTATCTTTCCAAAATCTCCGAATGAAGTTCCACGTCAATCTTGACAGCATATTTCTCAACCATTTCTTTTGCTGCGTAATAGTCTCCCTCACTCTTAATCCGCTGCACCTCTGCCAGCAACGTCCCAAATAGCGAGCGCAAGGCGCGATAGTCATCAATGACGACAAACGTCTTTCCGTTTTTCGTGACGAGTCTTATTGAATTGCCTTCTTCGTAACACCAGCGTGCTATAAGCGCACGGTCACGCATGTGCGCCTCCTCAATGCCGTTTCCGGGCTTTATTCTCGCAAGCTGCGTTAGCAGTCCATTCATAATATATGTATAATACTGACTTTTATATGCCTGCTTGTCAGGAACGAGACCGAGTTCAACAAGTTTGTCATCTGCCAAATAATACAAGGCAAAAAGATCTGCGCGAGCCTCTTCAATAGTGTTTCCGTAGGTTTTCAAGGCGTCGGGATCTACTCCTTGTAGGATTTGTCCGCTGCCATGCCCGAGGCACTCGTGAAGGTCGGTGTGCAGGTCATCGCACAAATCCCCGTATTTCTCAATCAAAGACATGGTTTCATCATCGAAGACAAATTCTTCCAGAAAGCCATTCCCCCTGGCTGCTTTTTTATAAGCTTCCGTTAAATTACCTATCGTTACGCTCTTGCTTCCATGCTCTGCCCGTATCCAGTCTGCATTTGGAAGGTTTATCCCTATAGCAGTTGACGGATATTCATCTCCGCCGAGCATGGCTGCGCAAACGACATTCGCCTTCACGCCCTTAACCTCTTTCTTGCGGAAACACGCTGCTATGGGGCTATTGTCCTCAAACCACTGGGCATTGTTGGTTATTATCTGTGTACGCGCTGAAGCATCAAAATCTTTATATTCTACTATGCCTTCCCACGAACCCTTTAGGCAAAGTGGATCGCCATATACTTCTATGAAGCCGTTTACGAAATCAGTCCTTGCTTCGTTCTCGCCGACCCATTCAATGCAATATTCATTGAAAGTGCCCAAGTCACCACTCCTGTAATAACTTACAAGTGTTTCAATATACTTCCTTTGTCTGTCGTTTTCTGCAAATTCCAATGCTTTCTCAAGACAGCGTATTATATGTGAAATGGCATTGCCATACATTCCGCCTTCTTTCCAAACGACCTCCTTCACCCTACCGTTTTCTTTTATCAGTTTTGAGTTCAGTCCGTATGAAAGTGGTTGCTTGTCACTGGCGCCAAGTTTTTTCTTGCTGTTGTAGAAATCTTCAACCTCCTGCTGGGTTACGTTTTCATAAAAGTTGCAAGCGGACGAAACTATCACATCCTCCCCTTTTGTTTTGTTTACCCTTTTGGGCATGAATTTTGGATTGAACATAACATCCTTCAACAAGGTGAACAGGTCTTCCTTGTTTTCACTGTCCGACAATGGCAGCATGTCTTTGTCAGTTTCGTCGAGTGCTTTCCTGAAAAATTCCATTGAAAAGTCAGGGAGAATTTTTTCGCAGCCATAATGATGGTATATACCATTTGAAAACCACACCCGTTTAAGATAAACGACAAGAGAATTAAAATCCTCACACCTCCTGTCACCACTGTAGGTGAGGTATATTGCCTCAAGTGTCTTGCGGATTTTAAGATTAAACTTTCCGAACTGGTCAAAAGTGATGTCGCGCCCGTACAATGTCGCCTCTGAAAGGAAAAAAACGAGTTTCTTTTGTTGCAGGGACAGTTCCTCAAAACCATTCAAACGATAACGAAGTAACTGCAAGTCTGCAAAGCGTTCGTCAACGTAGCAGAATTTTTCCTTATCCATTTTTAGGGGTCAAGCTATCTTCTTCCTCGTCTTTGCATACTTCAAATACGAAGTTGTTTCTCCGTTTTTTATTTTCTCGAGTTTATATTCGCGTGGTGTTATACCCGTGATTTTATAAAAGGAGGCATAGAAAGATTGCCTGTTTGAAAAACCAACCATAGAGCTGACATCTTCCATGTTGGTCTTGTAATATTGCGGATCTGCGAGAATTACCATTGCCTCTTCTATCCTGTACTTGTTTACTAATGAAGTGTAGTTCATGCCAAACCTGACATTCACAACTGCGGATATATACCTTGTGTTTGTTCCCAGGTCCATCGCAAGTTGTTTTGCAGAATATTCTTTGTCAAGGTATTTACGTTTCGTGTATATAACGTCCATGATGTTTTTCTCCAGTTCGTCCATGACGATAGGATTTATCAAAGTACGGTAAACCGCTTTTTTGTCTCCTTTTTCTGTAATATTATATTTTGCCATATTGAATAATTATAGTCACAAATTCCACTCGCAAATTTAGTTATATTCTGAAAGACTGACAAAACATTAGTCTGGGTTTTAATAAAATTTATACAAAAGCATTCGCTTTCATTGTTATTTGTGCATATTTAGTCATGTGAAATGGCTTTATGCAGAAATAAAAACACAGTTACAAATCCCCCATCCAAAAAATTGACTATTGACTATTTGTCAACTATGCCCACAGACACCCATTGTTCCGCAAGTTTACGGGAGTCGGCAAGGGCTGTGTCCATATCAACTTCATATTCTTCTGTAAGGAACTTTGCAAGGTCTTCAACCGTGAAAGAAGACATCTCACATACTTTCCTCCAAAGATATGCAGACGAATCGTTGAGGTTTATAATATTGCAGAAGTCGATGTTCTCTCTTCCTTCCGAAACGATTATATATTCTCCGCATACATCGCGAAGCGTGAAACCAGATTTTACTTTCATATTTCTATTCCGTTTTTTAATAATTTCATAAAATCTTCATATACTCTCTCTCATTTTTTATCCTGACGGGGAAAATGCGTAACCATATCCTGCGATAAAATGCAAGCAGATACCGCCTTATGGGCAAAAGGCGCATCCATAAAAAAGAATACAGCCGCCATTTCGTACCGTCTGTGCGGTCAAGCTTTGTACGTCTCTTTCGATAGAATCCTAACACGGCACATTTCACGTCACTTTTCTTGCAATATTCGTTTGCAAGGTTGCCGTCCCCCAAAAGCACTATGTCGTCACCGTCAATTTTCACTATCCTGTGCAACACATAATGCTGCGGTCCAACCTCCGCAAGTACAGGGTCGCCTACCCTTATGTTTCCTGGCATTGTCAGCAATGCCTTGTCGCGCCGGTCTTCAAGGAACGGTCTCATGCTATAACCTTTCAAAGGTAACGTCACGGTGTGTCCCTCGTTTATTATCCTGATTATTTCAGGGATAATCACGGCATTGCAGAATTGTTTCTCTACTACTTTGATATTTCCCTGTGACATAAGATGGCAGATTCCCGGTCCGGAAGACAATGGAGTGTATAAATTTTTGTAGTCTCAATGATTCGTGTTACAATGTTGCACACATTATTGAATATTTCCTTGTCCCATTTCATTGATGAACACGATGGAAGCAACGAGGCGAATGCTGTCACGGGGCGTTCCTTCTCTATACTGTTTTCCTGCGCCCTGTCAATTCTGGTTATCGCCCCAAGCGGAGCCTTGACATTTCTGTAACACGGTGTCTTGCCGCTCCACGGGCCGCCATAAATATAAGGTTTCCCATCATCAAGTATTCTGATGACAGGATTGTCATCGTTCATAAGGTCACAGTTGGGAATATATCTCAGCCAATTACTAACCTGTGTACTTTTTCCAGTGCCGCTTTTAGCTGTGAACGCATACCCCTTTCCTGCGTTTCTGACAAGCGAAGCATGTATAAGTATGGTGTTGACAAAACTTCCAGCGTAGGCGAATACAATCATCAAAGCGTTGTTCAGACCGAAACAGCGCATGTTGTAATTACCGTTTAACGCGCAACGGCAGGATGTGAAATCCTTGTTTGTCTGCAGCAGGCAACATTCTTTGTTTCTAATATTCTTTATGATATACTGGTATCCTCCGTCCGGGAGTTTGTCCACAATTATATCCCCGTTTCCTGTCTCAAAACAATCGATACGGTCAGCACCGTCCCTTACAGGCTGAAGACTGTCATCCACAACAAGATGGAAGAAAAGATTTTCACTTTCTTCCGTCGTCTCAAACGGCGCAAACGACGGCAACAGCATTATGCTGTTATAGTCAGAACCGTTGAATGTGATTTTTATATCAAGTTCCGCTATATTGAAGAAATGCGATTTCCTATCTCCCATTGTCTTTTCTGTATTTTTTAAATGGCATAAAAAATATAGTGTCAGTTACCGCCAGAAAGTTGCGGCTCAACGGGAGTGAACACAAATTCTGATTTGTCAATTAACAGTATCTCACATTTGCCTTTTTTTGTATAGCGCGACTTCATTTTCTCATATTTCTTAGTTACATTCTTAATATTCTTGTCTGCGACGAAAATACAGGTCCTGTTCGGATAGCCCTTGCGTTCCAAATAGTCGTGAAGCTGGAAACTGTAGTTGCCTCTGCCATAAATAAAACCTGATTTACCATCTTGCCAAGCACTGTCGAGTTTCATAACATCGGTGAAGAACACCAGACTGTCATTGAAAGAAGTGGAAACCCCAAAGACATAAATGGATGGCATCACCTTATTTTCATCCTTTGCCATTGCATTTGTTGTAAAGACAAGAGCAAGGATTGCAGTAATTGTATATATTATCTTCTTCATATCTTAATTGTCTAACTGCCAAGATAAGACCTCAAGAGTTTGCTCTTGGTGTTGTTGCGCAACCGTCTTATTGCTTTTTCCTTTATCTGTCTCACCCTTTCGCGTGTGAGATTGTATTTGTCACCTACTTCCTCGAGCGTCATCTCTGGCTGGTCGATGCCGAATAAGGCCTCAATTATCTTGCGCTCGCGGTCATTGAGGATTTGCAAGGCGCGTTTTATCTCATCACGCAGAGACTCCACGAGCAGCAATTTGTCTGCCATCACCGCATCCTCGTTGGGCAGCACATCAAGCAGGCTGTTGTCTTCCCCGTCAACAAATGGGGCGTCAACAGACACATGACGTGCGTTTACCTTAATGGCATCCTCTATCTTGTCTTCAGGCAAATCCATGTCTTCCGCTATTTCATCTATGCTCGGCCGGCGCTCGTTCTCCTGTTCGAATTTGTTGCGCATCCGGTTTATCTTGTTAACCGAGCCAACCTGATTAAGCGGCAGCCTGACAATTCGGCTGTGCTCTGCGATTGCCTGCAATATGCTTTGCCTTATCCACCACACAGCGTATGATATGAACTTAAAGCCGCGTGTCTCATCAAACTTCTCCGCAGCCTTTATCAGACCGAGGTTGCCTTCGTTTATAAGGTCTTGCAGCGAAAGTCCCTGGTTCTGATATTGTTTGGCAACAGAAACAACAAATCTAAGATTGGCTTTTGTGAGTTTTTCAAGAGCCTCACGGTCGCCTTTTTTTATCCGCTGAGCCAATGCCACTTCTTCATCGACAGAAATAAGTTCCTCACGGCCTATTTCCTGCAGGTATTTTTCCAACGCGGCACTTTCGCGGTTTGTTATTGATTTTGAGATTTTAAGTTGTCTCATTGATACAATGTTTTAAAGCAACTGCAAAAATACATAATTTCCATGGAAAAACAAAAGATTACATATTAATTTAAGAAAAAACAAGAGTGCCGGCAATTTTACCGCGCTGTTACTTCGTCCCTGTGGTTTTCATTATGTCGTTGTAGTCATCTTCTGATAGCAGTTGTTGCACAGTAAGAAGCGATTTCTTTTTCATGTATGAATCAATGCGATCAACATATCTTGTCGCGAATGCCTGTCTGCCAACGACAAGATTGGACACCCACATGATCTTTCCGAAATGCAGGTCACGCTCAAGCTGTGAACGCTTTTCTATATTTTCCATTGGGTACAGACTAAGCAGATAGAAAAACATGCAATCAGGAATTATATTTTCCCGCTTCATGCTTTCACGCTGACTGCGGTTGTAGTATTTGCGGTATATTGAATAGTTTTCTCCCATGTATTTGTCGAGCGATATGCCTACAATGCCGTCGCCAATGACAATACTATGTTCCAGGTCGCCAACTTGTGCATAAAACTCTGGGGCTGATATGCCAGGTATGTAATTTCTGAGTTTATCAAATGCCTCATTTAGACCTTTGTTTATATCATCAATGTTGGCATATTCCACTTGGACATCTGCCATGATTACCTGTAGTGTGCTGTCCTGATAATATTTCAGAAAAGTCTTGCTTATATTCGGGTCATCAACTTCCCCAATATGCAGTATGTCCTCAATCAGCGTGCGCGTTTCTATAGGGAACTCTGTGTTCATCTGCTGCAATGCTGCAAAGTCTCCAGTCGTCAGGTACTGGCACTGCAAGCGGTCATAGCGTTTGACCTCTATTCTTTTATCACCATCATCTTCGTTCGGACGCAATTTGTAATCACACCCGGATAAGATAAAAATGACCGAAAGAATGATGATGAAAGTCTTACGCACAGCAACTTACTATTAAAAGTTGTTGCAAATTTACAAAATTCATTTTATACTTCCAAACATTTGCTAAAAAAAGTCATTGGCAGATTCAAACTTCAAAATGCAACGCCAAGACTAAATTGAAAAATCAGTGTTGTAATGACCGCGATTGGGGTTAAAATGTTGTCTGCTTGAACTGGCACTATATCTGCATCAACATTCCAACTGCTGTGCTTCTTCATACTTGTTGATGGCCGAACGGCTAAACATCAGACATGTACAATTAAGCAAAATCGCCGGGATTGCATCGCAAAATCGCCGGGATTGCATCGCAAAATCGCCGGAATTTATCTGTAAAGTCGCCGAATTTATCGAAAAGAAGAACATAATATGCTGTGCGCGTCATTACAAAAGCGATGCACATTGGTAACTGCTTGTTCTGCCGTTTGGTATAAAAAAGGGAGTGCCGGTAGTGACACTCCCTGTCAATATATGTTTATGCCCCTGGGACAGGTGGAACTTTTTGCCCCTTCTTAACTCCCTTGATTGCAAAGAAAACTATTGTCCCGATAATTATCAGGAGCAGAGGTATGCCAATCAAAGGACGGTAGAACAGCCAGGCAATCGCGATGATAAGCAGACTCCAAACGAAAGCAAACACTCCGCAAATAACATTAACGCCGAAATTGAGGATGTTTGAAACGAACGGAATGACCTTTGCTAAAGTAACAACAAAACCAAAGACACCTTTTAGTCCACCGAACACCAATAAGATGCCAAGCAGACGGAGTCCCCATTTCAGAAGATTGTTCTCGTTCTCCTGGTGTACGAACATCTCTTCCTTAGACACGTCTCCATTCTCGACACGTGTGAACTCCTTCTTGTTCTTGCCTACATACTTACGGAAGGTATTGCCCTTGACCTTGGAGATTAGTGAGATTTCGTGTGGCATGACCACCGTAAACTTCACCCTCACGTCGCCTATCTGAGATGCCGAAGGAGATGAACCTATATAAATCTCTCCCTCTCCTTGATGAATATATTTTGCCTGGTAAGTGTTTTTCGTTTTTATTGGGACAAAATTTTTGGATGAATCGTTTGCAGAAGTATCGTTGACAGCAACATCGTTACGCGAAACAGTTTGTGTGTTTGTGCTGTTATCATTAACGTATCTCGACCCGTTGTAATTTTGACCAAATTCTCTAACTTTATTTATTATCTGTCCATCAAGGTTCTGCAGTGTCTCATCATTTATAGAGATGGGAGCATCCTCTGAACCAGATATTGAACGTATTATGAATTCAGGCAAATTGTAAGCTCCGAACGTCACGTTTTTTGCGTATATGTCATTGTTCTCGATTTTTACCAAAGGGTCATTGTAAACACCTCTATACTGTGGGTCTTCGAACGATGAAGAATTGACCGGCGTAGAAACCCATTCTTTTGTATAGGTATATGTTGTAATCGTCTCTTCACCGCCTCCGAGTTTATCCCTTTTTTCCTCGTGCTTTTTTTCAACCCACTGATAATACTCCACTCTGCGGCTAAGGTTAATTGCATTCACCTCAAAGCCGAATGTCGGTTCTTTAAGTATGTCCTTAGTATCAGCCTTGCCTGTCGCATGCACCAACTTGCCGTTAAACGAGGGGTCAACCTTATTGATATTTTCCATATCAACGGCGTTCTCAATAACCTCATCTAAAAGTTTCGCATTTGCAACTGCATCGCCTTCGTTCCACCAAAGTAGAATGGTCCCGATTATAAACATGGCAATACCACCAAAGATACCACCACATGCATTTTTCACCCGCGAGCCATAACTCGTCGTCGTTGTTGTTGTGTAAGCCATAATTAATTATTTAAATATTAAACAAAATGTGTCAGCGTTTTAGAAAGCCTCCCTGTATTTAGCTTCGTCCTTATCTTCAAGCATACTAAGGTAACTGTTGTACCTGCTTTGACTTATATAATGTTCCTCGACTGCTTTCCTCACTGCGCAGCCAGGTTCGTGCGTGTGGGTGCAGTTGTTGAACCTACAGTCTTTCGAGAACTTGAATATTTCCTTGAAATATCCACAAATCTCTTCCGGCTCCATGTCGAAAGTGCCGAACCCCTTGATGCCAGGTGTGTCGATAGCCCAGCCTCCGAAAGGCAGTTGCAGCATCTCGCTGAACGTTGTTGTGTGAATACCAGTATTGTGTGCATCACTTATCTCTGCAGTCCTGAGATTCACTCCGGGAATAAGTTGGTTGAGCAGCGTGCTTTTACCCACCCCGCTGTTTCCACTGAACAACGTTGTCTTGTCTTTCAACATTTTCTCGACCAGCGGACGTTCTGCAAACGTGGAGGCCGATATTTCCATACATTCATAGCCAATGTTCTCATATAGCCTAACCATCATTTTCTGATAGTTTCTTTCTTCTTCGGAAAGTATGTCGGTTTTGTTGAACATTATGACAACCGACACCCGGTATGCTTCGGCAGATGCGAGGAAACGGTCTATGAAAGTGGTGCTTGTCTCTGGATAGTTCACAGTAACTATCAAGAACACCTGATCAACATTGGCCGCAATTATGTGGCTCTGCTTGCTTAGGTTCGGCGACTTCCTTATTATATAGTTCCTTCGGTCATGTATCTCGGAAATGAATGCCGTGCCCTCCTTGTTAGGCTCTATGACCACGCGGTCTCCCACGGCAACCGGGTTTGTACTCCTTATGTCCCTAAGGCGGAAATTCCCCTTTATCTTTGAATCGATGACCGCCCCATCATCCGTCAGCACCGTATACCACGACCCTGTGTTTTTTATGACAAGTCCGTTAATCATGGATTTTCTTTGTGTATGGGAAACTTCCACTTTGTCAGACGGTCATTATTTCCTTTGTCTTTGCAGCGAGTAATTCGTCAACTTTTTTGATGAACTTATCGTGTATCTTCTGGAGATCGGCCTCGGCATCCTTTTCAATGTCCTCACCGAGTCCGTCCTTTATGGCCTTCTTCAGTTTGTCCTTTATGTCTGCGCGCACATTTCTGATTTCCACCTTTGTTTTCTCTCCGATCTTGTTGCACTGCTTGACAAGTTCCTTGCGTCGTTCTTCAGTAGGCTGTGGGATTGACAGGCGAATTATTTCACCATTGTTCTCGGGTGTTATTCCAACATCACTTCCCATGATAGCCTTCTCTATGTCGCGTATGGCCTTGCGGTCCCACGGCTTGATTGCAATTGTGCGAGCGTCAGGGACTGTGACACTTGCCACTTGGTTAAGCGGAACCATCTCCCCGTAACTCTCCACCCTAACGTCTGAAACTATGGCGATGTTTGCACGCCCTGCACGTATCTTTGCGAGTTGGTCATCAAGATACATTGATGCCATTTCCATTCTTTCTTCGCTTTCTTTTAATGTAGCTTTAACGTCTATCATAACTGAAATTCCGTAATATTTATTTTTATGTTACAAAATTAAGTTTTTTTTTTCAATCAGCCAACTAAATCAACGAAAAAATTATCATTTAAGTCGTTTTGACACCAAATTGGTTAACTCAACGAAATCTGCCACGCTCAATTCCTCCGGTCGCTTTGTCATAAAATCCATTTTGTAGAAGTCGTCAGATGGCTGTGTGACAAACAGTTGTTTAAGCGTTACACGCAGCATCTTGCGGCGATGATTGAACACTGTCTTAACAATTCTTCGGAACAACTTTTCATCGCACCCAAGGTCCATAACGCTGTTTCGCGTCATCCTTATCACAGCACTCTTCACCTTTGGTGGTGGGTTGAATACTGTTTCATCCACCGTGAAAAGATATTCCACGTCATACCAGGCCTGTATCAACACGCTCAGTATCCCGTATGACTTGTTAAATGGCTCTGATGCGATTCTTTGTGCCATTTCGCGCTGTATCATGCCTGTACAACAAGGTATAAGCTCCTTGTTGTCTATCATCTTGAAGAAAATCTGCGAAGAAATGTCATAAGGATAATTGCCGGTCAAAACGAATTGCCGTCCGCCGAATACCGTATCCAGTGGCATTCTGAGGAAATCCGCACCAATTATGTTGTCGTGAAGGCGTGGAAAGTGCTCGTTCAGATATGCCACGCTCTCACGGTCTATCTCCACAACCTTCAACTCGCGGGGCTTATCAACAAGGAACTGCGTCATCACACCCATACCAGGGCCAACTTCAAGAACCGGAGCATCAGGATATGAATCCACGGTGTCAGCGATTCTCTTTGCAATGTCCAAGTCTATTAGAAAATGCTGCCCGAGTTTTTTTTTGGGTCTTACCTGCTTCATATTTCATTTTTTTATGTTGCAAACTTAATGTTTTTTTCAAGAAATGAAGTGTTTTTTATTGTAAATAGAATATGTCAGTACATATTCATGGGACGTTTCAACAATAAGTTCCACGACATCACCGCTGCGCAGGTTTGTAACATTTGAGAATGTGTCTGACTCAACCTTTATTTCCTTTGCAACAAGATGGTCAGACGAGAACAGTTTGTAAATTGTTTCCTTGGCGCACCAATGTATGAGCAGTGACATTATATTGTTGGCGTGCTCGTCATCTCGCATGAAACGGCAGGCAATTTTTTCCACTCTGTCACATACATGCTCAATGTCTATACCCACTTCATGTCTGTCTGATACAATAATAGCCACGTAACCTGTTGTGTGGCTTACGCTTATATTATAACCGTTGGCAATCAGTGGCTTTCCGTCCGAATTGTGTTCCATTTCTATTTCCTCACCGTTGAAGATCTCACGCAGCAAGCACCGCTCAGCAACATATTCCCTTCTGCGTTCCACACTACTGAACATCGACTCGGCCTCGCGTGTTATCCTAATAATATATTGATCGCTTGACGGAATAATGTCATCGTCGGATAATTTCCATAACCCGACAATGAAATCATTTTGCTTGTATTTTCGGATAAACGGCATGCGTGAAATTCATGCAGGGGATGCTGCACTGTCTTTTATTAAGACTTTTACCTTTGATATGCGCCTTTCCTCTATCTCAAGCACCTCAAAAGTATATCTGTCAAACTCGAGCCTTTCGTGCACAGAGGGGAAATCACCCTTCAATTCAAGCATAAGGCCTGCAAGCGTGTCCGCATCACCCTCCACGTCAGAAAAGACATCTTCATCAATTTCCAAAGTCTTGCAGAAGTCGGAAAGAAGAACCTTTCCCTCAAATATATATGTGTTGCGGTCAATGCGTGTGTAAAATTTCTCTTCCACGTCATACTCGTCGTTTATCTCGCCAACGATTTCCTCAAGTATATCCTCGAGCGTTACTATGCCGCTCGTACCGCCAAACTCATCAACAACAATGGCAATGTGTACCTTGTTGTCTTGAAATTCGCGTAGCAAATCGTCTATTTTCTTTGTTTCGGGAACGAAATATGGCGGGCGGATAAGGCTCTGCCACCTGAAACTGGTTGGCTTGTCTATATGAGGAAGCAGATCCTTTATGTATAGAATCCCTCTCACGTTGTCACTGTTATCCTGATATACGGGTATCCTGCTGTAGTTGTTTTCAACTATGCAATGAAGGACTTCCGCGTAATTGCATTTTATGTCGAGATCAACAACATCTTTCCTGCATGTCATAACCTCCTTCGCCGTCTCATCGCCAAACCTTATTATTCCCTGTAAAATGCTTTGCTCTTCCTTTATCTCGTCCTTGTCGGTAAGTTCGAGAGCCTGTTCGAGGTCATCCACACTAAGTACGCGAGACTCCGGCTGCAACATTTTCCCGGCAAGGATACCTGTCCTCATAAGTACCGTTTCTATTGGCCAGAACAGTTTCATGAGCGCGCTTATGCCACCTGCCGACATGCGGCAGAATGCGAGTGGTTTTTGCCGGGCATATATCTTTGGCATTATTTCTCCAAACAAAAGTAGCAGGAAAGTAAGGATTACCGTTATGCATAGGAATTGCAGCCAATATTCATTATGAAAATCGACAATGCCTGCGAATACATAGTTGCAAAGCATGATTATCGTAACGTTGACAAAATTGTTAGTTATGAGTATCGTGGCAAGAGTGCGTTCGCTTTTTTCGAGAAGTCTTTTTATCTTTTCGTCGGCATTGAGTTTTTCCGGGTCAAGTTCGTTAATGTCAGTAGGACTAAGACTGAAGAATGCAATCTCCGACCCACTGGCAAAACCAGACAATACAAGAAGTATGGCAGCCAGTAATGCCGACATGGCAACACCCAAGGAAGGCTCTTTAAAAGAAACCTCACATAAAGCATCCGTGACAAACGAGAAGTCCAATATCTACAGTATTATATATATTTCAGAAAGGAACATTCTCATCCTGCTGTCCTTTTCCAGTTGTTGCTTCTTCCGTTTGGTTCTGTCCAGAAGTATTTGAACTTGACCTGGGTGACAGCAGTTCAATGTTTTCAGCATTTATTTCAGTGACATAGCGACGCTGGCCTTTTTTGTCATCGTAGCTTATGTAACGGATGCGACCCTCTACATAAAGTTTGTCACCGGTATGGACATACCTCTCGACTATCTTTGCGAGGTTGTTCCACAACCTGATTGTATGCCAGTCTGTACGGTCTGGAATCTTGGTGCCGTTCTGTAGTGTGTATCCACGTTCTTTCGTGGCAAGACGCACTGTGGCATAAGCCTGGTCGTGGTCATAATATCTCACTTCTGGTTCCTTGCCGACATTACCAATCAGCATAACTTTGTTCATATACTTCTCCCTCCCTCTACTTTACTTACATAAATCATTTCCACCTGCCAAGATAGCGGAACTTGAAGTTCTTTCCTTTTGCAGACGGGAACTGACTACGGCTGTCAACACGCGAACGCAGATGGTCTATAATGCGGTTGTAACAGTCGAGGCCCGAATTGGCTTTGCAGAACACAACGAAATTAGTGTCGCGGTACTCATGCTTTCCAGTTGCCGGCACGAGTACAACGCGTTTGAAATCAACACTCCCCTCATACCAGCCCTCGCGTGTCTCGCTGAGGCGTGCCATTGAAGGAGTTATGACGTCGCGATGTGTCCTGTCCCCCGAGTTGTTTGAACGCAAAGCCTTTTTCTGCTTGAAGTCAAGCATCGTTGCTGCCTCTGTCTTTATAACAATGAAATATATCCTCGGACGAACCTTGTAACGCTTGGGGTAATACACGTCGCTGCCTACATAGTCGCGCAAATCAGCTTCCAGATCGGCGTTCAGGCCTATCTCCGGGATTGAGGCCAGAAAGTCCAACGCTTCATCAACATTTGATACCAATGTTTCCTTGTCAAAATATCTCAAATATAGATTCATGTGTTTTGTTTTTCTTAAATAACATTTGACTCGACTTTCCTTAATATAAAAACAATAATAGAAGAACCGAATCTAAAAAGAGCGGAAAACGGGACTCGAACCCGCGACCCCAACCTTGGCAAGGTTGTGCTCTACCAACTGAGCTATTTCCGCAACCATCATAAATGTGTGAAGAGGAGGAGACTCGAACTCCCACGTCGTAATTGACACTACCCCCTCAAAGTAGCGCGTCTACCAATTCCGCCACCTCTCCAACATATTTATACATTCTTCTGTGAAACCGTGCCCAGAACAGGACTCGAACCTGCACGCCTTTCGGCACACGCACCTGAAACGTGCGCGTCTACCAATTCCGCCACCTGGGCTTTTGATGGTATTCTCGTTCAGAATGTCGAGCGGAAAACGGGACTCGGACCCGCGACCCCAACCTTGGCAAGGTTGTGCTCTACCAACTGAGCTATTCCCGCCTTTAATCCCCCCTGCATGGGAGTGCATTTCTCCAAATGCGGTGCAAAGGTAACGCTTTTTTTATAGACCGCAAACTTTTTGGGACGTTTTTTTGCAAATTATTCAATTATCACCGTCTTTTTAGTGATTGTCAGTCCATTCTGTCTCTGTAGTCCTCGTAGGAAAAATCCCTCAGCGTTATCAGTTCGTCACCTGAAGTCAAAATTGCGATTGACGGATGGGCAACGCCGTTGAACATACATGTCTTCACCGTAGTGTAGTGGAGCATGTCTTCGAAAATAATGTTCTCACCGATTTCCAGTTCATGTCCGAAATCCCATGCACCCATGAAATCGCCACTCAGGCAACTGTTCCCACCGAGACGGTAGGCTGTTGGCGACTGTGATATTTCCGCGCCGCGCACTTCCGGCGTGTACGGCATCTCGAGACAGTCAGGCATGTGGCATGTGAAACTCACGTTCAGGATTGCCGTACGTATGCCTTTGTTCTCCACTATGTCAACAACCTGCGAAACAAGCGGGCCGGTTTGCCATGCGAATGCGCTGCCAGGCTCCAGTATGATTTTCAGTAAAGGGTATCTGTCGTGCAGCCCCTTCATTATATTAATAAGCAACGGTATATCGTAGTCATTACGTGTCATAAGGTGACCGCCGCCAAGATTCAACCATTTCAACTGGCTGAACCATCGTGAGAATTTATCCTCAATTTGTACGAGCGTGCGTTCGAGAACGTCTGCCCCACTCTCACAATGGCAGTGGCAATGAAAACCTTCAATGTCGTCTGGCAAATCCTTTGGCAGTTTATCTGACGTGACACCGAAGCGTGTTCCTGGGGCACACGGATTATATATGTCTGTACCCACCTCAGAATATTCCGGATTTATCCGCAGTCCTATACTTAGATTTCTGTTAGCAGACAATGCTCTGGCACATAGCCTTTCATACTGTGACAGCGAGTTGAACGTGAGATGGCTCGAACACCTTGCGATACCGTCAATCTCGTATTCCGTATATGCCGGGGAGAAAGTGTGTGCCGGCCTGCCAAACTCCTCGTGTGCAAGTCGTGCCTCGTAAAGTGAACTGGCCGTTGTGGCGGAAATGTATTCCCTGAAAATCGGGAAAGTCTTCCACAAGGCGTATGCTTTGAATGCAAGGATTATCTCGATGTCTGCATCCCTCGCCACAGCGGAAATCAGTTGCAAGTTCCTTCTCAGTCTGTCTTCCTCGATGACAAAGCAAGGCCGGTGCAAGCCTTCAAAGGTTTCTTTGTTAATCTTCATTGCCGGATATTAATTAAACTTCTGCAAAGGTAATGTTTTTCGACCGGAAATCTCATTATTAATATAGTAAAATAAAAACCATTAAAAACGAAATCTGTCATTATCCCCAAATCTCTAAGTTTGCAATATGAATTGCAATAAATAAAGGTATTGGATTAAACAAATTCCACATGATAACGAAATGATTTGCCATTCGGTACAAACAAGAAAGCAAAACTGCCGAATTTGCAGACCAATTACGGCGTATTTGCATAGCAAATTCGCCGAAATTGCTGACCAAATTCGCCGAAATTGTTCGGCAAAACTGCCGAATTTGCAGTTCTGTTAAGTACAAACAGATTCCCTGTTTGTAACCTTTCGTTATGTTTTTGGGTGCAAAATTTGGAAAAAATAGTCGTCAACGGGTTGTCAAACACCGTTGCCATAGTGCACTTACCACCATTCCAGACCTTTTAGCATGTGCTTTCCCATTACATTTTTACTAAGTGAGTTCTCCGGAGCCATAGCATTTGTGATGCTGTGCATCATAAATGACACAGAATTGTCCGGGCGCTACACCCTGTATAAGCGTGTCTGCACATACATGATATGAACCGTCGCCAAGTTTTTTCAAATTAGCCCCGTGGAAGTCTGGCGTGTGGCGGATCTTGAACGTCACTGTTTCCGGAAGTTCTTTTTCCGTAAGAAAATGGAAATCCCGCACCTCAAAATCTTTTTTCCATGCCTGACGCGGCTCATACCCCTTTGCGACATAGAGAATATTGTTTTCGATATCCTTTTGCACAACGTTCCACGGACCGCCACCAAAACCCAGTCCATGTCGCTGCCCTATAGTATGAAACCATAGCCCACGATGTTTGCCGAGTACTTTCCCTGTCGCAACATCAACGACATCACCTGGATTTTCACCAAGATAACGCCGTATGTAGTCATTGTAGTTTATCCTTCCGAGGAAACATATCCCCTGCGAATCTTTCCGTTTCGCATTGACAAGGTGCTCGCGTTCGGCAATCTCGCGCACATCGTCTTTCATAAGATGTCCGATGGGAAAGATTGCCTTCTCCAGTTGCCAGTCATATATCTGTGCGAGGAAATCCGTCTGGTCCTTTACCAGGTCGGGGCTTGTCACAAGCCATTTCTTCCCGTCAATCCATTCTGTCTGAGCATAATGACCGGTGGCGATTAGGTCATAGGCGTGTCCCATTTTCTCGTCGAACGTCCCGAATTTTATCAGCCGGTTGCACATAACGTCAGGGTTGGGAGTAAGGCCGGCACGCACCTTTTCCATGGTATAGCGTGTCACTTTATCCCAGTATTCCCTGTGACAGTCAACCACCTGTAGTTTGCAGCCATACTTGGCGGCGACTGCCATTGCCATTTCAAGGTCTTCCTCGGATGAGCAGTCCCATTCTTCCGTTTCTTCCGGTCCGATTTTTATATAAAAACAATCTGGCGACAATCCCATAGATGCAAGTTGATGCACAACCACAGAACTGTCGACGCCTCCGGAAAGCAATACTGCTATACGCTTCCCAAGTATTTCTTCTTTCTTTATCATTACACGCTATTTCTTTACCGGGTCAAAAGTCAGTCCGCAGCCTAACTTCTTGAAAATCTTCCGGTCAACCTCGCTGAGCATTACCGTGGCATGCACCTGGCATCCATCGAGCATCGGCAACATTTCGAGGGCGCGGCGGCAGTTGTCATCCTTCTGGCTAAGCACGGCAAGTGCCACAAGCACCTCATCAGTGTGAAGCCTCGGATTGTTGCCATGCAGCATTAACGTCTTCATTCTCTGTATAGGAACTATCATCTCCTGTGGAATGAGTTTCACCTTGTGGTCTATCCCGGCCAGGTATTTCGTTGCGCTCAACAGCAGTGCCGCGCTGGGGCCGAGCAAGGGTGAAGTGTCGGAAGTTATCAATGCGCCGTCATGAAGTTCTATTGCGGACGACGGTGTTCCGGAACGCAGTTTGCGCTCGTATGCAGCCACCGTGCAGCGCCTGTAGGCGGTTGTGAGTTTCATCTGCTTCATAAGCAGCATAAGTTTGTTCACCTCACGGTCGTCATTCTTTCCCTCCGCCATGTTGCCCAAAGCGTTGTAGTAGCGGCGTATTATCTCCTGCTTAGACGCCTCACAGCACACCTCGTCATCGCAGATGCAGAAACCAGCCATGTTGACACCCATGTCCGTTGGCGATTTGTACGGACTCTCACCATATATATTCTCGAAAATGGAATTAAGGACGGGGAATATTTCAATGTCGCGGTTGTAGTTTACGGTTGTCTTGCCGTATGCCTCAAGATGGAAATGGTCAATCATATTCACATCGTTAAGGTCGGCGGTTGCTGCCTCGTATGCGACGTTGACCGGATGTTTCAGTGGGATATTCCATATCGGAAATGTCTCGAACTTGGCATACCCGGCCTTTATGTTCCTCAGATTGTCATTATACAACTGGCTAAGGCACACCGCCATCTTTCCACTTCCCGGGCCCGGTGCTGTCACCACTACGAGTGGGCGTGTTGTTTCAACATAATCGTTCTTTCCGAAACCATCGTCAGAACCAATAAGCTCCACATTTGTGGGATAGCCCTCTATGAGGTAGTGGTAATACACTTTCACGCCCCCGATCCTCTCGAGGCGTTCCCTGAACAACACAGCGCTCGACTGTCCGTTGAATTGAGTTATGACAACGCTGCTCACATAAAGGCCACGTTCGGTAAAGACATCCTTAAGCCTCAAGGCATCCTTATTGTATGTAATGTCCAAGTCGCCACGTACCTTGTTGCGCTCGATGTCCTCAGCACTGATTACGATGACGATTTCTACATCATCCTTTAGTTGCATCAACATGCGCAACTTGCTGTCCGGCTGAAACCCCGGCAGCACGCGGCTCGCGTGATAGTCATCGTAAAGTTTTCCCCCGAACTCCAAATATAGTTTATCGCCGAACTGTGCTATACGTTCTTTGATATGCTCCGACTGTATACGGAGGTATTTCCCGTTGTCAAAACCAATCTTCATAAAATAACAATGATGATAAAAAGATGTAATTTAATGTTGCAAAATTAATAATTATACCCGAGATTACGTTGTTGTGAGCAAATATTTTGCAATATATTTTTTGTACGGCGTGCTTAATTGCATTTATTCCTCAACTTCGCATGACTCAAACCCCATATCACGGGCCTCGTCTCCTTTCATGCAGAAATAAGTTGCGCGCCCCTCGCTACATACTTCCCCCGACGAGTTCTTAACCACGACATCAATGAATACTATGTTGCGTTTAAGCTCTGCGATGCGTCCCCTTATCTCAATTTGTCCGTCTGTTGTCATAACAGCCTTGCGGTAATGCACGTCAAGATGTATTGTCATTCCGCTTGTCTGCAATTTGCGGAATACGACCCACCCTGCCGTCTCGTCAATCAGAGTTGCAATTATTCCTCCATGCAGCGTGTTTATCCATCCTTGATAATGCTCGCCTGGTTTCCAAAAGCTGACAACGTCCTCTCCGTCCTCCATGAAAGTCATTCGTACACCGAGAGGATTATCTGGGCAACAACCGAAACAGTCATATCCTTCCCGGTGCGACCATGGATTAATAATCTTTTTCATTAGATATATTTTATAATATATTATTTTTCAATACTTTATCAGGAAGTCACGAGTAAGTTTGACATACCATTCCGAATAAGTGGAGGGAGCAATGAAAATCATCTCGCGCTCTTCTTCAAGCGGTGCCGGCGATAGCGAGAACGTCAGCATCAATCTGCTTTCATTTTTTTTCGGCGTAGTGGATATTGAGCATCTGCGGACAAGAAAGAAACCGCATAAAACAGCAGAGACCTGTACCTTTGACAAAGCGTCGGTTGGTATAATTACCGAAAACACGCCGTCCTTCGTCAGCAAGCGGCACACATTCTTAAACAAATCATCGAATGGCAATGCCACGGAATGGCGCGCCACGGTGCGTTTGGCATCCGGAGAAGTCAATGAATGTGTGAAATAGGGAGGATTGCAAACGATTGAATCATATTGTTTTTCGTCCTCAAACCACTGTAACGAAGTGCATTTCACGACAACTCTTTCCGCGAAAGGCGACAACATTACATTCTCCTCTGCCTGTGATGCCGCATCCTCGTCTATGTCAATGGCAACAACAGACGCGCCGGGAAAACGTTGAGCCATCATAAGGGCAATAAGTCCTGTGCCAGTGCCAACATCAAGGATACGCATGCCACCAGCCGCCCACGCACCAAGCAGCAGCCCGTCGGTGCCAACCTTCATGGCTGCCCGTTCCTGCTTGATATTGAATTGCTTGAGTGAAAAATCATTACTCACGACTGCAAAGGTACGAATATTTTGCAAGTTATACTTAAGAATTAGGAATTAATTTAGTAACTTTGCACCCAGTTTATACATATTTATATAGAAATGAGCGAAAGACCAAATAACCAATTTTCCATGATTGCCGACTACGAAGGCGACGTAAGGCATTTGTTTGAAGCACCTGTCAACGGAAAGATGCCAATACTTGCCACTCGTAACCTTGTGCTTTTCCCAGGAGTCGTGACACCGGTATTGATTGGCAGGCAGAAAAGCAGTAAACTCGTGGAGAAACTTGAGAAATCTCCGTCTGCCTTGATGGCTGTAATTTGCCAGCGCGACCCTGACGTGGAAGATCCCAGTGGGAAAGACCTTTTCACATACGGTGTTGCAGCAAGGATAATACGGGTCCTCGATATGCCAGGTCAAGAAGACAGGATAACCGTCATTGTGCAGAGCCTTGGGAGAATCATACTCAAGAAAATCGTCAGACAGAATCCGTACCTAATAGGCGAAGTGGAGAGTGCTCCAGAGGAAATCGCGTCATTAAAAGACACCGAATACAGCGCGGCAATAGAGGACATGAAGCGGGCATCGATAGAATACATCAAGAAAAACGAAGACATACCAGACGAGGCACAGTTTGCTGTGAACAACATCACAAACGATGTCATTGTCGCCAACTTCCTGTGTTCGAGTCTGCCTATAGAACTTGATGAGAAAATGATGCTGCTGGAAAAGAACAGCACTAAGGAACGGGTTTTCTCGCTTCTTAAGATTCTCTACCGTGCCACGCAACTGGAGCAGATAAAACAAAACATAAGGCTCAAGACACGCGAGGACATTGACGAGCAGCAGAAAGAGTATTTCCTTCAGCAGCAGATAAAGAACATACGCGAGGAACTCGGAAACAGCGAAGGGTCTCCTGAAAGGAAAGAACTCCTTGAAGAGGCCATGAAGAAGAAATGGAACGAAGACGTTAAGAAGGTGTTCCTCAGGGAACTGGACAAACTGGACATGCTTAATCAGCAGAGTCCGGAGTATTCCATGCAGATGAACTACCTGCAGACATTGGTGGGACTGCCTTGGGGAGAATTTTCAAAAGACGACATCGACCTGAACCGCGCGCAGAGAATACTCGACCACGATCATTACGGACTCGAAAAAGTGAAGGAACGCATCCTGGAATATATGGCGGTGCTCAGTCTCAGGGGAGACTTGAAATCACCAATACTGTGTCTGTACGGCCCGCCGGGAGTCGGCAAGACATCTCTCGGCAAGAGCGTGGCAAAGGCCATGAAGCGGAAATATATCAGAATGAGCCTCGGAGGACTTCACGACGAGTCAGAAATACGTGGACACCGACGCACATACATTGGCGCCATGCCAGGAAGAATTATCAAGAACATACAGAAGGCAGGCTCTTCCAACCCCGTTTTCATACTGGATGAGATTGACAAGATTACCCAGAACACAATAAACGGCGACCCTTCGTCGGCAATGCTCGAGGTGCTCGACCCAGAACAGAACAACGCATTCCACGACAACTATCTCGATGTGGACTACGACCTGTCGAAAGTGCTGTTCATTGCAACCGCCAATGACCTTAACACGATACCAAGGCCACTGCTTGACCGCATGGAGTTAATAGAAGTTAGTGGATATACAACCGAGGAAAAGATTGAAATAGCCAAGCGGCACCTCATACCAAAGGAGAAAGAGAACACCGGTCTTGACGGTGAGAAGGGGCTTGCCTTCAACAAGGCGGCAATAGAAAAAATAATCGAGCAATACACACGCGAAAGCGGCGTACGCCAGTTGGAGAAACAGATAAACAAAGCCCTGCGAAAGATGGCCCTGATAAAAGCACGCGAGGGAAACCTGCCGTTTATTAAGGTGAGCGCAAACGAGATTGAGGGGCTGCTCGGCAAACCGCCTTTCTATAGGGATGTTTACCAAGGCAACGAATACGCAGGTGTCGTTACGGGACTGGCATGGACAAGCGTCGGAGGCGAAATCCTATTCATAGAGACAAGTCTGAGCAAGGGAAAAGGCTCAAAGCTCACGCTTACGGGAAACCTCGGCGATGTGATGAAGGAAAGTGCTGTATTGGCACTGGAATACGTCAAGGCTCATGCAGACGACCTAAAGATAGACTATAGAATTTTCGACAACTGGAACATTCATATCCATGTTCCGGAAGGTGCGACCCCTAAGGACGGGCCAAGCGCCGGCATAACAATAGCAACAAGCATAGCCTCGGCTCTGACACAGCGCAAGGTGCGCAAGAACACAGCCATGACAGGGGAAATAACATTGCGCGGGAAGGTGTTGCCCGTTGGCGGAATAAAGGAGAAAATACTCGCCGCGAAGCGCGCCGGAATATCAGACATACTTCTGTGCAAGGACAACAAGAAAGACATAGATGAAATACCAGAGAATTATCTCAAGGGAGTATGTTTCCATTATGTTGAGAATGTCAGTGACGTGTGGAAATTCGCCCTTACGGATGAGATTGTCGCACACCCTGTGAGTTTTGAAATAGAAGAGAAAAAGCAATGACTTTCGTACTTCAACATACAGACAACGCAAGTGATGCTCGCACCGGAGTGATAACAACCGCACACGGACAGATAGAGACACCGATATTCATGCCCGTGGGAACAGCAGGGAGCGTAAAGGGCGTTCACTTCAGCGAACTGCGTCAACAGGTTGAGGCACAGATAATCCTTGGCAACACATACCATCTGTATCTACGCCCGGGGCTTGACACGCTCCACAAAGCAGGGGGCTTGCATAAGTTCATCTCATGGGACAGACCTATGCTTACCGACAGCGGAGGATTCCAGGTGTTCTCGCTTGCCAATATAAGGAAACTCACAGAGGAGGGCTGCATGTTCTCATCACACATAGACGGTTCGCGCCATTTCTTCACACCGGAGAATGTGATGGACACCGAACGGACTATTGGCGCAGACATAATGATGGCTCTCGACGAATGTCCTCCCGGCATGAGCGACTACGAATATGCACGTAAGAGCCTCTCAATGACACAGAGGTGGCTCGACCGATGCATAAAGAGGTTCGACGAAACGGAGCCGCTTTACGGCTATGAACAAAGTCTGTTCCCCATAGTGCAAGGCTGCACCTACAAGGACTTGCGGCAGGAGGCGGCAAAGTTCGTTGCGGACAAAGGCGCGGACGGTAATGCCATAGGCGGTCTGGCTGTCGGAGAACCAACCGGGGTGATGTACGAGATGATCGAGGTTGTCAACGAGATACTGCCAAAGGACAGGCCGCGCTATCTCATGGGTGTTGGCACTCCGCAGAACATTCTCGAGGGAATTGAGAGAGGTGTCGATATGTTCGACTGCGTGATGCCAACGAGAAACGGCAGAAACGCAATGCTGTTCACATATCAAGGCACAATGAACATGAGGAACAAGAAATGGGAAAACGACTTCTCGCCAATCGACCCGGACGGTTGTGACATAGACCGGATACACACCAAGGCATACCTGCACCACCTGTTCAAGGCGCAGGAACTGCTGGCAATGCAGATAGCAAGTATTCACAACCTCGCATTCTATCTGCGACTTGTGAAAGACGCACGGCGGCACATCGAGGCAGGAGACTTCGTGGCATGGAAGAGAAGCGTGGTTGATCAACTCGGGAAACGAGTGTGAAAACGAGGATAAGACATTGGAATACTATAAAATAAGACGCTGGAGGAAACTGCTTAGAGCCACGAGGGCAACAAGAAAGGCACTCGCACCCATTTCAAGAGCAATGAAATGGGCGGCAAGATATATGGGGTGGCTAAAATATGCCAACCCAAAGCGTTATGTCAATATCCTCGACAGGTATATAATCATGAAATTCATAGGAACCTACATCTATGCCATCGCGTTGATTATATCCATTTCCATCGTATTCGACATAAACGAGAACCTTGCAAAGTTCACGCAGTATCATGCCCCGCTTAAAGCGATAGTCTTTGACTACTATGTGAACTTCGTGCCATATTTCGCCAATCTTTTCTCGCCGCTCTTTGTGTTCATCGCCGTAATCTTCTTCACATCGAAACTCGCTGGCAACAGTGAAATAATCTCAATGCTTGCCGCCGGCGTCAGCAAACGGCGGCTCATGCGCCCATACATGATTTCGGCGGCACTGATTTCGGCTCTCACTTTCTACCTCGGATCATACGTTATACCGAAAGGAACAGTAATCCGCCAGAATTTCGAGACGCTGTATAAGAACAAGAAAAAGAACACGGCAGCCGAGAACGTGCAGATGCATGTGGGCAAGGGAGTGATTGCATACATACAGTTCTACGACAACAACCGTAAGCGCGGATATGGATTCTGCCTCGACAAGTTCGAGAACAAGAAACTTGTAAGCCACATGACAGCCACGGAAATCCAATATGACACGATAGCAGACTCCAAATTCCACTGGCATGCCACAAACTGGCGCATCAGGGACATGAGAGGGATGCGTGAGAAAATCACAAACGGAGCCGTAAAAGACACGCTCGTGATGATGGAACCCACCGACCTTGTGTTCTCAAAGGGACAGCAGGAAACTTTCACCAGCCCACAACTGCGTGAATATATAAGCAAGCAAATCGACCGTGGCTCAGGCAATGTCGTGCAGTATGAGGTGGAATACCATAAGCGCATAGCATCGTCATTCGCCTCGTTCATACTGACAACAATAGGTCTCTCGCTGTCGTCACGGAAGCGCAAGGGAGGAATGGGAATGTATCTCGGCATAGGACTGGCACTGAGTTTCACCTACATAATGCTGCAAACCGTGTCTGCCACCTTCGCGATACAGGCCAACACTCCAGCCATACTCGCCGCATGGATACCAAATATGATATTCGGGGTCATTGCATGGTTATGCTACAGGAAAGCCCCGAACTGACAATCAGGTGGAGGCACATATAAAACAAAAATGAATATAAAAGAAATGTTGATATGGAATTTTATGATTTAGATCTGAATGATAATACACTAGATGCGCTCGATGACATGCACTTCTACACCTGCACACCGGTGCAAGAGAAATGTATTCCCGAAATACTCGACAGGCATGACGTACTCGGCGTGGCACAGACAGGCACGGGAAAAACCGCCGCATATCTGCTGCCTATACTGAGCATGATTGATGATGGCGGATTCCCGCACGACGCCATCAACTGCGTGGTAATGAGCCCAACGCGAGAACTGGCCCAACAGATAGACCAGGCAATGCAGGGATTTGCATACTACATGCCTGGTGTGAGCAGCGTGGCAGTATATGGAGGCAATGACGGCAACCGCTACGACCAGGAGGCAAAAGGAATGAAGATGGGGGCAGACGTTATCATTGCCACACCCGGCAGGCTGAAAAGCCACATAACGATGGGGAACGTTGATCTCGGACGCGTTTCCTTCTTCGTCCTCGACGAGGCGGACAGGATGCTCGACATGGGGTTCAGCGATGACATAATCGCAATAGCCAAACTACTGCCGGACAACTGCCAGACGATTATGTTCTCAGCAACGATGCCAAGGAAAATAGAAGAACTGGCAAGAACGTTGCTCAAGAACCCTGTGACGGTGAAACTTGCAGTAAGCAAGCCGGCAGACAAGATACAGCAGTCAGCATACGTCTGCCACGAGACACAGAAAATCGCCATACTGAAACACCTCTTCAAGGGCAACAAACTTTGTCGCGTTATAATATTCTCAAGCTCCAAACTGAAGGTGAAGGACATCGCGCGCGACTTGAAACGCATCGGTATAAACTGCGACGAGATGCACTCCGACCTGTCGCAGCAACAACGCGACGACGTGATGTACCGCTTCAAGACGAACAAGATAGACGCCCTCGTGGCAACAGACATTGTGGCACGCGGCATAGATATTGACGACATCTCAATGGTCATAAACTTTGATGTGCCTCACGACTCGGAAGACTATGTGCACCGTATAGGGAGAACAGCCCGGGCCGACCGCGACGGGGTGGCAATAACACTCGTAAGAGGATGGGAAATAGTGGACTTCATGGAAATCGAAAGGTTTCTCGGCTACGAGGTTAAAAAGAATCCACTGCCTGAAGGCATAGGCGAAGGACCGGAATATGTACCCATGATCAAGAAAGGACGGCGCGGAGGGAAACCGCAGAAACGGCATCCGCGTGGCGGTAAGGGCAGAAATGGAAATGCGAAAAGAGGCGGACAGAAAGGCAAAAGACCAGGAAAAGAAAAGTAAAAAGGGCGGATTTGTTAACCAAACACGCCGAATTTGCTGAGTAAATACGCCGAATTTGCTGAGTAAATACGCCGAATTTGAATTACAGTTGATTATTGGCCATGATTAAAAGTATATAGACATGCTTATAGATTATAAAAAAGTAAGTATCTGCCAAGACGCATTGTGCGTTCTCAAAGACATTGATTTCAATGTTGATGAGGGCGAGTTCGTGTATATAATAGGCAAGGTGGGATCTGGAAAGAGTTCGCTCCTGAAAACAATCTACTGCGAGCTTGACATTGAAAACGCAGAAAAAGCCGATGTTCTCGGGAGAGACCTTACAAAGATAAGGCGCAGGGACGTTCCGGAACTGCGCAGGGAGATGGGGATAATATTCCAGGATTTCCAACTGCTGCACGACCGCACAGTTGGGAAAAACCTCGATTTCGTGCTTAAGGCAACAGGATGGAAGGCTGCGGAACGCAAACAAAGGATTGAAGAAGTGCTCGAGGCAGTGGAAATGACTGACAAAGCAGGCAAGATGCCACACGAGCTTTCCGGTGGAGAACAACAGCGGATAGCCATTGCAAGGGCATTGCTGAACAAGCCGAAGATTATCGTGGCGGACGAGCCCACGGGCAATCTCGACCCGGAGACTGCTGACAATATAGTATCTCTTTTGAAACAGATAAGCCTTACCGGGACGGCTATTGTAATGTCGACCCACAATATCCCTATGCTCGACAAATTCCCCGGAATTGTGTACAGGTGTTCAGAGGCATCGATAAACGACATAACAAATACTTACAACAGCATAGATCTCACAGAGGAAAGAGAGAGATCCTAACCGTAAAAAATATATGATATGAAGGTAATGAAGTTCGGCGGTACCTCTGTAGGCACTCCAGGGCGCATAAAGGACGTTTCATCATTGCTGGCTAATGCCGGAGAACCAGTCTTCGCCGTTCTGTCAGCGATGTCCGGAACTACCAATTCCCTGTTGGATATTTCGGACCACCTTTACAAGAAAAAAACAGCAATGGCCAACAAGGTCATAGACGACCTTGAAGCGATATACATGAAACACGCGGAGGAGCTTTACTCCACGGAGGAATACCTGAACAAGACACGCACATTCCTTCACGAAAGGTTCGATTTCATCCGTTCTTTCACGGCAGAACTGTTCACGAGTTTCGAGGAAAAACACATCGTGGCACAAGGAGAGATTATGAGTACCAACATGGTGGTGAACTACATGAATGAAAAAGGACACGACGCCGTGCTGCTCAATGCTCTCGACTTTATGAGAACAGACAAAAACGGAGAGCCTGACGGGAAATATATACATGAAAGGCTGAATGCAGTAATGAATGAGGAAGCAGGTCATAAGATATATGTCACACAGGGGTTTATATGCCGGAATGCCTACGGCGAGACAGACAACCTGCAACGCGGGGGGAGCGACTATACAGCATCGCTCGTTGGCGCGGCAATAAGCGCGGAGGAAATCCAGATATGGACAGACATCGACGGCATGCACAACAACGACCCGAGAATTGTCGAAAAGACAGAAACCATAAGTCAGTTGCACTTCGAGGAGGCGGCGGAACTTGCATACTTCGGTGCAAAAATACTACACCCCACTTGCATACAGCCAGCGCAACATGCCGGCATACCAGTACGCCTAAAATACACCATGCAGCCAGAAGCTCCCGGCACAGTCATAAATAATGATATAGTGGAAGGAAAGATAAAGGCCGTCGCCGTAAAGGACAACATAACAGCGATAAAAGTGAAGAGCTCGCGCATGCTTGTCGCTACAGATTTTCTTTGCAAGGTATTCGATATATTCGAGGGCTACCAAACAGCCATAGACATGGTGGCGACAAGCGAGGTCGGGGTGTCCATGAGCATAGACAATGACCTGCACCTCGAGGAAATCGCCGGTGAGTTGAGGAAATACGGCACCGTAACCGTTGACAAAGACATGTGCATAGTTTGCGTCGTCGGAGACCTTGACTGGAGCAATATAGGGTTTGAGACAATCGCGACCGATGCACTGAAGAACATACCTGTCAGGATGATCTCATACGGTGGGTCAAACTACAACATATCATTCCTGATACGAGGGACAGACAAAAAGCGGGCATTGAAAAGCCTGTCAGATACGTTGTTTAACCAATAATGGGCATCTGCATGCCACATTGTAAAGATAATAATGCTGAACACTATAATAATATTCGCACTTGCAATCGTTGCCGTGATGTCACCGCTATTAAGCATTTACATGCGGCGACAAAGGTTTGAGTCCCCAGACACTGGGGATGACGGGCTGCCGGTGTCGGTGATTATTGCAGTGCATGACGATGCAGAAGACTTGGAGCGAAACCTGCCTGCATTTCTAAGACAGGACTATCCGCCAGGATTCGATTTAATTGTCGTGGCGGCAAAAAGCGAAGACGACACGGAGGACGTACTGAAAAGATTCAATGGCGATGAAAGGCTGTACACGACATTCATCCCTGACTCATCAAGATATATAAGCCGCAGGAAACTTGCGATAACGCTCGGCGTGAAAGCCGCACGCAACCCACTGCTGCTTTTCACAGACATAACATGCCGACCCACATCTGACAAATGGATAAAGTCAATGGCTGGCTGCATGAAAAGCGACAAGAACATAGTCATTGGAATGACGGTGTTTGGCGAAGGCACTCCCCTGCCATGCCGCTTCCAGCGTCTGTATGACGACATTGCCTGCGCCAACGAGGCCTCATGCGGAACCGCGTACCGCAGTGAAAGCAAAAATATAATGATGCTGCGCGACGAGTTTATGAGCCGCAGAGGATTTGAGGGAAACCTGAAGTACATGCGCGGAGAATATGACTTCATAATAAACAAGTATGCCAAGGAGGGGGGTACTGCCGTCACAAATTCGCCGGACGCACTGCTTGTGGAAAGATGCCCGACGAAGAGGGAATGGCGTAACCACCGGCTGTTTTACATGGAGACACGCAGGCATCTGCAAAGAAATGCCAGGCACAGAGCCCCGATACTCACTGACGGGATATTGTTGCATGCCAGCCTGCTGCTTCCCATAGCCGCAACGGCATACGGCATAGCGATGGGCGACATCGCCGTTGTCGCCGCCGCGCCGACAGCGTTGATATTGTCACTGATCCTCAGGACCCTGCTCGCACGCAAAAGGATGGCACAGTTCTCATGCAAAATCCCGGTATGGAAAGTTGTCCCTCTCGAAGTCGGAAGCCACTGGCGGAAACTTATACAATGGTTTTCATACAAGCGAGCCGACGAATATGATTTCATCACTCATAAAATATAAATTTCAAAAAAATCTAAATATTAACTACAAAAAACCTAACGCTATGAATCAGTATGATATTGTAAAAGACATGCGCTATCTGGAGTTGCTGTCGCACACATTCCCGACTGTCGCGGATGCAAGTACGGAGATTATAAACCTTCAGGCAATCCTGAACCTGCCAAAGGGAACAGAGCATTTCCTGGCAGACATACACGGAGAACACGAGGCTTTCCAACATGTGTTGAAGAATGCGTCAGGAAACATCAAGAGGAAGGTGAACGAATTGTTCGGCAACGAAATAAGGGAAAGCATAAAGCGTGACCTTTGCACATTGATTTACTATCCGGAGCAAAGGCTGGAACTGATAAAGAAAAAAGAGGAGGACCTGAACGAATGGTATCAGATAACGATACACCGTCTCGTGAGGGTATGCCGTGAGATTTCATCAAAATACACACGCTCGAAAGTGCGTAAATCACTGCCACAGTCTTTCTCTTACATCATCCAGGAACTGCTTCACGAGCGTCCGGATGACGTAAACAAGAGCGCGTATGTTTCCGCCATCATAGACACAATAATATCAACAGGCAGGGCCGATGACTTCATAATAACAATATGCAACGTCATACAACGCCTCGTGATCGACCAACTGCATATCCTCGGCGACATTTACGACCGTGGCCCAGGGGCACACATAATCGCAGACATACTTTGCGAATACGGTTCCTGGGACATTCAATGGGGAAATCACGACATCCTGTGGATGGGCGCAAAGGCTGGAAACGACGCATGCATCTGCAATGTCCTCCGTATATCCATGAGGTACGCCAACCTCGACACGCTCGAGGACGGGTACGGGATAAACCTCGTGCCGCTGCTATCCTTTGCACTCGACACCTACGGCGATGACCCATGCACGGAGTTTATGCCGAAATGCAGCAAGGAAGACATGCTCGACGACCGCACGCAACTGCGTATTGCAAGGATGCACAAGGCAATTGCCGTAATACAGTTCAAGGTGGAAGCGACACTGTTCGAGAAATACCCACAATGGAAGATGCAGGGACGCGAACTGTTCAAATGTGTCGACTACGAGCGCGGGGTATGCACAATAGACGGGAAGGAATATAAAATGACAAGCTGCAATTTCCCGACCATTGACCCAAAGAACCCGAACAAACTTACGAAAGAAGAGAGCGAGCTGCTGAAACGACTGCACGATTCGTTCGTACACAGCGAGAAACTGCAAAGGCACATGCGCGCGATGCTGTCGCACGGGAGCATGTACTCAGTGTTCAACAACAACCTGCTTTTCCACGCCTCAATACCTCTGAACCAGGATGGAACGCTGAAGGAGGTCGAAATCTACAAAGGCAAGAAATACAAAGGCAAGGAACTGATGCGGCAAACCGGTATGCTTGTGCGCGCCGCATTCCAGAACGATTCCGCACCGAAAGAAAAGGAATACGCGATAGACTATTTCCTGTATCTGTGGTGCGGGCCGGACTCCACATTGTTCGACAAGGCGAAGATGGCGACATTCGAACGATATTTCCTTACGGACAAGGAGACACACAAGGAAGCAAAAGGTGTTTTCTTCAACATGCGAGACAACGAGGAGGTAATGGACATGATTATGGATGATTTCGGGCTTACAGGCCCCAACCGCCATATCATCAACGGCCATGTGCCCGTGCATGTGACAAGTGGAGAAAACCCCATAAAGGCAAACGGAAAACTTATGGTGATTGACGGAGGCTTCTCACGCGCTTACCACAAGGAGACTGGCATCGCAGGATACACGCTGGTTTATCACAGCCGTGGGTTTGAGATCGTTCAGCATGAACCGTTCACAAGTGCGGAGGATGTTGTGAGAACCGGGGCAGACATAAAGAGGACTACGCAGATTGTCGAGATGTCATCGCGGCGCATGAAGGTGTATGACACTGACAAGGGAGCGGAATTGAGGAAACAGATCAGCGACCTTGAAGAACTGCTTTATGCCTATCGTCATGGCATCATAAAGGAAAAACAGTAATAATCCATCATGGAATTAAGGTTGAGAGTAAAGTTTACAGTTCTTTGCTTTCAACCTTTTACTTTAACCTTTGGTCAAATGCAATAATATCTCGCAAGTATCGTTATAAGATTTGATGAAAAGAATATTATCAAGCGTCATTCTGATTGTTATCACACTTACAGTAACGGCACAAACGTTCACGCTGCAAGGACGCGTGACCGACCAGGAGAATAATCCGGTGGAACTTGCATCTGTGGTCAGTCAGGGTAAGCTTGCAATGACAAACCTAAACGGTGAGTTCAGCATAAAACTACAGTCGGCAGACTCGGTTACTGTAAGGTTCTCAATGATAGGCTACAAGACAAAGACAAGAGTGCTGAGACGGCCTAAGGGTAAAATGACACTTCAGGTGCAGTTGTATGACGCAGGACTGCTCGACGAGGTCGTGGTGACAGAAAGAAAGCGACAGACCGGAACAACACAGGAATTGGACACGAAGCAACTCGGCACGACACCGTCGGCATCAGGTAACAAGGTGGAAGAACTGATTCAACAACAGGCCGGAGTAAGCACTCACAGCGAGTTGTCATCACAATATAACGTCAGGGGCGGGACATTCGACGAGAACTCGGTGTATATAAACAATGTCGAGGTGTATCGTCCTTTCCTCGTACGCAGCGGACAACAGGAAGGCCTGTCTGTTATCAATGGTGACATGGTGGAAAAAGTCGGTTTCTCCACCGGAGGGTTCGAGGCAAAGTACGGAGACAAAATGTCCTCGGCACTCGACATAACATATAAAAAGCCAAAGAAATTTGAAGCGAGCATATCAGCAAGTATGCTGGGTGCAAGTGCATACGTAGGACTGGGGACGAAAAAAATGTCATGGATCAATGGCTTCAGATACAAGACAAACAAATACCTCCTCGGCTCGCTTGAAACGAAAGGAGAATACGACCCTTCTTTCATAGACTACCAGACTTACTTGAGTTTCCGTCCGAACAAGCGGTGGACTATAGACTTCATAGGAAACATTTCTGACAACCATTACAACTTCGAGCCTGAAGACAGGGAGACAAATTTCGGCACGATGGAAAACGTAAAGTCATTCAAGGTATATTTTGACGGACAGGAGAAGGACTTGTTCCGCACTTTCTTCGGTTCACTGAACATCACACGCAACATAGGGGAAAATACAAAAATATCACTCATCGGCTCAGCATTCAAGACGCGCGAGCAGGAAACATACGACATTCAGGGACAGTACTGGCTAACACAGACTGAGACAAGTGAGAACCTTGGCGTGGGGACATACATGGAACATGCCCGCAACTACCTCAATGCCAATGTCGCAAGCATAAAACTCATGCTCAGCCACAAGACGAGGAAACACGACTTGCAGACAGGCGTAACCATGAAGTTCGAGAATGTGGAAGAAAACACGAGGGAATATGAAATGAGAGACTCAAGTGGATACAGCGTACCACATACCGGAAAGGACCTTTACATGATTTACTCGTTAGACGCGCGTAATAAATTGAAAGCAAAAAGAATAGAAACATACATTCAAGACACATACAAGTTTTCTTCCGGAGAAAACTTCTTCACACTTAACTATGGCGTGCGGTTCTCGCACTGGGATTTCAACAAGGAAAGCATATTCAGTCCACGGCTGTCGCTCGGATTAGTACCGGCATTCAATGACAACGTTACATTCAGGTTTGCAACCGGACTATACTATCAGGCGCCATTCTTCAAGGAACTACGTGACACAATGACCGTTGACGGGGTGACATACGCTAAACTTAACGAAAAAGTTAAGAGCCAGAGATCGATACACTTCATAACAGGTGTGGACTACAGATTCAAGATGATGAACAGACCATTCAAGTTCTCGGCTGAAGCATATTTCAAGTTGCTTGGAAACCTCGTGCCTTATTCCGTCAACAATGTGAAGGTGGTTTATGACGCAAGCCAACAGTGCAGCGGCAACGCAATGGGAATAGACCTCAAACTTTTTGGAGAGTTTGTTGAGGGTAGCGACTCGTGGATAACACTCTCCGTAATGAACACGAGAATGAAACTCAACGGCCAAAGCATACCGCTGCCGACCGACCAGAGATTTGCACTAAACCTGTTCTTCACAGACTATTTCCCTGGCACGGACAAATGGAAAATGGCACTGAAACTCGCATACGCCGACGGACTGCCATTCGGCGCGCCGCACCGAAGACTCGACGTAATGCCGTTCAGGGCGGCAGCATACAAGCGTGCCGACATAGGAATGAGCTACAGAGCATTCGACAATGAAAAGAGACAGAAGAAAAGCATATTCAGAAATATATGGATAGGTATAGACTGCCTCAACCTCTTCGGGATAAACAACGTCAACTCATACTATTGGATCACAGACGTGACAAACCAACAGTATGCCGTGCCAAACTATTTGACTGGCAGACAGATTAACGGAAGAGTTCTTATCGAGTTTTGACGTGGAATATTTATAATTTATTTCACATATAAAATTGTGTTGTTCAAAATAAAGTTGTACCTTTGCAAACATAATACATATAACTTATTTATATAAATAATATTATGAAAATATCTCACATTGAACATTTAGGCATTGCCGTACAGAGTATTGAGGAAGCACTGCCTTATTTCGAGCAGGTGCTCGGACTGAAGTGTTATGCAGTAGAAGAAGTAAAAGACCAGAAAGTGAAAACCGCATTCCTTAAATGCGGCGAAACGAAGCTGGAACTTCTCGAACCTACATCACCGGACAGCACTATACAGAAGTGGCTCGACAAAGGAAACAAAGGAGTTCACCACGTTGCATTCTGTATTGAAGACGGAGTGGCAAAAGCACTGGCAGAATGTGAAGAGAAGGGCATACGCCTCATTGACAAGGCTCCACGCAAAGGCGCCGAAAATCTTAACATCGCATTCCTGCATCCGAAAACGACATGCGGAATACTAACAGAACTCTGCGAACACTAAATTGTCATAAACAAATATCGAATAAAAGATGAGCAAACAAGTAGAAAAGATCAAGGAGCTTATCGCCAAACGCGAGCAGGCTCGTCTTGGAGGTGGCGAGAAAGCCATCGAAAAACAGCATGCACGTGGTAAATATACAGCACGCGAGAGAGTGGACATGCTTCTTGATGAAGGCAGTTTTGAAGAAGTTGACATGTTCAAACTCCATCGCTGCACAAACTTCGGCATGGAGAAGAAACAGTTCCTCGGTGACGGCGTAGTAGCCGGCTCGGGTACTATAAACGGACGGCTGGTTTACGTTTTCGCACAGGATTTCACCGTCAACGGCGGTTCTCTTTCAGAGACAATGGCTCAGAAGATTTGCAAGGTGATGGACCTTGGCATGAAGATGGGTGCTCCTGTCATCGGCATCAACGACTCCGGTGGCGCACGCATTCAGGAAGGTATAAATGCCCTGGGCGGATATGCTGAAATATTCGAGCGCAACATACTTGCAAGCGGTGTCATACCACAGATTTCAGGTATCTTCGGCCCGTGTGCCGGCGGCGCTGTTTATTCTCCTGCACTCACAGACTTCACCCTTATGATGGAGAATACATCATACATGTTCCTCACAGGGCCGAAAGTTGTAAAGACCGTCACAGGCGAAGACATCGACCAGGAACACCTCGGCGGCGCTTCAGTTCATGCATCAAAGAGCGGTGTCACACATTTCACCGCCAAGACAGAGGAAGAGGCAATCGAGATGATAAAGACTCTCATAAGCTACATCCCGCAGAACAACATGGAGGAGGCTCCACGCAAAGAATGCACAGACCCGATAGACCGCAAGGCTGACATACTGAACGAAATCCTGCCGGACGACCCGAACAAGGCATACGACATGTATAAAGTCATCACTGCCATAACCGACGACAGTGAGTTCTTCGAGGTACAGCCCAAGTTTGCCAAGAACATAATTGTTGGTTTCGCACGTTTCAATGGTCAGAGCGTAGGTATTGTTGCAAACCAGCCATCTGCATACGCCGGCGTGCTCGACGTTAACGCAAGCCGCAAGGGCGCACGCTTCGTTCGCTTCTGCGACGCGTTCAACATCCCTATCGTGTCACTGGTTGACGTTCCAGGATTCCTGCCAGGTACCGGTCAGGAGTATAATGCCGTTATCCTCCACGGAGCACAGCTCCTATATGCTTACGGTGAGGCAACAGTTCCAAAGGTGACAATCACACTTCGCAAGAGTTATGGCGGCTCGCACATAGTCATGGGCTGCAAGCAGTTGCGCACAGACATCAACTACGCATGGCCAAATGCGGAAATCGCCGTAATGGGCGCATCCGGCGCCGTTGCAGTACTTTATGCCAAGGCTGCAAAGACTGCCGAGAACCCTGCTGAGTTCCTTGCCGAGAAAGAGCAGGAATACAGCGACCTGTTCGCCAATCCGTATCAGGCTGCAAAATACGGCTACATTGACGATGTCATCGAGCCACGCAACACTCGTTTCCGCATCTGCCGGGCATTGGCACAACTCGCCACGAAACGCGAATCACTGCCGGCAAAGAAGCATGGAAATATTCCAATGTAAGGGAACATCTAATATTAAGACAAATGAAACAAAACGAAGTATTTGCTGCAATTGCTCTTGCGCTGCATGAGTTCCAAGGCAATAATGTGCACGACAAGGAGGCTGGTATCATCACCATAAAGGAGCGCCGCTCCGACTGGTCTTCGAGAATACTCACGATGACAGCCCGTCCTTAACATTAAAACGTCTAATAAAGTATGAAAGAATACAAGTATAAAATAAACGGCACGGATTATGAAGTGCAAATCGGCAACGTGGAAGACAACATAGCCACCGTAACCGTTAACGGAGAAGAGTATAAAGTTGAGATGGAGAAAGAGGCAGAGCCTGAAAAGAAAAAGGTCGTTGTGAACCCTGCCGCTGCAAAACAGTCCGAATCGACGGAAAGCGCTCCTTCTGCCAAAAATGTTAATACCGCAAACGCCATAAAGGCCCCGCTGCCAGGCGTGGTGACAGAAATAAAGGTTGCCGTTGGCGACGAATTAAAGGAAGGAGACACTGTGGTTGTCCTCGAAGCAATGAAAATGGCAAACAATCTTGATGCCGAGAAAAGCGGCAAGGTCACTGCAATTCTCGTCAAGGTGGGAGACAGCGTGATGGAGGACACTCCGCTCGTTGTGATTGAATAACCCACAATGCTTCTATAAAAGAACAAGAAAGGGGGTGTGTCAAAATTGGCACACCCTCTTTTAACATATCACAAAGCCCGAA